>Ga0097691_1000059_pt1 | contig 99591 bp, 79 predicted proteins | sample NGESurdeep072012_8_FD_72858 | JGI IMG/M metagenome (GOLD analysis project Ga0097691, IMG submission 72858) | Arctic peat soil microbial communities from Barrow, Alaska - NGEE Surface sample 210-1 deep-072012 | ecosystem: Environmental > Terrestrial > Soil > Wetlands > Peat ... | reverse complement strand
GTTCTTGCCCTGCTCCAGCCACTCATATCGGATAGCATGATTGAAGACCACGCTCATCACATTGCGGATTTTCGCCTTTGTCGAGGGAGCGAGCGGACCGCCGTCGGCGCGCCTCAGTTGACGAAGCCACTGTTCGACAGCAATGGTGCGGACGGCCCGGATGCTCAAGCTGCCCCACGCTGGCCGGACCCATCTCACGAGAAAGTTTTTGTAGACTGTCCTTGTGGCGTATGACTTCCCACCGTCCGACGGATCATCGGTGAGTTCTGTCCTCGTGTAATGATCCACTAAGTCGGAGACCGTAACCAATTATTCCTGCTGCCGGTTTCGAGCCTCGTTGATGGACACCCGGAGGCCGTTGCTGGCCTGCCAAGCCTCCTCAATATTCGGGTATTGCTGAACGGTTCCTATGACCGCCTTGCGGCGTACTCTCTGCCCGTTAAGTTCGATGTCCCACCAAAGAAATTCCCAGCAGTCCGGTCCCGTCTTGCGATGGCCAAGCCGAAGATATCCTCGTTGGTAGCGTACTCGCATTTCCCCCTCCTACGATGATGTGTACACGGGAGAAAGGGTACGACTGCGAGCATCTGGAGGGCGATCCTATCGTGTGTTCGGAAGTCGCTTGGCTTGCAAATGGCGTTCGTGTGAACCCAAATTTTCAACCCACAACCCAACCCACAAAAAGTGATGTCTTATACGACTTGCGTGTACTTAGGCAGTCTCCACGCACTTGTAAGTTGTTGAAAAGGCTATCCGGGCTGGATTGACACGGTAGAGGTCAGGAGTTCGAGTCTCCTCGTGCCTACCATTCTTTTCAGTACGTTACCTGGAAATGTTGTCCTTTGTCGGCGCACAATAAGGCACGTTAAGCGATTCAACGTGCTCAGACACGGGCGATTCCTCCGGTTTCGATGCTTTCCTGACCATCTCAACTACCTTGCCCTGCGCACGCCGCGCATCCTTGGTGAAGGCTTGCGCGTACAGAGTCAGAGTTGTGCTGGGATTGGCGTGGCGGCACAATTCCTGAACCACCTTTACGTCCTCGCCATTCGCCTTCAACAGCGAAGCATACGTCCGGCGGAACGTGTGCCAACCGATCTTCTTGACGATCCCGAGCTTCTTCGCCGTCCTCCGAATGTGGCGACGCAGAATCATGTGAGGCCAGTACGGCTTCAGCCCGTGATTCCTATCAGACGCAAACACCCAGTCATCGTCCCCGTTGTATGGCGAAACAGCACGCCACGCAGCAAGGTCTTGCAACTGATAGGCGTGAAGCGGAACGAGTTTCCTGGAAACCTCGGTCTTTACTTCGCCGAGATGACCGTTGACTATTCCCTTCGTTACCAGTGCCGTGCCTTGACTGCTGTTGATGTCGCGCCACTTGAGCGCGAACGCCTCGCTGATCCGCAGCCCATTGCCATACTCGATGGAGATCGCGGCCCGTTCCCTGAGTGACGAATCCAACCAAATAGCATTCATCTCCCAGGGTTCGAGGATATCCGGGATGCAACTCCGCTTGCCCGTCTGACGTACGAGGCTGATTGGGTTGTGGCCCTGTGGAACAAACTCGTAGCGCTGGGCATGGGTGAACAGCACGCTGAAGATGTTCCGGATGCGCTGCTTGGTTCCGTTTTCCAGTGGTTTGCCGGTTTTCGTGCTCAGCAGCATTGCCAGCCAGCCTTCGACAGCGACACTCTTCACATCCATCACGCGGGTCGTTTCCCACCGGGGCAGGATGAACAGGTTCAACATTTCCTTATAGTTCTCCTTGGTGGACCACGCGCGCCGCGTGTCAGATTCGGTCAGTTCCACGTCTTTGAAATGCTGTGCCACCTGCGCGACGGTCGGAACTTGGGTCGCGGGAGTGGCATTGTTAATGGTGATCCGCAACTGATCCGCTGCTTTGTTTGCCTGCGATTCCGTCTTGTACTGCTCGGTCGCGCCTACGACGGCCTGCCGCTGAACGCGGCGGCCATCAGGTAAGGTGACGCGATATCGCAAGATCCACTCGCTGCTGCCGTCAGCGCGGCGTTGGTTGAGTAAACTTCCATTCTGATACCGTTGCCGTGAAGCCATTTACTGAATCCTCCTCGGATCACGGCACGGGTCGCGAGGCAAGTTTATGCGCCCACTCATCCAGGCATCAAGTTCTGACATCTTGAATAACCAGCGGCGGCGTTGCCCATCGCCACGGGGATGGGCAGGAACGTTCCCTTCGCGGGCAAGCTTCTTGAGGTGGCGGGGAGACATACGCACAAACGGTGCTGCCTCCTCGGCTTCGACGAAAGGCTCCAGCACGGGTGGGACTAGCGACGTACTGGCAATCGATCCGATGTAGCTCGGCATCGACTAAAAGGTCTCCGAACTACAGCCCAAGGAGTAAGTACTCTGCCGATTGATGCCGTGGGTAGCCATCCGCCTTAGCGGTGACTTGTGACTAACGCGAGTCGGTTTCGGACCAAGCGACGGCAACAAGTACCCGGTACGGAATGGATTCTTGGCAACGGTTGCCCCTTTCTCGGGCGATGTTGCGGTGTTTGAATTACTCATCGTTCCTCCTGGTTAAGAAACTTCGCTGAGGTTGTACGACAACACTCACCCTGACACACGCCTCAATGTTCACCAAAGGCATCTTGGCGAGATCAGGCAAAATGCGCGACCCCGGTTGCTAACTTCATGAGCTGGAAACAAGGAACTGGGTGACGTCATTGCCTTCGGTCTGATAACGATTTCCGATCCGCTCTTGCACGTCACTGCCGTCCCTCGCCAGCCGTGATGAGTATTTTTCGGAGCCAGCCTATTTACAGGCTGGCACATAGCCTCCGGCTTACCAAAGTCTCATGCGGTTCTTCTCTTTCAGTTTGGCAAGCAAGCAGTTGAACCTGCCTACTAAAAGCATGCCAGAGGGGCGGGTGCCATCAAAAGGTATCGTTGGTACGATGTACGTCCGTTCCATCTAGGAGGTCATTCAGTATGGACTGGAATGGCGGCAGTCGAGTCAATTGCTAGAAACAGCGGAATACAGGCGCGAAGCGGCCTGGCTGATCGTCCCGCCGCCGCACGCTCCCTGGTCGTCAGCAAGACTTCCAACATGAGGGAGAGGCGATGGACTGGTCAATGGCGCGAAACCCTCCTCAGCCTTTTTGGTCCAGCGAATCCACACATTCAATGAGCATTGCTTGACCCGGTTGCGGTTCGACGGGTCTAGAACCGCGGATTCCCCGCTGGCGTGCTGCAGCACTCGAAGCCTTAGCTAGGTTGGCCAGCGCGTCAGCTTCTGCCCTAAGTCGGACTTCCTCGCACACCATCCGAGCCGACCGGTAACTCAAAGGTGACAAAGAAGGTAGACGGAAATTGCGCGCGCCGACCTCCTCCGCCATCGCCCTCCGCTGCGCTGCGGCGCGCTCCAGAAAGTGCGTAACCTCCGCGTGCTTGGATCGGTAATGCAGAGCGATATCTACCAGGCGCAGGATCGACTCGAGGTCTTTAGGTGTGCTTGGCGCAGAAAGGTACGGCTTCCAACCCCGCCGAGCATGTTCCGCTCCCTCGTCGGTGAGGGCATAGCAGTGGCGAAGGCGCTTGCCGCCGCGGCGCTCGTCTTCCCGACGGACGAGTGCCTTTTTCTTAAGCCTCTCCAGGGCCGGAACGCTGGCACCCAGCGACATCCCAGTTTGTGTCTGCAGGTCGTAGGGGGTCCTTAGACCACTGTCCAGTTGGCGCAGAATGAACAGGTCGAGCACGGACAGATCCACAGAGCCCTCCTTAGATATATCCTCCGAGGGACTATACCCCAGCAGTGGGGACTTCAGCAACGACCATCGCCTTCCGGAATTTCGCAGCGCGGTGCGACTGGGCAATGCACAGTTCCGGAACTTTCCTGTCGTCCACTACCTCGAACTCGTCCCCGATCTGGTCCAATGCGTACTTATAAAGGAGCTCTTCGCCGCGTTTCGGGTCGCTAATAACCCCGTCAACTGACCACCCGGGAATGCGGCCGTGGTGGAGCGCATCGATGACACGTTTGGCCAAGTAGCTGATCTTCTCATCCGCAACTGGCGCGCGGCCGCGGTCGGTGATCGCCTTCGCCATCATTGCGCAGATTGTCTCTGTCTTGGTGGGAGCGCGGCGGTACTGCGGCTTGCGTACTTGGCAGAGGTTGACGCGTATCCATTTCACGAATGCCTGCCAGCGTTCAACTTCCTTCTTGAAGTCTTCAGTTCCAATGGCATTGGCAGCGGCATTCCGTGCGCGCTTCCGGTAGGTCTCCAAGTGAGCTTCCAACTCCTTGAGCCGGACAGGCTTAGCCGACGAACCCTGAATCAATTGTTCCTGGCGTCCGATGCGAAGAGCCAGGGCAGATGCGGACAGCTCAAATACATTCAGGCGGATCTTGCTCGATGTTCCAATCGCGTGAAGCTTGTCGCGCGTACTCAGGACCAGGGCAGCCATCTCCTCGTTGTATTCCTGCCCCTGATACCCATTAGGCTGTTGAAGATCATCGTGGTAGAGAGGGTGGCGGTGTGGAAGATGACCGAGTTTGGCTTCGGCAAGGCGGTCCCCCAGGAACTCGAGGCCGGGTATGATGGCCGAGCGAGTCGACCGTTTGAGAGTTATCAGCTTTGTAGGAAGTGGCATTTTGTCTCCTTTTATTGATTGCCTGGATTTCAACGTACGACGCGGAGGGTGTCGTACCAAAGTCAGAGATGAAGAAAGCTTCATTCGAGCCAGGAAACTGTCCTTGAACTTCGACCTCGACTTGAGCCTGCCTCGACCTGCTACGGCTGCCAGAGCCTCTGCATCGCAAACCGCTTGACTGGTCGATCCTTTCCTTGGCGGCCCGTCCAGATGCGCTTCTGGCGTCCAGAGGCAGGCAGAATCTTCATGGTTCCGCCTGCGCCCAGCCAGAATCAGATAGTTGGCTGCTCCAGATCCGGCACCAGAGTCGTGAGAGATCCCGACCTTCGGCCAAGTCGGAGTCGCACCCTCATCGATTGGCCGATAATCAGTGATGCAAGCGACAACGAACTCTTTAGCGAATCGCTTCAAGCTCCTCGGCGAAGGGATTTCCACCGATTCAGCCCAATTGCTTGAACCGACTGCGGATTTGCCAGCCGAAACCTCGCCGGGCCGCCCCGCAGGCAGATTCCCTCCTGCATTCACTCATAGCAGCCGACTGAGGCCTACCAAATAGAAGGCCGCCGAGAATAGATGCAGCGGAACTTCGAGCCGACGCGAAGGCTGTCAGTGGTTGGACCGCTCGGAAATCCGGGATGGGGTCCAGAAACGGGCGGGAAAACATGAAATCAAGATTTTTGTCGGGATGGCTAGTAGCGATGGAGGCCAATGCGTTTCAGATTGGTGTTTGCTCATGCACAATCCGCGCACATTAGGCGAGGTCTTATCACGTCTTAACAGCATTTCCAACGACTTAGCTTTGCGACCCGCGCCGTGGAAGTTATTGTAAATACAAGCTGTTAACTCATTGACACGGTAGAGGTCAGGAGTTCGAGTCTCCTCGTGCCTACCATTTCTTTCAAGCACTTACATATCCTCCCATTCTGGTTGGCGACTGAACACCGGTCCCGGTTGAGATCAGCTGTAATCAGCAACACCGAGACACAGATAGAGACTTGCAGGGCAAGGCTTGCCATAGCTGCGCTCAGGCTATTTTTGTTGCTGCTTTCGGCTTTTTCGGCTCGCTAGCTGGTCGAGCTATCCAGGACGACACCGTCATCGGGTTGTCGCAGGCTCTCCGCTGAAGGAACGAAGTAGTAGGCGCCGGTGAGCGGACGGGTGTACCGCGTCAGCGCGTCTCGCACACCCGTCGTTTGACCTACCATGCTCTCCAGCATGGTTGAAAGGCGTCGCTGGTCGGCGCTAAAACCTACGAACATGGTGCCGTGATTGGTCACGGTTCCGTAAGGCATGTTCCGCCGGAATATCTTTCCGAACTTATCCTGATCGGTACTCGCGACGTGCGAGTCCGACGGCTTGTCCTCCAGTTCGACGCTGTCCAGTTTCTTCCGACCGATCACCAGTTCCTGCCTAGTGTCCACAAGTGACTCCCACAAAGACGTGTCATGCACCCACTTTTGCAGCAGGAGGATAGATCCAGCCGCGCCGGGACTCCCTTCTGGAATGAGCGCGACCTCCGGCGCATCGATCAGACTCGGATTCTCACTCCCGTCGATGAATCCCGTAAGATCACGATCGTGACGATACGGCCAACTCGTGGTCTCGTCTGCAACCGACGCCAGTCCCTTCAACTCGGTGATCGCCTGGCGAGTTACGTCAAAAATGATGTCGTAGGCGCTGCCGGACAGCCATAGCACCGAGTCGTGTTGAGTGGCCGGCATCTTGAAGCCCTCGATTCCAACCACATCCTCATTGAAGCCTCTGACTCCTGCGGGCATGTCGGTGGGCGCGAGTCCTCCCCACAGCTCAGGCCTGAACCCTACCACAAGGTTGACTCCGCCCATGGTCGTCCTCGGCTCACGAAGCGACGAGATCGCCGTGACCAGGTCGCGGCCGCTTTGCCCGGCCAGGACGTCGAACTCCAGGTAGGCGTGAGAGGGGTTTCCCAGAGCGAAGATTCCAGTTTGAGCGGTTCTCAAACAGTCACATTAACAAGACCCCCCCACCATAAACAATGCCTTAAGCCGAGACTACGGCTTATGGAACATTGACTTGGCAGGCTGGAAGCTGACACGGTAGCTTGAGTTCCCGGCATGGACGTCGAGGGCGCGAATTAAGAGCTAAATCCCGATTGACACTGTGCGCAATCAGTTGTAGCCGTAGAATGTGCCAAGAGGCCACGCCCCGCTATGCGACGGCTGCTTCGTTTTGTTCCACTCTCGAGGTCATGAGCATGAGACTGTTGGCTGTTGCATCCATCATTTGCGCCTGTGCCGTGGGCCTCTCCTCCCAGAACCCTGGAACCAGCCTCGAGGCGCGGCGTGGCCAGTTGCGTGACGCCTTGCAGGCTGAGTGGGAGTATTCGCTTCGCACCCATCCCGAATTCGCGACTTATGTCGGTGACACTCGCTACAACGACCGGCTTGGCGATTATTCTCCCGAAGCGATTGCGAAGCAGGTAGAGCACGACAAACAGCAACTGAAAGTCTTCGAGGCAATCGACACTTCGGGGTTCCCGGAAGCGGAGGCGCTCAATCAGCAGCTCATGGTGCGCGACCTTCGCCAGGCGATTGAGGGCGCGAAGTTCAATGGCTGGGAGATGCCGGTTGATCAGTTTAACGGCGCGCACTTGAGATACGCGTCAATGCCGACACAAATGCCGTTTAAGACGGCGAAGGACTACGAGAACTACATCGCGCGCTTGCATCAATTGCCGCGTGTGTTCGATCAGGTGACCGCCAACATGAAGCTCGGTCTGCGCGACCACCTGATGCCGCCTAAGTATCTGCTGGAGAAAGTGACCATCCAGGCGCAGGAGATCGCCGACGCCACGGAAGCGAAGAGCCCCTTCAACCAGCCGGTGATGAAATTCCCCGAGGGGATTTCAGCCGCGGACCAGCAGCGCTTGCGCGACGAGGTGGTGAAGACAGTCAAGTCCGAGGTCAATCCCGCGTACGCGAAGTTCTCTGCTTTTGTTAAGAACGACTACGCTCCGAAAGGCCGGACGGAAATGGGAGTCTGGTCACTGCCCGATGGCGATGCCCGCTACCAGTACGCCGTCCGGCGCATGACCACCACCGGGCTTCAGCCTGAGCAGATCCACCAGATGGGTCTCAAACAGGTAGACGAAATCGACGCCCAGATGCTGGTGATTGCGAAGCAACAGGGTTTCGCCGATTTGAAGAGCTTCAACGAGCACATTCGTCAGGACCCCAAGCTGCACGGCACCTCGGGCCAACAGATTCTCGATCTGTACCAGCATTACAGCGATCAGATGTACACCAAGCTGCCGCAACTGTTTGGCCGATTGCCGAAAAACAAGCTGGCGGTGGTTCCGATGGAAGCCTACCGCGCACCCAATGCGGTGCCAGCTGACTACTCGCCCGGAGCCGGAAATGGCTCGCGTCCCGGCCGGATCAACGTGAATGAGTACGATCCCGAGCACCGCCTGCTGTTGAACGCAGAGGCCATCGCCTATCACGAGGGCGTTCCAGGACATCATCTGCAGTTTTCGATTGCACAGGAGTTGACCGACATTCCTCCCTTCCGCAAGTTCGGCGGATATAACGCCTACTCGGAAGGCTGGGCGTTCTACTCGGAACGGCTGGGCAAGGACGTCGGTTTCTACCAGGACGCGTACAACGAATACGGCCGATTGGAAAACGAGATGTGGCGCTCAATCCGCCTGGTGGTCGATACTGGAGTGCATTACAAACACTGGACTCGCGAACAGATGGTGGACTTCTTCCGCGAGCACACCGCCATGGACGAGCCCAACATCCAGACCGAGGTGGACCGTTACATCGCGTGGCCGGGCCAGGCCCTGGCCTACAAGTTGGGACAGATGGAGATTCTCGAACTGCGCGACCTGGCAAAAAAAGAGCTCGGCCCCAAGTACGATATTCGCGCCTTTCACGATGAAGTACTCGACGCGGGAGCGTTGCCGCTCGACGTACTACACGCGCGAGTCACGAAATGGATTGCCGATCAGAAGGCAGGAAGTGTTGCGCAAAGCCCGCACTAGGATTAGACAACAACATATCGCAGCATCGTGAGACTTTTCGGAGGCGATTATGACCGACTCTCGCAGCTTCGACTTGTATCTCGAACCTTGGCTTCTCTCCCGCGTACCGCGCATGGCAAGCTATCGTCTGCAACTTGCGGACTTCCGCGACTGGGTGCTGACGGAAGTTGACGCACAGGCAAACTACACCGACCGCTACGCACCACCGGTACTTGAAACGTACGATCGCAACGGCGAGGTCGTGAATCGTATAGTGGCCAATCGCTGGTACGACGATCAGCATCAGGAACTGTACCGTCGCGGCATCGTTGGCCTTCCCTATTCTGAAAATGCTCCACATCTAATGACTTTCACGATGGGCTACTTGCTCGGACAGGCTGATATCAGCTTGCATTGTCCGGTGACACTCACCGGTGCGGTTGCGTATGTGCTTGGTTCGCACTCGCCCAAGGATATTCGGGAGCGTTTCCTCTACGATGTCGTGCGCATGGATGGTCACGCGAAAACTGGAGGCACCTGGGCAACCGAGCAGCACGGCGGCAGCGACGTGGGCGCGACCACCACGGTAGCCGTAGAAAAAGGAGACCACTTTGAGCTGCACGGATTGAAATGGTTCGCCAGCAACGCCAACAGCGGACTAGCGGTAGCGACTGCTCGCCCCGAAGGAGCGCCCCCAGGATCGGCTGGATTGGGACTGTATCTAGTGCCGAGTCACCTCGAGGATGGCCGTCCCAATCAATGCCGCATTCGCAAGTTGAAAGACAAGCTCGGAACCAAAGGACTGCCCACCGGCGAAATCGATCTGCTCGGATCTGAGGCGGTCGAGATCGCCGCTCCACCAGTCGGCTTCAAACTAATGATGGAGGCCCTGGAGTATAGCCGCGTGCATAACGCCGTGGGATCGGTCGGGGTGCAGCGCAGGGCGCTCAACGAGGCTCTCGCCTGGTCGAAGACGCGCCGAGCTTTCGGTCACGTGCTGACGGATTATCCGATGGTGCAGGACGAACTGTTGCGCATGCGCGTGCAGTTCGAGGCCGGAGCCCTGCTGGCGTTCGAGGCCGCCATCACTTTCGATGAAGTGCAACATGACGCGGAGCGCCGAACATGGTTGCGACTGTCTACCGCATTAGCGAAGTATCTCACCGCGGAGTACGCCATCACGGCGGCCCGCGCCGCCCTGGAACTGATCGGCGGCAATGGTTACACCAGCGATTATCCCGTGGAGCGACTGCTGCGCGATGCGCAGGTGCTCACAGTCTGGGAGGGGCCGGCCAACATCCAGGCGCTGGAGTTACTGCGTCTGCTGGCGCCCCGCTATCAGGGATGGGAGACCTATCGAATGCGAATACAGGGAATTCTCGATCGACTTCCAGATGGGATGGGAGAATTAAGCGCGGCGCTAACGTTGCGATTACATGCCGACAGCGACGCCATGGCGATCACGATATGCGACCAACAGAATGCACAACGCTTTGCCAGGAAGTTGCTGCATCGTATGAGCCAGAGTCTGGCGCTAGCTCTGCTGTGTGAGATGGCGGGTGATGCGCACCGGCAGGGCAATTTCCTTCCCGCACATAGCGCGTGGCGGTTCTATGAGGACATCGAGCCACCTGCGTTGGGCACAGAGAACGAAGCCGCACGTCGGGGAGTGATGGAGATTCTGACGGAAGAAGTAGCGCTAGATGCGAGGGTGCAGTAGCAGGCACTGTCGCGATGTCCGCTTGCACACCGCACCATTGCTGGGTTTTCGAAGATCGCGACCGTCCCGCGGAGGGGACGCTTCGCTGGTAGCTTACTGCTTTTCGGCTACCGGCGCTTTGCTCTGTTTCGCGACTTCGATGAGGTGTTGCACGTTTTCTTTGTCTTTCTGCGGTAAACCGGGATTGAGTTTAAGGAGTTTTTCCCACGAGCTAACCGCTGCGTCCACATCGTTCTTGCCTCGCCACTCGATCATACCGATGTTGAACAGAGTTCCCGCATGTTTTGGATCGAAGGTCAGCGACTTGTTCAACTGCGTCAGGGCTCCATCGACGTCGCCGAGGAAATACAAGCAAGAAGCGTAGTCGTCACGTGCAGCAACGTTCTTCGGGTCACTCTCCAGGGACTTCTTGAAGTACTCAGCCGCCTTTTCGAACTGGTGGGCCGCCTTGTAAGTGAGTGCAGTTTTGTTCAGCAGCGCGGCGTCGTTCGGTTTCTTTTCCAACTCGGTCAGCAGAGGCTGTGCCTGCTTTTCGGCCATGCGTTTCATGTCGTCAAGGGATGGCATCTGCGCCGGCGCCGCTGCACCGTTGGCGGCGCTGGCAGGGGCGGGGCCCCCGTTGCCCGATGGCGCCACTGCAGCGATGTTGTTAGTCTTGGGCGGGGCAGAGCCTCGAATCAGATAGCCGATTGCACAACCGATCACCAGACAGACCACGGCCATTAGGTAGGCGTGCAAAGGGCGCCACGTCTGACTGGTTCTGGCCGGAACGGATGACTCGATCTGCATGGTCATTGAATCCTCACCGCGACGCAAACAGGATTGTCTCGTAAGCAGAGAACGCGAAGCTTACCTATTTTGAATGCACTCCAAATGCCATAGCAATTCTCTCTGCGAACGGTCATTAACATGTTGAATCCATGCGAGTTATGCCAGCCCAAAAAATATCGCCCGCAGCCTGCAGTTGTTAGAGAGGGTGTTTACCCGCATGACTGCGGGTGTTTTCACACTCGGACGCGGACGATCTGGAGAGAGACACTCCTGCCGGCCGGATTCTTCAGGTGCCGAACCCGTCATCGGGGTTCAGTGGGGGTGACCGTGACAGACCAAGCTGCAGGAATTCTTGCTGCGATTGTATGAAATCGGCATGCCAGACTCGGCAGCCACTACACCCGCATCAAAATTCACCAATCGCTCTCCGCTGATCGAACCCGAGAAGCCACCCATTCCATGCCCGGTGTGGCAAGTCGAACAGGAAAAACCATCGTTAATATGGTTCGCGTGTCCACTGAAGCTGGTGTTGTTCAACACCTGGTTCAGGTCGTGACACTTGGCGCACATTGCATAAGGACCGGCTACGCTCAGATCGGGATTGGGAAACAAGTTGGTGACTGTCCCACCCGGGGCCGTGGCCTGACTGAACTCGTACCGTCGTTCCAGAATATGCGACCACTGGGATCCGTGGGGTCCGTTCGCACCGGTGCCGCCGAATTCGCGATTGTCGTCGGCGTTGTGACAGTCGGTGCAGAGAATACGAACTCCCATGGTTCGGCCAGGGGTCACGCCGTCGAGATTCAGCATGTTCGGACGTAGGCTGGGCTGCGTGTACGGGCTGGTGCGGTCGTGGGTCACGGGATGGCTGGAAGTTGCTGTCAGGGTGAACTGCTGCAGCACGTTCAAGGGATCGATCGAGGTGACGACCCACACCGGGAGATAGCCGAACATGGCAACGTTGGTGGTCTTCCCGGTGCTGGTACCGTGGCATCGCAGGCAGTTCTCGTACTGGTTTGTGGCCGGTTTCTGCACTGTGATTCCGTCGGCTGCGCTGATGCCGTTAACGCCATTTTGTGACGCGCGAATGGCAGGTGGAATTGGGAACGACGCCACTTGATTCGCCGTGTGGGAGTTATGGCAGTCAGCGCAGGTGGCGTGCCGGTTCTGGTTGAGCAGCACATTCTCGCCCGCGTCGTGGGTTCCGGTGTTGGTAGAAAAGGGATGTGCTCCCTGCTTTGCAAATTCCACAAATATGTTGGGCGCGGCGGGCGAAAGATTGGAACCGCCGTTGTGGCACGCCAGGCAATCAGTTTCATTGCTGGCACGCAACAATCCAGAGGAGCCTCCGGCGTTATGGGAAACATGGCAAGATTGGCAGGCGAATTCCGCAACCGTGGCGTATCCGCCCAACCCCGCCACCGGGTTCACCATGTTGCCGGATGTCGCATGAATCCCAGCCGGCCACGTCGCCAGCGGATTGTCATGCCCATTCACCGTGCGAGGGCTTGTCTCATGGCATGCCAGGCACAAGGCGCCTTTCAAGTTGTCTCGCACCAGGAAATTCGGCGATAACTTGTCGGTGTTTTGGACGTGCGGATTATGGCAGCTGGAGCATTCGACATTGCCCTTGATCAACTTGACCGACTTGGTTGGGTCGGCGGTGGTCCCATTCGCTGCCAGGCTAGCCACCAGGCTGGCGGCGTCCTTCAACGGAAGTTGCAGACTAAATGGATGCGAACTCTGCAACTGCGATCCCATGGTAGAAGGCATGTTCCCGTGCATGATGTAGGGGCCGTAGGGCGTCACCTGTCCGACACCGACGGTACCGTCGTGGCAACTCAGGCACAGCGAGCTGTCCTGGCCCAGCGGCGGTTGCACCGTGGTATTTTGTGCGGTACTGCTGACGTATGTGGAGTAAAGCTGGTTGGAGAGGGTTTGCCCCCACAGCGCACTCTTGCCGCTACCCGAGTGCGGGACATGGCAATACAGACAGGCAGCCGACATCGAGCCCTGGATATGCGAGGTGCCGCTCATGGACAGATCATGCGCTCCCAGCACGTCGCCGGTTTGAGTCTGCGACCACCCGACAGAGACAGCGATCATCACCAGCGCAAGCAGCCGGACTTTCATGGCCTCGATCCTGGAGATGGCGCTCCGTCTTTCACCCCGTGGTATTGAAACACTTGTATCCGGTGATTATAGGAATCCGCCACATAGACGCGATCGTTCTGGTCAATGAACAAACCGGTGGGGAGTTGGAACTGACCGAGCGCGGTGCCGCGTTCGCCAAACGTGTACAGCAATTGTCCCTCGCGATCAAACACTTGCACCGAGCCCCACATTCCGTCTACCAGGTAAATATGGTTCTCGGAGTCCAAACCTATACCCTTCGGACGGAACAGCGCCCCGCTTGAATCCCCCAGCGACCCGATGGTGCTTTGAAAAGTTCCTTTTGGGTCGAATGTCTGGACACGAAAGTTCATCGCATCCACCACCGCCAGCACGCCGTTCTTGACCATGAGTTCGGTTGGATAGTTGAACTCCCCGTTCTGTCCGCCGTGTTTCCCAATGGTTCGCAACACCTGACCGCGCGCGTCGAGTACGTAAATCCGGTCGCGCAGCGTATCGGTCACGTAGATCTCGTGCGTCTCGCGGTCGATGGCAATTCCCGTGGGCCGCTTGAAAAATCCCTCGCCGCCCTTCAAGCTGCCAAACACGCCTTTGTACTTTCCGCTGGACTCGAAGATAAACACCTTGCCGGCCTTCGAGTCGGTGACGTAAATATTGTTGCTGGCATCTATCGCGATGCACTGCGGCTCCAGCATCGAGTCTTTGGCCTTGTCCCTACGCTCGACAAACTTGTACTTATGCTGTATGGGATCGAAGATATGGATCCCGCCAAGTCCCGGGTCGGTAACGATCACCCGGCCCTGCGAGTCCACTGCCACGCCGTAAGGTCGCTTCATCGGCTGGTATTCAGCCTCACCGGCCACCGCGTCCACCAGTTTCTTCCAGAAGCCTTTTTCGCCGCGAATGTCCCGCTCTGAGGAGATCACCCTCTCGAAGGTGAGTTTGCGTCCGCCCTCCAGCAGTAGATCCGGGGGCGCCGGCACTTCTCGTGGTTTCTGGTCTTTGGCCGGGAGGGCGATAGGCAGAAGTAGCAGGAGGGCGCACGCCGCATGGCGCACCCCCGACTTGCGCGAGCGGGCTAGAAGAAATTGAACCATCGTGAAATGCTGAACGAATACGTGTTCTCGGTCGTGCGCGGAAGCCCGGAAGAACTGACTAACTGGTTTATCCGCCAATACGTTGACCGCAGAATCAGCTTCCGAACATTGTACTGCAACTGGGCGTATATCCGGTCGCTGTCGTTGTTGGAGAAAATCGCAGAATTGGACGTTGTTAAATTGGACTGGGTCTGGTTTTGTACTCGGAACCAGTTCGCGGTAATCACCATCTTTCGAATTGGAGCAACGTTAAAACCCGCACCGTAGGCCACTCCGTTGTACACCACCTGATTCACTAAGATTATCGAGGGAATTGGGGTAGGAATCAGTTGGCCTGAGCTCGTCAGGATGGAAGTCCCGTTCGATTGTGAGTAACTTCCGGAGAATCCAATCCGTCGCCGGTTGAGCGTCGTCAGGGCGGTTTCGGAGCGATTGTGGTAACCCGTTTGTTGGGTCAGGCCGGTCTGGACCTCCCGGTACGATGCGGTCCAGTAGGTATTGTCGCCAAAACGCTTGCGCACGTAACCGCCGTAGTTGTAATTGCTGGTGGTATAGAGTGCCAGGCTACTTTGCACGTTCTGGGCGTAGGAAATGTCGGCGTTGAGGTCCCAACCGTTGAACTTCTTCTTAATACCGAGATTGCCCACGAATCCCAGGCCTCCCTGGTTTCCGTTCCCCGTGGTGTTGACGGTGCCGAAGCTGAAGTACAGCAGCCCGAACAAGGGACGCGCGTAATTGTAGGTCAGGGTGGCGCCCCATTGATTGCTGTCGTACTCGGTGCCGGCGAAGTGCTGCTCCTGCCGGTTGACATAGCCAAGGAGTATCAGTCCCTTACCGAGGTTGTAGCTGGCGAACGAATTGACGGTGAAACCACTGACACCGGTATCAATCGGGGCAATCGGTCCAGTACCCGGCGGAAGTGTACCCGGTTGCGCGAATGTCAACAGGTTGTCGTAGTAGCGCACGGTGCCGGTCACGGTCAGCTTGCGGGTCGGATTGAGGCTTACCGAAGCCAACGCGGTGTCTGACGTTCCGTCGTTTGACAGGGATACGTTGTCGTTGCTGGTGTAGGTGTACCGGTTGGCACCTATTTGGAAACTGCCAGAGAGAGGTAGCGGGTGCGACACTGTCAGGCCATACGAATTACCGCTGGAAGTGCTCTCCAGGTCGTTTCCGCCTATGAACGCTGGAAACGTGGCATTGAAATTCTGGTGGTTGAAATATCCATTCAGCTCGAACCCGTGCACGTTGTAAGTCGAGTAGAGGTTCAGAAAGCGGGCCGAGTTGCTGGTCGTGCCGGTTTCGCCCAGGATCGTTTCCGACACTGAGTTATCAGAGTATGTCGCGGTTAGGGTTGGCAGATTGGGGAGGAATGCGTTCCAGCTCACTGCAAAGGATTGGCTGGAGCCGTTTGCGGAAAGCCCGGGTTGTCCGGCAATCTGATACTGGCTGCCATTTTGCCACGCTTTGCCATACGAGACGGAACCGGGAAAGTGGCTACCGCTGAAAAAGTTCACCGACGCATCCATTCCGCTATCGCTCAGAACGGATTGGAACGTACTGTTGTCCTGGGTCCGGTTATAGAAGGGCTGGACGTTGAAATTCAGAAATTTGGGATTGTAGTAGTAGCCGGAGAGATTGGCCAGCCCTGTGAAGAAAACGTCATGAGTCGATTGCAGGGTCTGGTCACCGAATGAGCCGGCGTAACCGGCACCCAGTTCCCCGTTCATCGACAATTTAGTTTCGTCGCCGACCTTGAGTTGGGCGTGAACCGACAAGGCACACAGCAGTACCACGAGAAGGCCTGGCATCCATCGGCGTTGCAGCTCTTCCCTGAATTCCCAGTACATCTCGCCCTTCCTACATCGTCTCGATAGTGGCGTTCTTGTGCAGCTTCTGATCGAGCGCGGAGCGCAGCTGCTGTGTTTTTTCCTTCTGCATGTCCGATTGCAGTTGGGACTTGACTTCGGCAAACGGGGTAGTGCCCGCAGGGGTGCGCGACTCCATCCGGAATATGGTGTAATTTCCGTCCAATTGGATCAGGTCGCTGACGTCTCCCAGCTTCATCTTTGCGGCCGCCGCTACGATCGGCGGCGGCAGGTTCTTCGCCTCCTGCGGCTTGTGATCGCCCATCTTGACATGGAAGTCATCGTCGGAGAGCTTCTCGGCAAGAAGCCCAAACTCACGATAGGTCTTGGCCAGCTTGGCCTGCTTGTACGCCTCCTCGGCACGCTGCTTGGCTTCTTTTTGTACCGCAGGAGTCTGGTTTGGCGGCAGGATCGAGATGCTCTGGATTTGCAGGATTTCCCCGTGCTCGTACTGCTTCGAGTTCTGATCGTAATAAGCCTTGGCTTGGGCGGTCGAAATCTGCGACGGGGTGCTGACTTCCTGATTCAAATAACTCTCGATCAGCATGGAGCGGCGGATCTTCTCGCGCAGGGCCGCGTCCGATCCGTTCGCTTCCTCTTTGAGAAATTCCTGGTAAGCCGCCTGAGTTGGAAATTGCTTGCGCAACTCGCTTTCGGCCGCGGTCAGCTTAGCTGGCGGGACGGACATGTTGCGGCGCTTGGCGTCCTGGTAAACCAGCTCCTCAAAAATAATCATCTGAAGCGCGCCAGTTCGAATTTGGGGTTCCAGTTCCTTGGGAAAGCCGTTGTGCTGCTGGGCATAGGGGAAGATGGCGTACATTTCGCGCAGCAGGTCCCGGTCGGTCAGCACTGCCCCATTCACCTTCGCCACCGGCTTTCCGGTGACCGCCATGGCCGGCGTCATGCTGACGTTCTTGGCGCTCGGGGCCGCCGCCTTCGAGGCGGGCAGAGCGGGTGCGTGGGAGGGAACCATTTGCGCGCCCGCAGGCACCATCCCTGTCATCACTATGAGCGCTGCGCAGAATTGAAACTTCATTGTTCTCATCCGTCTTTCGGCTAAAGCCCAGGGGAGAGTATTCCCTCCCCCGGAGAATTAGTCCATTTAGAAAGCAGTGGTTACGGTCATGATTCCGCTGGCTTCGTTCGCACCACCCGCGCCGGAGAAGTGGCACTGGCGGCAGAACTGCGTGGCGGAAGAGGCCTGGGTTGCGCCTGGCTTCGAGCCCATGTTGTAAGGCGCCGCGATAAAGAAGTAGCTCGGGAATTTGCCCGAAGTCAACGTCGCGATCGGGGCGTCAGCATTGGCGCTGGCTACGTACATGGAGTGCGGGGTGTGGCAGGTGGTGCACAGCAGGTACGCGTTGGCGGGATTCTGGTCGGGGAAAGCGACCGGAGCGCCGTGCCCATTGGAGATGATAGTGGGCGCGCCATAGTGATTGGCGAAAGCCACGTAAGCGGTCTTCGTGGGGTTGATGGTGAGGCAATCGTAACTGCCGCCGCCGCAACCTTTGATGGAGTATTGGAAGTTGCTGGCAACGCCTACGGCTCCCAAGGTAGCCTGTGGGCCTACCGGGTGGTCGTTGTAATAGTTGCCGGCCGTGGTGCCGTCGTTGCCGAGCAGGGTCGGGATGGCGTTCGGGCCGTACAGGCCAGCGGGCAGAAGACCTGCCGCCTGCTCATACGACTTGTTGGTCATCATGGCGCCCTTGGCGATGTTGCCGTCATGGCAGCTCAGGCACATCATGATGCCAGGGATTTCTTCCGGAAGGGTGCTGAACTGGGCCGACGTCGGAAGGTTGGTCACATACTGCGTGCCACCCACAACGTTGTCGCCCTGGTTGAGTGTGTAGCCGTACAACGGACCGAGGTCCTGGCCCCACAGTGCATAGTTGCCGGCGTTGGCAGCGTCAACCACCGTACCGGTACCAGCGTTGCCGCCCGCGCCGAATGCGCCGCTGTGCGGAGCATGGCAGCCCGTGCAGCCACGTCCGCCGTTCTGGTGAGCGCCGAGTTTATCAACACCGGTGATACCGGAGCCCAATGTGTAGGTCTGGGCCATTGCAAACGCAGCGGCGAACAGAACGACGAGGACTAAGAGCATTGATTTCTTCATGACAGTCTTTAAGACCTCCTGGATTGGTAACAGCTGTTACTGTTGCTTCATTTCACTTATTTATTACTATGAGAGCTACTTTCTGGCCCCCTTTTGGCCGCCGCGCGGACAGCCAAACTCTGCGCCCGATTACTTGGGCGTCGGTTGTTCAGGCTTTGCCACAACAGCTTCTTTGGTTGTGGGTGCTGCCTTTTTTTTGGCCGCCACGGCATCGCGCTCGGCCAGTTCAAGCTTGGCCTCGGCATCGGTGACGTAGCGGAAGATTTGCACTCGTCCGGGATATTGCTCGGACGTCACTACACGGTTGTTCTTGTCGATGGCCAGGCCTGCGAGGCTGCTGAACTGGCCCGGCAGCAATCCATTTCCGCCCATCCAGATCAGAAGCCTGCCTTCGGGCGTGAATACCTGCACTCGGTTCTGCACTGCGTCGGCGACCCAGACGTGCCCGTCGGAATCGACGGCGATGCCTTTGGGCCGCGCGAAATATCCTGGCCCGTCGCCCGCTTTCCCAAATGTGCGGATGAACTTTCCTTCGGCGTCGAAAACTTCGATCCGGTTGTTGAAAGTGTCGCTGACGAAGAGGCTCCCATCGGCGTCCACCGCGACGTTGGTCGGGTAGGAAAAATCGCCCGGGCCGGTCAAGTCGTGCTTGCCGCTGCGCGTGCCGATCGAGCGCAGGAACTTGTACGGCGGATCGGCGTCGTACACCAGCACCTGGTCAAGTCCGGTATCAGCTACGTAGAGGAAGCGGTTCTCATTGTCGACAGCCATGCCGGCGGGAACCGCCATGCCCTGGCCGATGCTGGCTTCGACCTTATTTTGTTTGTCGAACACCAGCACATGATGCAAGTCGCTGTCGGAGACGAACAGCCGGTCGCCGTCATCCAGCGTCACGCCGGTGATCATGTGGAAGCGCGCTTGAAACCCGTTCTTGATCATCTCGACGGCTTTGGTTTCGGGGTTGTAGATGAACACCGCCCGTACCTTCTCGTCGGCGGTGTAGATGCGGCCCTTCGAATCGACTCCCACACCGTAAGGGGTCACCAACTGGAAGAACAGCTTCTGGTTTTGCGGAACATCGCCCGCGGTCACACCTGCGAGGCGGTCCATCCATCCTTCCTTGCTCTTCTGCTGTGCCGCGGTTTCGCGCTTCTCGCCGAAAAACTGGCTGGAATACTTGATGCGCGCGATGGCCGGAGGGTTGGGCCACACGATCTTGGAGTAGTCCAGCACTTCGAGAGGATTGGGATCTTTTTTCGGCGGAGGTGCAGCCTGCTTCTTCTGCTTGGCATGGAGCGAAATTCCACATGCCAGCACGAGCGCCACGACGCAAACCAATGCCGCGCTTACCTTGCAGCGTCGAACCGAATTTGCAGCAACTTCAAGCATCGTTACTATTCTCACTGCTGTTGTCCTACCGTCTTGTGACACGTATCACAAAATGCGGTGTTTGTTGCCTGGTCTTTCACCAGCAGGTTTGGCTGCGCCGAAGAGTGCGGCTGGTGACAGGTCGCGCAATTCAGTACAGTCTTTACTTTGTCAGGGTCTTTGGGATCCATCTGGTCCACCACTGGATGGCGGTTCACGGGGTGGCCGAGTCCGTACTTTATCGGGAGCTTGGGGACGGTTGCGAAATAGTCTTCTGGTAATTTCACCTTGCCGTTGAAGATGGCAACCATGTGTTCTTTTTCCAGTTGCTGCGGCGTGGCGTCCGGTCCGTGGCACTCGAGGCATAACGGATTCGGGTTTGCAGCCCTGAGCAGGTGCACGTTGTCGCCGCCGTGAGGCTCATGGCAGGTGGCGCAACCCTGAGTGAAAGCCGGCTGGTGCAAGTGGGCCTTCTTCATCTGTTCTGCCTGCTCGCTGTGGCAATTCAAGCAGGCCGTGACTGGGTCTGGCTGGATGAATCCGGGTGTCCTGCCGGCGTGCGGGTTGTGACAGGTAGTGCAATCGCTCTGCGCGCCGGGATGCTGTACCTTGGCTTTCTCTATCTTCTCTGCCTGCTCGCTATGGCAGGTGACGCAAATCAACTTCGGCTCCGCTTGCGTCAAGACAACCTTGCCGTCCTTCGCGGGCTGATGACAGGTATCGCACGCGCCGCCTTCGAATGGCGCATGCGTGAACTTCTGCATCAAGTGGGCTTGGGATGACTGGTGAGGATCATGACATTGGACGCAATTGGCGGTGCCGAACGGCTGACCCTGGTGGGCCTTGATCAAGTCGGCAGACGTAGCATCGTGACAGTCGAGGCAAAGCGCCGGAGGCGCCTTCGTCAGGTGGAACTCGTACTCGATCTTGCCTTTCTCACCAACCTTGTGCGTAACGTGGCAAGTTTCGCAACCCATCTCCAGCGCAGCATGGCGACTGCCGCCGGTGGGAATGTTCACTCCCTGTTTGTGGCAAGTCAAACAGAGGTTCTGGTCTTTGTCCCCAGATTCGGTCTTGATCAGCAGAAATTTGTTGTCCGAGGTGTGAGGGCTGTGGCACTTGACGCAATCGCGCACCGCTGGAGGATGAACCGTCCCCTTCAGTTCGGCGGCATTCTTGTCAGTATGGCAGCTTAGGCAGAGGGCCTGGGTCGTTGTGGTGGTCAGCTTAACCCGGGTAATGTCTTTATTTACACGGACCTCGTGACAGGTGGTGCAGCCAGCCGTAACCGCTGCGTGAACCACTTTTCCTTTACCCTTGTCCTCATGGCACTCGATGCATTGGGCGGAAGTGGTTTCCTTGGTGAGCGGCACCGGATGGATGGCGGCGAGCAGAAAGCTCGAGCTCAGTACCACTGCCATCACCACGACTGACCTTACTGCCTTGGTCACAACACCCTCCAACCAGCAGATCAGTATGTGCAATAAGATGGCCGAAATCGAAGCACATCATGGCGAGATGCTCTAATCATACATAAAATATTGCAATTAATAGACTTACATATTGTGTCGCCGTCCCCACAATCATTCTTGTGGAGCCGTTTGGTTTCCTCATTATGGGTTTTCCCCCACAGCCGCAAGGTGAAATGGCGCAGCCATCGGGGGCTTTCTCTAACCGCTGAGGCAGAAGTACTCTCCCGATGAAAATCATCACTCCAGTGATTCCCAGTCCAGAAGCTCACCATTGCAACGGCGCCCATTTTCTCACGGAAGCGCTGGCGAATAACCAAACACAACAGCAGAGGAGGCGTCTACAAGCAAGGCATCGGGCCAACCAATGCGGTAGGCAAACAAGCCCCGTCTCGCGGCCTGATATCCAGATCGCGGTGCGCGGTTTGATCACAAGTTTGGGTGATATGCCTCACTTAAGTCATCCTCCGCGCGACGGGACATGCCGTAACCTATTTTTTATCAATGACTTCGAAAAATCACGATTTTGGCTCCCGACGTGCGAATGTCAATGGCGAAGGGAAGGAACCGTCCATGGCCCTCGATGTGCTATCGATACCAAAAAAAATCTATAGAACCCTAGCCAATCTGCGTACCGGAGTCGTACTTCTAATTCTTGTCGTCATTGCTTCAGCGTTGGGGACGTTTGTGTTGCAACGTCCGGTGACCGAACCCGACAAATTGCAAGCGGCGTACTCGCCGCAAACCCTGCGTCTGCTGGATCGCCTAACTCTCACCGATATTTTCCATTCCTGGTGGTTCCTGTCGCTGCTCGCGCTGGTTAGCATGAGCATCATTTTCGTATCTATTGAGCGCTTCCCGAATGCCTGGCGTTTCTTCGCACGGCCTTATCGCAAGACGGATTCGCACTTCCGTTCGGCCAATCCATACAAACTCGAGCTGCCGATTCGCCAGGCCGACCAAGGACTGAACGCCGCGGAGCGCGCACTGGAGAAACTGAGATGGCCGGTTGAGCGCATCGTGGACAACGGAGATACCTCACTTTACGCCGAGAAGAACCGCTTCTCCGTTATGGCCGTGTACCTGATCCATGCCAGCCTTCTGCTCATTTTCCTCGGCGGCATTATCGATGGCGTATTTGGATTCAGCGGCTTCATGGCCATTCCTCAAGGTGAGCAGCGCAATGTGATCGAACTCAAGAACGGAAAGACAAAGCAGTTGCCGTTCAGCGTGCAGTGCAAGAGCGCTGGCCAGGAAAATTACGCCGACGGCTCACCCAAGAGATGGTGGTCGAAGCTGGCGGTCGTCGAAAGCGGCAAAGAGATCGAGGCCAAGGAAATTGTGGTCAACGACCCGCTTGTCTATCACGGGCTGCGTTTCTATCAAGCCAGCTACTGGATCGATAACAAGAAGGTGGACGGCCTTCGTATCGCGTATTCTGGGATGGAAAGCACGCTCATGCCCCTGGAGTTGCGTTTCAACCAGCCGGTCAACCTGGATTCCGAAACCACCGCAAAGCTGGTGGAGTTTCTGCCCGACGCCTTCGTGCGCGATGGACAGGTCTTCAAGAAGACGGAGAACCTCGGCAACCTCGCGTTTGCGCTGGAAGTCACCAATCGTGCCGACAACTCGACAACCAAGATTTGGCTGTTCCCGGCTGAAGGTAATGTCGTGGGTGCCGAGAACGTGAAGTTCCAATTCAAGAACCCGACATCCGCGAAGGACATCGACTTCTCTCCGGTGACTGGGTTGGAAATTTCCTATGAACCGGGACAGTGGTTCGTGTGGGCCGGCTGTCTGCTAATGGGTGTGGGCCTGTTCGTAGCCTTCTACATGGTGCACATGCGGATCTGGGCCGTCGAAGTACGGGATGCCCAAGGCAAACTGGTCCTGTGGATCGGCGGAGCGGCCAACAAGAACAAGGACCGCTTCGAACAGAAATTCTCGGAAGTTGTAGCTGAAATTCGCAATGAACTCGACAAAAGCACACCCACTGGCCGCCCTTCGGTGCAACAACACAGCGAACATCCTGTATTGACGATGGTGGGCACGAAGTAACAAGACGAAGGAGTCTGGAAACATGTCAACACGCGCACGAGTCACCCAAATCGAACCGCCCGCAGTCACAGGTGGTAACGCGTTGCTGATCCTGGTGGGCCTGGGAGTGGCCTTCCTGTTGATCACCGCGCTACTTGGCGCCGCGAAGGCGGGCGGGAACCTCTTCAATGAAAGCAACCTGCTTTATGTCGCACTCATTTTTTACGCAGGCGCGGGCGCTCTCTACATGGGGTTTGGAGTCACCGGAACCGCCAAGTACGTCAAGTACGCGTCCATCTGCACTGCGATTGGATTTGTAGCCAACACTCTGGCTGTGGCGCATCGCTGGTATCTGTCGGGACGCCCGCCATTCGCCAGCATTTATGAAATGCTGTTGAGCTTCGTCTGGACGCTGGCGCTGTTGACGCTGGTCGCAGAAAAGAAATTCGGGGTAAAGATCATCGGAAGCATTACCATGCCGCTGGCGGTCGTCTGCGTCATCCTGATGCAACTCCTTCCATCCGAGGTCCGGCCGCTGGTGCCGGCACTGCAATCAACCTGGCTGCACGTGCATGTCACCCTTGCCATGTTGAGCTACGCAACCTGCGCTGTGAGCTTCGCCCTGGCGATGATGTTCCTCATCAAGGACAGCTTCAGCACCGAATCGTTCCTGGCATGGACGAGCGCTCTGGTCAGCGGAATCTACCTGGGCATCGTGGCTACCCGATTCGAGCGTTGGGGCGGCCTCTCCGTCACAGCGTGGGACGCACAGAACAAGTCTGACGTTTTCCTGGGACGCGGTGTGCGCTTGTTTGTCACCATCCCGGATCTCGGCTGGCTCTTTGTGATTGCCCTGCTCGGCGCTCTGGTTCCACTCGCTCTTTATTTCCTTGCACGCTTCCGTCACAACGTCTCTTACCTGGCGGTTGCCAACAAGGCAGTCTTTGTCGGAATCATGTTGCAACTGGTGGTGCTCGGCGCATTCGTACTGCGCACGAAAGACTCAACCTACGCTTCGCCTTTTCAGGATGGACTTTATCCGACTTCCCTGGCAGCTTCGCCGTTCATGCTCGGCGGGATGGTTGCTGCTATCTTTGCATCGCTGCTTTACCTGATGCTGTTGTGGCGCCGCAATGATCTGCAGGACTTACTCCCCAGTGGTGACACGCTCGATCGTGTGACCTACAAAACCATTTGCATCGCCTTTCCATTGCTGACCGGCATGATCGCAACCGGAGCGTTCTGGGCCAATCGGACTTGGGGCTCGTACTGGAGTTGGGACCCTAAGGAAACCTGGGCAGCAATCACCTGGCTGGTCTATGCCGGCTATCTGCACATGCGCGTGACGCGCGGCTGGCGCGGTCGTCGTGCAGCGTATTTTGCGATCCTCGGCTTTGGTGTCGTGATTTTCACATTCCTTGGCGTGACGTATCTGCTTCCCGGCCTACACGCATACGCATGAGGTTCCTCAGGCCTGGTGAAGCGGGACTTGAATAGGGATTAGGCCCCATATTTACGGTCCCGCTCACCAGCCCTGACGTTTTGGGTGTTCAGTGATACTGTTTGGATATAACACCCTGCTGCCGTGAACACCCCAACACAAAATCGGTTGAATGAAACGGTAACCCAGTGGCCAGTGAAGCCGGCGGAGACGGTGGTCCGCAAGCGTCACATTAATTGGACTCTTAAAGCCGTGCTGCCCATTGCGGCCGTTCTGCTCAATGGCCTGCTGCTGTTCATGCTGGTGTCGTCCTCCCTCGAGACCGACCAACGCAACGGCGTGATTGCCGTGGCAGCCGGCGGTGCGTTTGTAGTCTGTGTCGCGGTCATCATGGTGCTGGCGGTGCAGATTCGTCGCCCCATGTTGGAACTTCAAGAGAAGATCGCACGCGTCCAACTCGGCGACATGGATGTGAAGGTGAGCTTCGCAGACCGCAAGGATGAGATCGGAGACCTGGGGCGGGACTTCAACGACATGGTGGCGCAGCTCAAAGCCAGCCGCGAAGAGATCGAGCGACTGCACCATACCCAGATGTCGCGCGCCGAGCACTTTGCAACCCTGGGAGAACTAGCCGCCGGACTGGCCCACGAGATACGCAATCCATTGGCGGGTATCGCCGGTGTACTCGACATCGTCAGCCGTGATTTGCCCGCCACTAGCGTCGCACGCGAAGTCATCCACGACGCCAAACAGGAGGCGATGCAGATCAATCGCATTCTCACCGAGTTGCTGGATACTGCGCGTCCCAAGCCGCCGCAGCTTCGCGTCACGGAGATCGTCGGGACGGTGGAACACGCTGTTCTCTTCGCCCGCCAGCAGGCGGTGACCAAGCGCATCAACATCGAGTTCGAAGTGAAGGGTGCGCTCCCTCCGGTCGAACACGATCCCAACCAGATCAACCAGGTGCTTTTGAACTTGATCTTGAACGCAATTCAATCCATGGACAAGCCGGGCACGATTCACGTGACCCTGGAACAGGATGGCGACGTTGCTGTCATTTCGGTTTCTGACGAAGGCAAGGGTATCGCTCAGGAGAATCTGTCGAACATCTTTCGGCCTTTCTTCACTACCAAGGGTCAGGGTACTGGACTGGGACTGTCGCTCGCACGCCGTATCGTGGAGTCGCATGGCGGGACGATCACAGTTAGCAGCGAAGTGGGGTCCGGAACCCAGTTCGAAGTCCGGCTGCCAATCGCGCGTCCTCAGGCTCAAGTCTGCTAGGTCTCCGAGCCCCTTTTTGAGCCACGCCTTCTCCCCTTAGTTGCGGAGAATCAGGCGGGTGACAGAGTGGGTATGAATACGAAAAATCACTCCATCAAAATCTTCTGATAACACACGGTCCATTGCTGCGCCGTTGGTTGCGCCTGGGAACATGACGCTTACGGTAGAACGCATTCTGATTGCAACACTCGTCGTAACGGTGGCCGCCTGCGGTCGAACAGCTGCTGCACAGACCACGCCGCCAACGGATCAAGTGCGGTCAACAGTAGAACCCACCACAATCGCTACGCCGAACAATGCACCTCGGAACATACTGGAGCCATCGTTTCCCACCGACGCCACCGAGAGCGCGCTCCCGCTCCAGCCCTTGTTCGATTTCAAGGAGTCCGACATCAAGTTCAAACTGCCGAACCTGATGAGTACCCTTCGCGACAGCAAGCATGAAAGTTGGGTGCTGGCACCTTATCCCGATCCCAAAACCAGCCTGCCGCTCATCGGTGCAGGATTCAGTCTCGATGTTGAGGCGAGAGAGCATCCGCAACTCGACCCACTCAACCCCAACACATTTCTTGAACCCTCCAGCGCTCAACTATGGCAGGCGGCAGGACTTGATTCGGCTAGACTGCAGATTATCCTTGATCGTTTTGATGCCAACTTGAAGGCTTGGAAGAAGAAGGGTTATCGCAAGAAGATGAAGAAGCATCAGCTTCCTGCTGAGATTACGCATGAACAGGCGACGGCGTTACTGCGAATCTCGGCCATTCAGGCCACACACAACGCACGAGCTTATTGCCGCGAGTTCGATCAGTTAACCGCGTCGCAGCAGATGGGATTAACCCAGTTGGTGTACCAGATGGGCGTGAACCTCGAGGAGTTTACGCAGTTTCTCGGTGTACTGAACGATCTGAGCTACCGAGATTCAACGCAGTCCAGCAGCAGTGTCGAAGCAGAAGCAGCGCATTGGAAGACGGTGCAAACCATGCTTATTCAGAGCGACTGGGCCAGACGCTATAGCACCCGCGCCATAACCGTCATCGCGATGTTCGACCCGGATTACATTGAGAATCCTAAAGAAGCGGAGCGTGAAGTACAGGCGACGCTGCATCCGCATCGTCACAAAAAGTCACATAAGAAGTCGGTCAGCGCTGGGAGCAAGACCAACCGACCGGACCGCACATCCGGGTGAGCGGCAAGTAACGTCGGTGTAGAAAAGGGGGATCGCCGGGAATCTCGCTTACCTGCTTCCCTTCTCCTTGAGAAACGTTCCCTCCTGAAGCTCGGCGAATGCCTTTTGCAGTTGCTCCTGTGTATTCATCACGATCGGGCCGTACCAAGCCACTGGCTCTTGCAAAGGCTTACCCGAGACCAGAAGGAATCGGATGCCGTCGTCCCCTGCCTGCACAGTGACCTCGTCGCCCCGGTCAAATACGATCAGCGAGCGATTGTCCGCTTCTACGGGAGGATTGGTGTCGGACCATTTGACCGCTTCGGTCGGCACCGCAAGTGGACCCGATGCGTTGCAGAACTTGCCGGTCCCGGCGAAAACGTAAGCGAAGCCGTGGCGAGTGGTCTCGACCGGAAGCGTCTTCCTCTTACCCGGTGCGACCGACACGTCGAGATAGTTCGGATCGGCGGCAATTCCCTTCACCGGGCCCGTCTTCCCCCAAAAGTTTCCGCAGACAATGCGAACGTGGGTGCCATCGTCATCGGTGACCTCAGGGATTTCGGTCGCCTTCACTTCCTGATAGCGTGGCGCCGTCATTTTGAGCGATGACGGCAGGTTCGCCCACAGCTGAAAACCATGCATCCTGCCAGCTTGGTCGCCCTTCGGCATCTCCTGGTGAATGATGCCGCTGCCGGCTGTCATCCATTGCACGTCGCCGGCGGCGATGGCGCCATGGTTCCCCATGCTGTCGCCGTGCTCCACGGTTCCAGCCAAAACATAAGTGACGGTCTCGATGCCGCGGTGCGGATGCCAGGGAAAACCGGCGACGTAGTCTTCCGGAACGTCATTGCGGAAATCATCGAGTAACAGGAACGGGTCGAATTCTTTGGTGTTCCCGAAACCAAATGCGCGGCGCAGATGCACACCCGCGCCTTCTAGAGTTGGCTTCGATTTAAGTAACCGCTTAACCGGTCGAATGGACATACGTTACTCCAATTCAGGATCGCCGATGGCGAGTTCGCGAGGCGGGTCCGATCCGCCTGCCAAAAAGCCCTACGGACAACGCAGATTGCTAATGGGCATTTTCCCACAGTGCAGGCCACGCTTCTCATGAGCAACCAGGACACGGCGATTTTCTTGACTCGCCATGGCGTGTGGCTGTCGTGCTACGCTCTTGCTTTGCCCATCTTTGCGATCAAGGATCTGCTTCCCCAATCAGATACCCCATTGGAGCATTGCACATGAAAGTCACTAGAAAATTTATGAACCTGGCACTCATACTGTTTGGAGTTTGCATTCTCGGCATGGCACCCGTAATTGCCCACTCGCAAGAGACACCCGCACAAGACACTCACGGCATTGCCGTCTCGAATATGGACCGCTCGGTCAAGCCGGGTAATAACTTTTTTGAATATGCGAATGGTGACTGGATCAAGCGCACCGAGATTCCTCCGGACCGAGCGCGGATTGGCGTCTTTTCAACGCTTGCCGACTTGAGCGACAAGCGCACCGCTGGCCTGATCGAAGAGGCCGCCAAAGGCAAAATGTCCAATGGCTCAAGTGGGCTAAAAATTGCAGATCTCTACAACTCGTACATGAACGAGGCCACCATCGAAACCAAAGGTCTCGCGCCTCTTCGCCCTCATCTCGAAGCGATCGCCGCAATCAAGAACAAGACCGAACTGGCAACGGCATTGGGGGAAAGCCTGCGCGCTGACGTCGACGCGCTGAACAACACCAATTTCCACACGCCACACCTCTTTGGACTGTGGGTTGCGCCCGGCTTCAACGATTCCGACCACTACACCGCGTACCTGCTGCAAGGCGGACTGCAGCTCCCCGACCGCGAATACTACATTTCCGACAGCGATCGCATGCGTGATATCCGCAGTAGGTATCAGACACATGTGTCAGCCATGCTCAAGCTCGCGGGATTCACAGACACCGACGCCCGTGCCGAGCGCATTGTGCAGTTGGAACACGCCATCGCGGAGAAACATATCAGCCTGGCGGACAACGATGACATCCACAAGGCCAACAACACCTGGAAGCAGGCCGACTTCGCCGTCAAGGCACCCGGGTTGGACTGGGCCGCATACTTCAAGGGCGCGGACCTCAGCAAGCAAGCCTCTTTCACCGTCTGGCAACCCACTGCCTTTGCGGGAGAGTCCGCGCTGGTTGCATCGATTCCGCTCGACACGTGGAAGGACTGGCTTGCCTACCACAAGATCGAAGAGTCTGCCCCGGTGCTGCCGAAGGCGCTGGCCGAGGAGCGCTTCGCTTTTTTCGGCAAGGTGCTGCAGGGCACGCCGGACCAGCGCCCTCGCTGGCAGCGCGGCGGAGTGATTGTCAATCAGTTTCTCGGCGACGACTTGGGACAAATTTACGCGCAACGCTATTTTTCTCCGCAAGCTAAGGCCCAGGTGCAGGCCATGGTTGCCGACATTGTCGCGTCATTCCGAAAGCGAATCGATGCGCTCCCGTGGATGGACCCTTCGACCAAAGCAGAGGCCCAGGCCAAGCTCACCACGCTGTATGTAGGCGTCGGCTACCCGGAGACGTGGACCGATTACTCCGCGTACGAAGTAAAGGCGGATGACATCTTTGGCAACATCTGGCGCGGCGATCTTTTCAAGTATCACCGCCAGGTTGCGCGGTTGGGGGCGCCGGTTGACCGCAGAGAATGGTCTATGACCCCGCAGACGGTCAATGCCGTGAATCTTCCGTTGCAAAACGCGCTCAACTTCCCTGCTGCTATTCTCCAGCCTCCGTTCTTCGACCCACAGGCTCCGGCGGCGGCCAATTACGGAGCAATCGGTTCCGTCATCGGGCACGAAATCAGCCACACCTTCGACACAGAAGGCAGCGTGTTTGACTCCAAGGGCAGCGTGCGCAATTGGTGGACGCCCAGCGACCTCGCACATTTTGAAGCCGCCGCCGCTAAGCTTGCCGCGCAGTATGACGCCTATAAGCCCTTCCCTGACATCTCGGTCAATGGTCAACAGACGCTGGCCGAAAACATCGCCGACGTTGCAGGTATCTCGGCTGCTTATGACGGCTACCACGCCTCCCTCGCAGGCAAGGCGGCACCCGTTCAAGATGGATTTTCCGGGGACCAACAGTTCTTCATCGCCTTCGGTCAGAACTATGCGTCCAGGATGCGGGAAGCTGCGCTGCGCCAGCAGGTGTTGACGGACGGGCACTCTCCCGCCGAATACCGAGCTGACGCCGTCCGTAATATTGACGCCTGGTACGAGCCCTTCGATGTCAAACCCGGAGAGAAACTCTACCTCGCGCCAGCCGAGCGCGTGCGTATCTGGTGAGCGACACGGGACACTTACAGTAATACGACTTCATAGTCCATCGGAATGGCTATGTCCGCAGCACCGGCCAAATGCTGTATGCGCTGGATTGCAAGGTCCCCTTGTCCAGCTATCCTGGCGAGTAGCTCGGCGTGGTCCCGAAAGCGCTGTTCTGCGTGAAACGCCTGGCGACGCCGAATGCCAAAGCTTTGCATCGCCGCAGCACTGTCGCGAACATTATCTTCCTCAGCTCCGTAGAAGATCCATTCGGAACCGGGCGAATGGTCGTAGACCACGGTGTCGGGCGCAAGGGTGCGAGCATGTGTCAGTGATTTATGGGGATCGTCCATCTCGTGCAGGCAAAACTCGAAGTAGACCACATCCGCCGATAATGTGACATCGTCGAAGTTGGAGGCGATGACCTCCATACAATCCTGCCACTCCTTCTCGGCAATATTCGACTTTAGTTGATTGAGCGCTTCTTCATCCTGATCGATTGCTATCAACTTCCTGGTTCCGGCGGAGGGGTCGAGGAGTTGACGGCCTCCGGCTCCGACAAAAAGTACAACCTTGTCCCTGAAATCATAAAAACGGAGCAGGTTCTCCGTGAGTTCTCTTAAGTCCACTGCCATGAAGGGTTCTCGCTCCGCGTCCCTGACCGAATGAGCCGCGCACCAACGTCCAGGTGTATCAACCGCAATCCTAACGGTGCCGCTTTTGATTCGAATGCAGTCACTTTCTAGACACAACATCGCGATCAGGATAAACCCGAAGATATTGCAAATGCTTGGCATAACGTTGACACCATCGTGACCAATCGCTGACAACCTCGCCGACTCAAGATCGTAGGTTTAACTCATTCGCCTACGACCGATGTATGCGGTGGAGGACAACGATGCACAAACTTCTGCGATCTTTGGTAGCGGGCGTGTTCCTGGCGGGATGCTGGCTCAATGCACAAAACCTTGCGGTGACGGACGTCCAAGGCGAGAGCTGGCTCAATCATCTCGCCAGGAGTTTTGATGAAACCAGCATGGGCAAGACCGGCCGCCTCGGCCCGTCTGAGCCCATGCCGCGCGACGGCACCCTTCGTTTGGAAGCACAACCTCTATCGGTGTTGGCGACTCAGCCGGTCACGATCCGGGGTGCTGATCTGTACCGCATAAACTGCCAGGGATGCCACGGCGAATCCGGCCTTGGTGCTCCTCCGGAAATCAACTCGGTCATCAATCCGGTCCGTTCGACTTCAGTTGCCCTCATTATGGCGCGGATGAAAACGGTCGGCATGAACGTGAGTCCGGCAACCGCATCTGACATGGCGAAACAATCGAAGGCGGCCTTGCTGCAGAGACTTCACCAGGGCGGGCACGACATGCCGGCGTTCACCCACCTGAGCGAGCCTGAGACTCGTGCACTCGTCGCCTACCTGAATCAGCTTGCAGGCATGCCGGGCGCGGAACGGCAGCAGGTAACGCTACGAGTCTCGCGTATCCACGTGGGCGAACATATCGCCAAATCCACTTGTCACATCTGTCACTCAGCGGCAGGAGCAGACCCAAACCCGCAGCAGATTCTTGACGGTGCGATCCCTCCGCTGAGCACTCTCACAAGTCGGAAAGACTTGTCGGGGTTCGTGAGCAAAGTCACTCAGGGTGCGCCTGTGTTAATGGGTGCTCCGCCGTTGCTATGTCGTGGTCGGATGCCCGTGTTCGGTTACTTGAGCGCGGATGAAGCGGAAGATGTGTATCTCTATCTGACGCTCTACCCGCCTCGCACTGCGACGACCATGAGCGCTTCCGTCAATCCAGTCGGGTCGACGCCGCCTGGAGGCGGGTCGCTCAATGGCGGCACTGGCTCGTCCTTAAACGACAGTCAAGAGGACCCTCAACGGGTCTCTCTGGTGCGATACGCGTTCTTCCCTGTCACGCTCTTTATTTTTCTAGGCGGTCTCACTCTGAAGTATCTGCCACGGGCGGCAAAGCTCCGCGGCGACCAAAAAATCGGATACGTCCCACGCAGGGAGATGGTCGATCGTCACGTCACAGTTGCTGCCGTCCCAGTGAGCAGAGATCGGCGGCGGGCGTTGAGATCAGGGGTAACTCTGGATCAACTTCCCTAGCTTCTACCCACGTAGTACTATCGTCACGCGTGGTTGTGATCTGAATCACTGCTGAGTGGTTAGCCAAACGTCAATACTTTCATTCCCATAAGCCAGATCGCATTGGGACAACGGCTCAGTTCGTCGCCCTTGCTTCAGCGATCATAGAGGAGAGCCGCAATGACTTCGCAGCCGTCACGTCGTGGCAAGGGATTCGTGCCACCTATCCTGTTGGTTCTTATGGTTCTCACGGCGTACCAGAGCTTCGCCATTCCGGCGTTCTCTCGCCAGTACGGCACCAGCTGCAGTACTTGCCATATCGACTTTCCGAAGCTCAACGACTTCGGAAAAGCATTCAAGGATGCCGGATTCAAGTTCCCCAAGGACGACGAGTCGATGCTTAAAATTCCCCCGGTCATGCTGGGGGCTCCTGCCAACTCAGAATTATGGCCGAAAGCGATCTGGCCGGGGAGCATACCTGGGCTCCCTCCAATCGGGCTGCGTTACAACAATTACATGCAGTTCACCAGTGGCAGCCGCAATAATTTCAACAACCTGTTGCCGCCAGGGTCGATCGGTCCGTTCGTTCCAACCGCCGACTTTCAAACCGGACTCTTCAGCATTTTCACTGCCGGCAATTTCGGCAGCGATATCGCCTTCTGGGTCGATGACGACATCAGCGTGTCCGGAGCGAACGCCAACGGCGGACTGGGCGAGGCCTACTTGAAGTTCGTCAACGTCGGCCGTTTTCTGAAACTGCCGGAGAATGTTCTGAACCTTCGCGTGGGGCAGATGGAATTGGACATCCCGTTCACACAGTCCAAGTCGATCTGGGTCAGTCCGTATGACATATACACGCAGGCGAATGTCGGTGTGGTGAATCCGGCGTTCAACCAACAGTTTGTGAACAACTCGTATACGCTGGCAGGGGCAGGACAGGGTATCGAATTCAGTGGCGGACGCCACACCGGCGGGTACAACTATTCTCTTGCTTTCATCAACCAAAACACCAGCGGCGTGGGGCAGGACGCGAATTCGGGCAGTCCGTACATTCCGCAAGCTACGGGCAGCAACAACGGCGGCGTGGGAGTGTCCTCGGATGCCAACTTCAAGGACATCTACGCCAGCTTTAATTACCGCTTCAACCTGGAGAAAAGTAAAGAAAGCCGCAACTCCATCCAGGCTGCGGGGCCGAGCGGCCCGCGCGACCACACCTACCTGAACTTCGGTACGTATTACTTCTATGGACGCTCGGTCCAGCGCCTCAGCGGCACCACGCTCGCTGGAACGTCGGTTGTGCTCACCGCGCGCGAGCCGTTCTACCGAGTGGGCGGCAACTTCACCTTCAACTACCACAACGTGCAGATCAATGGCCTCTACATGTACGGCCACGATTACAATCTGTTGCCGATTGATTCAAACGGCTCATTGATCCCGTTGCCGGTGAGCGATGCGACGCCTGTGGGATTCGTGCATGGCTCTCCGGTAACTTTCAGCGGCGGATTCGTGGATGCGGAGTGGCTGGCTTACCCGTGGATGTACGTGATGGTCCGCTACGACGGCGTCAACTCGACTTCGGATTACTACAATGCCCTGGTGCCCGGCGGATTCACCGGCTCATCGTTCAACGGTGCGTCAAGCGTGACCCGCAACCGCATCACGCCGGCGGTGCAGTTCCTGATCCACGCCAACATCAAGGCCATTGCCGAGTACCAATTCAGGCCAGGGCAATCGGTCACAATGGCGGTCAATCCGATCAACGGCTTGCCAATGGCGGTAAACTCATTCCATACCAACACGCTGGTGCTGGGATTTGAGTTTGCCTATTAACGAAACACAACGAGTTAGGAATTTATGAAAGGGACACATATGACACGACGTATTTCGTTCACGCTGTTGTTGGTTCTTGTTTTCGCAACTGTAGCCTTCGCCGGCACCATCACGGGTACAGTATCCCCTGGAAAAGCCTCCGTCGTTTACGTGGAAGCCATCGCCGGAAAGACGTTCCCTCCTCCGAACGCAAAACCTCTGATGGACCAGAAGGGCCTGATGTTCAATCCGCACGTTCTGGCCGTACAGCAAGGAACTACGGTTGAGTTTCTGAACAGCGACACCGTGCAGCACAACGTCTTCTGGCCCTCCATCAGCGGCAACAAGAAGCTGACTGGGAACCTCGGGACTTGGCCCAAGGGCGAGAAGAAGTCCTTCAAGTTTGACAACCCTGGTGTAGTGCCATTGCTTTGCAACGTTCACCCGGAGATGGCCGGCTATATCGTTGTTAGCCCCACTCCTTACTTCGCCGAGACCGATGCCAGCGGGAACTACAAGATCGACAACGTTCCGGATGGCAAATACAACGTCGTTGCCTGGCATGAAGGCACGAAGCCACAGACGAAATCTGTGGACGTAGCTGGCGCCGCCAAGGCCGACTTCACTCTATCCAAATAACGTTCGCGAATGGCGCGCACTGGCCGGCGCGCTGTAACTCTTGGGTCACACAACGTACACCTCGTCGGACAGAGGGCTATGTTAAGCCGCTTCACCAAGAAGACGGTTGACCGGGAATGGCTCAACACCAACTTCCCCTGCATGATGGCGTGCCCTGCGCACACCAATGCGGGCCGATACGTCACACTGATCGCTGAGGGGAAGTTCGAAGAGGCCTACAAATACGCACGCGATCCAAATCCCATGGCCAGTATCTGCGGACGGGTTTGCGCGCATCCTTGCGAGACTGCGTGCAGACGCGGCGAAATCGATCGGCCCATTGCGATTCGCGCCCTCAAGCGGTTTTTAACCGAGCGGCATGGTCCCGAGTCGCGGCATCCTGTCGCTCCCAACACCAGACCGTCGGCAAAACTCCCCTACAAAGTTGCGGTCATCGGAGGAGGGCCGGTTGGGCTCTCTGCGGCGCACGATCTGGCGTTGATGGGCTATTCCGTCACTATCTTTGAGGCCTCGCCAGTAGCCGGAGGGATGTTGTATCTTGGCATCCCAGAGTACCGCCTGCCGCGCAGCGTAGTTGAAGCGCAAGTGCGCGAGATCCTGGAGACCGGCGACATTACATTGCGCCTGAACGCCGCGGCTGGGCGCGACTTCACGGTTGGCGAGTTGCGGCACCAGGGCTTTGACGCCGTGCTGATCGGCGTAGGCGCGCACCGCAGTCGCGACTTGTCGATTCCGGGCGTCGATCTCGATGGCGTCCATCGCGGCATTGAATTCTTGCTCAACGTGAACCTCGGTTACAAATTCACCATTGGCAAGAAGGTCTTGGTCATCGGCGGCGGCAACGTCGCCATGGACGTGGCCCGCTCCGCAGCGCGCGAAGTGCTCCGCCAACATGACGAGCCTGGCGATATCACTCCCTCAGAAGAAAATGTGCAGACCGTCGCCACTCACGAGATGGTAGACATTTCTTTGTCTGCACTGCGCATGGGCGCTCGCGAAGTCGGCCTCGTCTGCCTGGAGAACCGCGATGAGATGCCGGCCGCACTGGAAGAAATCGAAGAGGCGGAGACCGAAGGCATCATCATGCATCCGGGCTACGGACCCAAGCGAGTTCTGGGGCGCGACGGCAGGGTCGTCGGCCTGGAATGTCTGAAGACGAAATATGTTTTCGATGAGAACCACCGATTCAATCCCGCGTTCTTCGAAAACAGCGATACTCAGTTTGAGTGCGACACCATCATCCTCTCAATCGGCCAGGCGCCGAATCTGGATTTCCTGCGGCCTGAGGACGGCGTGCTGATATCACCACGCGGCTTGGTCAATGTGAATCGTGAAACCCTGATAACTTCCGCTCCGGGAATCTTTGCGGGCGGCGACTGCGCGTTCGGACCCCGACTCATCATCGACAGCGTTGGCGACGGCAAGCGCGCGGCAGTGGGCATCGATGAATACCTTCGCGGAGAGAAACGTCCCGAGCCCAAGATCGAAGTGCAGGTGCTCGACCGCTGGCAGATGGCCGTGGACTACATGAACATCCAGCGCCAAGCCATTCCCATGCTTCCGCTGGAACGACGCACGGGCATGACTGAGGTCGAACTCGTCTACACCGAGCAGGAAGCCATGGCGGAGGCGCAGCGCTGTCTCAAGTGCTACGTCAACACGATTCTTGAGGGCAGCGAACAGGACGGCACGGATTGCGTGCTCTGTGGCGCGTGTGTCGATGTGTGTCCGGAGAACTGCCTGGAACTGGTGCCGCTCGACCGCATCGAATTCGAGCCGAACGCGATTGACGCTCTGGCGAATAATCCCGAGTTGTTCACTTTCGAACTGGAAGGCATTCAGCCGTCGGAGTTGGGCAGCGTCAGCGGAACCGCAATGATCAAGGATGAGACACGCTGCATTCGTTGCGGCCTGTGCGCTTTAAGATGTCCGGCCAACACCATCACCATGGAGGCTTATCACCTGTTGCCGTCGGAACCCACGGGACTCATCACCATTCAAAGCTTTGATGGACCCAAACTAGTCGCAGCTATCAAGTAATCATTTAGTGAGGATTTATGGCTGAGGATCCAAAACGAGCACCTGCTTCGGATAGCTCGGAGGAAATGAGCCGACGGAAATTTTTCGTCAAAGTCGGAGTCGTCTCGGCAGCAGTGGCGGCCCTGGGCACAGCTGCCTTCGCCTACCAATATCTTTCGCCCAACGTTCTATACGAACCGTCGCCTATCGTCGATGCGGGCAAACCTGACCGCTATGCCCCTGACTCGGTAACCATGGATCCGCAGAACGCGATCTACGTGGTCCGTACCGGTGAAGGTTTCTTTGCTCTTTCGGCGATATGCACCCATCTCGGCTGTTTGACGGCTTACAAGCCCGACCTCGGCATCATTGCCTGTCCTTGCCACGGCAGCAAGTTCAACAAGGATGGGGTGAAGATCGAAGGCCCAGCTCCACGGCCGCTACCCTGGTTGCGCATGTGGCTAAACGATGATGGCAATCTCATGGTTGATCGCTCTAATGCCATCGCGATCAAGCAACTGGTGAGGGTGTAGCTATGGCAAACACTGTCGACAATCTCATCAACCAGGTGCGCGAGAACCGCATCTGGCGGTCTATTTTCCGCAGTGGCAGCGGCGAGAGCAATTTGCGCCGCGCGATGTTTGTGCAACAAAACGTGTTTCTCCACCTGTTCTCGATCAAGTCGCGCAAGCGCGTGCTGGAGTTCAGCGCGACGTGGTACCTGGGCGCACTTACCTTCGGGACTTTTCTTATCCTTGTGATCACCGGCATTCTGCTGATGCTCTACTACCACCCGTCTGCGCCGCAGGCCTACGCCGACATGAAAGACCTGCAGTACGTGGTTTCGTCCGGCGTATTTCTCAGGAACCTGCATCGCTGGTCGGCGCACGCCATGGTCTTCCTGGTGTTTGCGCACATGTTCAAAGTTTTCTACCGCGGAGCCTACCGCACCCCGCGCGAGTTCAACTGGATCATTGGCGTGGTTCTGTTGCTAGTGACACTGCTTCTGAGCTACACCGGCTACCTGCTGCCGTGGGACCAGTTGGCCTACTGGGCCGTGACCGTGGGCAGCAACATTGCATCCGCGGTGCCGCTGGTCGGTGCCAAGATGCGCTTCCTGATGCTGGGCGGAACGGCCGTCAATGCCAATGCGCTGCTTCGGTTCTACGTGCTGCATTGTGTGATTCTGCCAGTGACTGCGGTGATCTTCATCGCCGTGCACTTCTGGCGGATACGCAAAGATGGCGGAATTTATCCCGGCGAATCGGCTGCGGAGGTGAGCAATAAATGAGCGACCCCAAAGACTTCGTCGCTGTAGTCGACTCTGACGTCCGCAAGACACCACGGCGGATCGCCTTTATTACCAAGCGCACCTCGCCACAAGTTCATGTAAAAGATGAAGATCGGGTGATGACCTATCCCGAGGTCTTCTTCCGCGCGGCCGTGGCCATCGAGGTGATGACTGCCGCTCTGGTCATCGTCGCGCTGCTGTGGGACGCGCCCCTCGAAGGCTTGGCCGATCCCATGCACACGCCGAATCCGGCGAAGGCGCCGTGGTACTTTCTCGGCCTGCAGGAGATGCTGCATTACTTTCCTCCCGTGGTGGCGGGCGTGCTGGTACCCGGCCTGGTGGTGATGGCGCTGATCGTCATCCCGTACTTCAAAATCAATGTCGAAGCCGAAGGATTATGGCTGCGTGACAAGGCAAAGCGCCTGCGAATCTTCGGAATCGTGGTTGTGCTGTTCTGCATTTTCCTGGTCGTCTTCGATGTGTGGGTTGCACTGGTTCCCACTCTGATCATCGCGGCATTCATGTTGCTGGCCGCGCAAACCGATCCACAGAACTCTCAGGGGTTTCGACGATGGCTGGTGCGAAAACCGCTTTCGTTCTGGGTGATGACCTGGTTTCTGTTTGAACTGATCGTGCTGACCGCGATTGGAACCTTCTTCCGTGGCCCGGGATGGTCCTGGGTCCTACCCTGGAGGGCCTAAGTGACCATGACTGACAAACTCAAGTCACTGTGGCATTTCTTCTTCGGAGACAGTGCGCGCGCATTTGGCTCGATGAGCCTGATCCTGCTCGCGCTGCTTGTTATTTCTCCGGCCAAAGACTATTTCAGCCAGTGGCGCCATTATCAGAAGCAATACTTACATCTCATTCGCGGCCGCGGCGACGCTGTGACCCTGGAACGCCATTACGAAGGCGGCATTCAACAGATCTGGATTCCCGAGCAGCAAGTCACCGACCGCTGTACCACCTGCCATCTTGGGCTGAAAGAGAACGGCCTTGCTGACGTGAATGCGGTAGCATATCGCAAGCACCCGGTGGTTCCCCACTCGCTAACCGAGTTTGGCTGCACCACTTGCCATCGCGGGCAAGGCGCCGCGACCACGGTCCAAGAAGCGCACAACGCTACCGAGCAGTGGGAGCAGCCGCTGCTTCCCGCTAAGTACATCGAAGCTGGCTGCGGACAATGCCATCTGGAGAAGCAGACGGCCACGCCATTTCTGAACCAGGGCCGGCAGCTTATTTCCAGCTACGGTTGCACACATTGCCACACCATCAAGCGGGGCGACGGGACGTTTATTCTTTCCGAAGATGATCCGCCATCACTAACGCACATCGCAGACAAGACGAATCGCGAATGGGTTTACGCCTGGATCAGGGACCCACAGGCGTACGCCAGCACGGCGACCATGCCGAACTATCACTTCAGCGATGACGATGCGCGCGATGTCTCGGCTTTCATCCTGGCGCAGAGCACAGCGCTGGAGCCGCCGTTGCAGGCGCTCATCGCCAAGCCGAATCCCGATCCTGCCGCAGGGACCACGCTGTACGGGCAATCCTTCTGCGCCTCGTGCCACGCCATGCAGAACGCTGCCGGCATCATGGTCGGAGGCAACGTCGGCCCGGAACTGACAGGCATTGGCACGAAGGCGAGACCGGAATGGCTTGCCGACTGGGTGACGAACCCGGACCACTACGATCCTGTCACCATGATGCCGCGCTATCGCTTTGATCCCACCCAGGTGGCCACGCTGGCTGCCTTCTTGGAGTCGAAGACGGAGCCCGACTTTGCCGCGAACGTCCATCTCGACGCCGCCACTCCGCAGCAGGTCGAACACGGCAAACGGCTCGTGCTGGAGAACGGATGCGCGAGTTGCCACGAGATCAACGGCATCAAGAAGCCGGAAAACTTCGCGCCGGAGCTAAGCCGCATCGGCAGCAAGCCGATCTCGCAGTTGCTGTTCGTTGAGGGTGTCGATCACAACCTGCCTTCGTATGTTGCCGCGAAGGTACGCAATCCCCGTTCGTTCGGGCCGGCGTTGAAGATGCCGCAGTTCCAGTTCACGCCGCAGCAAGTGGATGCCATCACCACTGCCTTGCTGGCGCAGACGGATCGGGCGGCAACTCAGCCTCCGACGATGCGCATCGCGGCTATTCAGCAATCGAACTACGAGCCTGCGGGACATGCCGGACAACTCATGCATGACCTCCGCTGCTTCAGTTGTCACATGATCAACGGACACGGCGGCGATATGGCTCCTGACCTCACCTTCGAAGGAACAGCCGTGCAGCGGGAATGGCTGGCGCAGTTCCTAAAGAATCCGGAAACTCTGCGCCCGGCGCTGATTCGCCGTATGCCGAAGTTCAACCTCAACGATGCGGACATCAACACGCTCACCGACTACATCATGACCGTCTATCAGACGCCGCAGTTCGACCGCGATTCACTGCCGGCCTCAGACTTGACACCGGCTGCCGTGGAGCAAGGGCGCCAGCTCTTCTACTCGAAGTTCGGCTGCCAGTCTTGCCACATCGCCGACTTCACGAAAGACAAAGGCTATATTGGTCCAGCCCTTGCCGGAACGGGGAAGCGCTTCAATGCGGCTTGGATTTATCACTGGTTGAAAGATCCTCAAGCGCTGCGGCCCGAAACCATCGAACCCAACCAGCACATGACCGACGAAGAGGCCCGTTCGTTGACCGCATTCCTGATGTCGCTCAAGGCATCCGGCGCGAAGGAGGTGGCCAAGAAATGAAACGCCCGCTCATCTTTCGTTGCTCCCTGACGCTTTGTGCTCTGACGCTGCTGTCCGCTGGATGTTCGCACAAGAACAAGCAGCCTGCTCCGCTGCAGGCTACTGCCGCCGGCGCTGCCATCGTCGAGACCAGCGGCGGCAAACAAATTGGCTATATCGGAATGCCGCTGGACCAGCCAGTCGTTGTTCAGGTGAACGACGCCTCCGGAAGCGCAGTCGCCGGAGCAGCCGTCTATTTCCGTGGGCCATCCGGACTGAGTTTCACGCCAGCGTCGGCACTGACCGACTCCAGTGGACAGGTCACCACCGTTGTCTCGCTTGGGCAACAAGGAGGGCGATACAAGCTCGTCGCCAGCACGCGGGATGCGTCCGGAAAGAACGTCGAACTCCCGCTGGAAGAAATCGCATTGGGCTACCAGCAGACAGTCGGGGCGCAACTCAACGCACAGTACTGTATTCGCTGCCACGATCCGGAATCCTCGTCGCTGCGCGTGTCGAACATGGGTAATCTTTCAGTGAAGCCGCACGCCTTCACCGAAGGCGACACACTCAACAAGATGAGTGACGCGGATTTGATTGCCATCATCGGCCACGGCGGTCCGGCGTTGAATAAGTCGGCAGAGATGCCGCCCTGGGGCTACACGCTCTCCAAAAGCGATATAGCCGCCCTGGTGTCTTACATACGCGCCGTCGCCGATCCTCCCTACGAAGCGGGCGGACTGGTGTACGCTCAGAAGTGATACGCCGGGAGAATCTGCCGTAATGAAGTGGGTCGCAGGTGTTGCGCTATGGTTGGTGGTGTTGGGAACATCGTCGTCACTTGCCGCGCAGGTACTCACCCCGACGGAGTTGTCCGATCCGAAGACGCAACGCCTGCAACAGCTCTACTTCAAGGCGTTGGTCGCGATCGGCAGCGAAGTCGAGGCGCACAAGTTCCCTTACCCGTTCTACTTTAGTCGCGTTCTCGACGTCGATCAGTCCAAGATGCCAATGCAGGACCAGCGTTCCATCCGTTTCGATTTCTACAAAAACCAGACGGTGCTGGAGATCACCGGCAACTATTATGCTGCCTACTCCGCCGATCGCATGGACCCATACGCGCGCTTGAAGGAAACCTTCCAGCAGGTCGTGATGCCGATTCTGCAGGCGTCGGTCCCTCATTTCCCCGATGATTCAGCATTCACCGCTTATGCCATCGAGGTGTCGCACCATGTTCGGCAAAAAGAGATGGGACTCAGCGCCGAGCATCCGGAAAACGTAACCGTCATCATTCCTGTATTGTCAGCTCAGAAATTGGTGGACGCGAAGACCGACGACCAGAAGCAGGCCGCAGTTCTCGATGCCCAGGTGTTTCTGAACGGCCAACCTTATTCCATATGGATGCAGGAGGGTGTTCCGTCGGAGGAGTGGAAGGAAAGCAACGCTCCGCGGCCGGCGGACAAGAAGCAGCCAGCAGAAACGGCTGCAGTGACCGCCCAACCAGCGGCATCGAGCAGCCCTGCCGTTTCGGCCAACCTGATGAAGACCACGCCGTCAACCATGCGGATCTATACGCAGGAGGACTTAGCCAAGCTGCAGCGGCAGAACGACGACGCCATCGAACGCATGACCAAGGGACTGGACAAGGAAGCCCATTTCGTCGCCTACGCGCCCCCCAGCTTCATCGGATTTCGTCAGGGCGCCTACCTGCAGCTCTCGATCGCTACCCAATTGAATGCCGCGGTCGGAACGTCTCGCTACAAGCTAGCTGCTCTCGCCTTCGACGACCACGTCTCTCATCTGGTACGGCCGTTGCTCAACTACTTTCCGGGGGACCCGGGTTTTGATGGCATCAACTTCACCAGCATGATTCACGTTGCCGACGGCACAAGCCAATTGGCGGTAGAGTTTTTCTTTCCCTTCCGCACCATGCGTTGCTTCGCCAGCTACGACTGCACCGGCCAGCAACTGATCGACTCAGGAACGGTGGTAATCAACGGCGAACGCTCCGCCCTGGATCTGCAGGTTGCCGAAAGCAAAAACTGAATATTTCCGTTCCCGGAACTTGATTTCCGCGCGGTCTTACTACCTTAGTTGGACTTTCCGCCTACTACCTGCGCATACCCCAAGGCCGCAACTAAGGACACGCCACCGATAATGTTACCGAGCAGGGTGGGAACGAAGAACTGCGCAAAATAGGTCCCCCACGAAACGGACTTCGTGACAACTACGAAGAACGCAGTCGTGGAGCCGGCAATGATGTGATTGAATCCTGCCAATCCGACCAGATACGTAATGATGATAATGATGCTCACTTTTGCAGACTCGGCTCCGGGCAGTAGCCAAACCATCAGCGCAATCAGCCAACCAGCAAAGATAGCCCTCACCACCACAGTCCAGAAGCTGGCTCCAAAATGGACGATTCCAATGTTGATCAGACACGCTTGAGTGTGAGCGTCGAACAGGACTATTCGAGCCAGGCAAAATGCAAGCAGAAAAGTCCCCACCAGGTTCGCGCTGAGGACGGTCCCCCACAAGCGGAGAACCCGAAGAAATGTCGCCCGATCCTTTTGCACCAAAAGAGGCAGGATTACCGTGAGCGTATTTTCTGTAAACAGCTGTTGCCGACCAAGAATCACAATGAGGTATCCGACGCAATAACCTACTGTCGATACCAACGGACGCCAGGGGCTGTCGGGCAAGTGGGCCACCAGCAAGCCTTCGGCAATGAACGAAAACCCCATCGACAGTCCCGCCGCCAGCCCCGACCATGCCAGAGCTGACGCCGGCCGACTCAGTTCTTCCTCACCTTGACGCCGAATGGTCTCGTAAACAACGCTGGGCCCAATCGCAAGCCGTTCCTCGACCTGCTTCTTCTCGGTGCGGGTCGAGATCGCCTTGTCGGAAGGCTCGGTTCCCGCTTTCTCTTTCGCGACGGTCACTTTCACTCAGGATCTCCTGTCGCACACGCATTAGTGCGAAACAATTGTGTCCGCTTCAGGTTCGACGCGCGGCTCGTCTGCTAGAATACCCAATTTCTCCACGGCATCCGCAAGGCTGGTGACGATCCCACTCGCCGCATCGGGTCCGAACCGAGCCGAGATGCTCTCAATCGCGCCATCGAAATTCCACAGTCCAACCATGACGGTGATCCTGGGCATCTGCGTTCGGATCTGCGCGTAGAGTCTCCGGATGTGGGTCAGCGCAAAGGGCTGCAATGCGGAAACAAGAACAACGTCCGGACTGTCCCCAACTAGCTGATCAATCATCTCGGCATTGGTGGCAAGCGAAATGCACCGCGCCTGGTGGCCTGCACGTTCGAGTAATTGCACTAACATAGTTCCAATGGTTTCGTCGGCGCAAGTCCGTGTGGGCACACAGACGACTGAAATCGGGCTCGCAGGCAAGACTGTCGCACTTTTGGGAGTTGAGTCGGGAGATTCAGCTTCAGATTGGCTGGCTGGTTCGGCATATCCCTCGTTCAATTCTTCGACCAGTTCTCGCGTGCTCCGGCAGATGAAGTCTGCGGCTGCGTCATCTAGATCGTTCTGGTGACGGTCTCTTTGGGCCACGCCAAGCGCCGGGATCACGACTGCGTCATAAAGTTCCTGCAACCGATGCCCCTGCAGTTGTTGTTCGAGCACCTGCCGGGCCTCGCCTACGTCGGAAGCCAGCATCCGCTGGTAGAAGTGCAACTCGGACGTCAGCACGGGCTCATCGCCCAGCAGAACATGCAAGAACTCCAACTGCGGAACGTGGCGGCCTAAAACCACTAAACAGACTGTCAAGGGCGTCGACAGCACCAGTCCATTGAGTCCCCAGACCAGAGTCCAGAAGATTGCGGCCACCAGAATTGCAAGTGAGGAGATACCAGTATTTGCACCATACAGCATGGGCTCGACGAAGTTCGCGACCACGATTTCGGTAATGAGATAGAAACCGACAATCATCCATGAGTGCAGCCATCCGTCGAAGACCGCCAATGACAGGAGGATCGGCATGAAGGCAGCGATGGGCGGCCCTACATAGGGCAGGAAGCGAAAGACCGCCGCGATAACTCCCCACAAGAGCGCATTCGGCAGACCGATGAGATAAAGGCCTATGCCAATGACGACTCCGTACGTCGCGTTGACCATAACTTGCAGAAGCAGGTATCGGCCGATTCGCTGACTTGCATCATCGAGCGCCTGTGTCATCAGCGTCAGATGTCTGTGACCGACCAGGCGAATAAAGCGGTTCCGCAGGTCTTCGAGACGGAGCAGAATGAAAACGGTGAACACTAATACCACGCCTGCAACACCAACCGGATTCAGTACCGTCAAGAGGGATTCCCATGAGCCACCGGCGGGCTTCACCACCTCAACTTCAACCGGCTTACCCGATTTCGAGTCGGGTGCTCCCCGACCGCTCTGTTGCCGCGCAGTTCGGGGCGTGCCTGGCATGGTCTCGACCATCTCTGCGCCAAGTTCACTGAGTTCCTGGGTGGCTCTGAGCACGCCCTGGCTGCTGCCCTTGTGGAACGAGGCAATTTTGTTTTCGAAATTTGTTCGGTATGTTGGAAGTTGGGTGGTGACATCGACCAATTGGCCGGTGACTTTTACCGCAACGAAAACCACGGCGCTCATAGCGAGAGTGACTGCCAGGAGTACAGCTGGAACTCTTGGCAATCGGAGCCGGTCCAGCAACTTTACGAGGGGAGTCAGCAGAAAGCTGAAGAGCATCGCCAGCGCAAAAGGAACTAGAACAGCTCTGGCAAAGTACAGAGTCGCAACCACGACGACTCCCGCGGAGAGCGCGAAGAGCTTCGAGATGTCCGAACTGGCCCGATGCTGAGTCAATTCATAACCGATTGTCGCAACATCCGCGGTTCAGTGTTGAGGACAAACTATTCCATTTCTCAAATGTCTGAGAGACTTTATCGTGAGTGCATCCTGGGCGGACATCGGGCATTGTCTCTATGTGAACAAGGAAATCGCCGCACCAACGAGATGCTCTCGGTTGGTATCGGCGCACCGGCACTTCTGTCAGCAGCCCATGTGCCGCAACCACAACTAGCTAGACTTCTTTTTAGGTACCTTCGCACCCTTCTTGCGCGCCTCCGAGAGACCAATTGCAATGGCCTGCTTTCGGCTGGTCACCTTTCCGCCCTTTCCGCCCTTGCCGGATCGAAGGATTCCCTTCTTCTCGCGATGCATTGCACTTTCTACGCTCTTGCCTGCGGCTTTTCCGTATTTCGCCACTGTCTTGCCTCCTGAGCTTTTCGATTCTGATTCGGTACGACTCGACTCCTTAAGAAGTCCACTATGGCGCAGGGCAACGGATCCGACGGCCGCATATCACGCCGCTGGCGGCGCGGCTTTCACAAGTCGCGGAGCTCTCTTCAATGCGGGTCTAGCGATCTCGTGCGCTAAGTTCGGGCGGGCGGCAATATTGGTCTTCTTTACCGTGACAGGCAAATTCCTTTCCGCCGACTGAAGGATCGCCTCAATGATTCTGACGTCTGCCAGTCCCTCGCGCCCCGAAGGTTCTGGCTCCCGATTCTTCAGAATGCAATCGGAGAAATAGGCGATTTCGGGTGCGAATTGATCTCGCTTTTTGAATGTGCGCAACCTGGTCCGGCCGCTCACGATCAGCTCCGCCTTGAGCGTGCCTGGCATTTCGTAAGCAGGATCCATTTTTACGACGCCCTTGCTTCCTACAACTTCGAAGGCGGAGCGATCAGCGGCGCCAAAACTGCACGTCAGTGAAGCGATGCGATCTCCTGGAAATCGCAGTACCGCGGTGGTGGTGGCGGGAACATCCTTGAAACGCTGGCCATCGCGCCCGATATTCCAAGCCACGACTTCTTCGGGTTCTGCTTTGAAGAGGTACCGCGCAGCATTGATGCAATAGACGCCCAAGTCATAGATCGGGCCGCCACCCACTTCCCCTTTCAGCCGGGAATTGCCCGCTTTCACCTGTTGTGAGAAGACAGAATTGAATATTTTGGGTTCGCCGATTTTGCCTAAGTTCACCCACTCGACGGCCTGCAGGTTGCCGTGCTCGAAGTGCAGCCGATAGGCGATCATCAATTTAATGCCCGACTTTTCGGCCTCGGCGATCATGGCTTCGCACTCGGTTTCATCCGGCCGCTAGCGTGGTCAAAACATCGGTCTTCCTCCCACCGCATGTTGTTAACTGTCACCGTGCGGGGGAGGCGTCTGATCTTGTGGAGGAGTTACCTGCGCAGGCGGCTGTTGACTGGGCTTCGCCCGATCCGGGTGGCTCCGGTCATCGGGAGGTATAGGCGTTTCCTTCGAAGGAGTCGCCTTCGCTGGTGGCAGTTCTCCAGGCGTCGCCTGGTTTGGATTTTGCGCATCTTGGGGCACTGGCGCGTTCTGATCTGGAGGCAGCGGGGTCGCCTGCGGATTATCTGCCGGATCCAACGGTTGGGCTGGCGTGCTCTGATTGGGCGTTACGGGCGCCGGCGCTCCCGGGGATGTCCGATTTGGGGTTCCGGAATCGGGCTGCTTCGATCCCGGCTGGTTCTGAGTTGTAGGCGTCCGCGGAGTGCCAGTCGTGGCCTGCGCCAGAATTGCCGGGCCCGACCAAGTTAATCCCGCGATCATTAAACTCTGAATTGCGATTCGGCTACTACGTTTCACGTTGGTTTCTCCTTTTATCTAGCAATCACTCAATAGCTCAATCAGGCGATCCGTGCCCAGTTTGCAAGTCGAGGCTAGCCCTCCCCCCATCAGCAGGAAATCGGGTTCTACCCGTAGCCGTTCGCGAAAACGCACTTAGAGTAATCGACGCAAGAATTGCCCTTCAACTCAACCCGGTCAGGCAATCGTCGCCCGCAATTACGGCCTTCTCCGGATACCTTCTCTCGTTCCCAGCACGTATTTTCGATTGCATGGAGGCGTACCCCCAATGACCAAGAACTCTTTACTTGGACTATTTGTTGACGAACTCAGAGATATTTACAGCGCCGAAAAGCAACTCACCAAGGCACTTCCGAAAATGGCGAAAGCAGCGGCATCGGAGGAGTTGCGCAACGGCTTTACAGCTCATCTGGAACAAACCCGCGGCCATGTGGAACGTATGGAACAGATATTCGAAGCGCTTGGTGAGCGCGCCAGCGGCAAGAAGTGTGCCGGGATGACAGGGCTCATCGCCGAGGGTTCGGAGGTAATGGATGAAGACTTCGAGGGTGATGTTATGGATGCAGCCCTCATCGCGGCGGCGCAACGCGTGGAGCACTATGAGATCGCAGCTTACGGCACCCTCTGTGCATTCGCGGATCTTTTGGGCCAATCACAGTACGCCTCACTGCTTCGTCAGACTCTGGAAGAAGAAAAACAAACCGACCAGAAGCTGACCGAACTCTCGGAGGAAATTAACTCCGCTGCAAATGTGCAGGTATCTGACGTCTCGACCGGACGGCGCAAGCCGGGTCGAGCCGCTTGACGCCAACAGTCTGGGGCGGAGGCGTGTCTCGACCGGCACGCTCTCGCCGCTCACTCCATAAGTTGTGGCAGCCCACTCCGCTCGCACATGAATCGCAACCCTTGTTGGTATGGGTTTCAAAGGAGCTACGATGACGCAACAGACTTCAAGAAAGTCCTACACGTGGATTGCGGTGGTAACCGCTTCCCTGCTGCTTACTTTTGCCGTCGTTGGGTGTAACCGAAATGCCCAACACCCCGACGTAAAAACTGCCGTGGACACGGCGATGACCCGCAACGATCTCGGCGTGGTGAAAGTTTCCCAAGACCGTGACAAGGGCGTCCTTACCCTTACGGGCGACGTCGAGACACCAGACCAGAAGACCCAAGCCGAATCCGTCGCGGCACAAGCAGCTCCGGGCTACACCATCTCGAACGAGATTGGTGTTCGTCCCATCGGTGCGGAAAGCCAAGCGAAGGCCGTCGACTCCAATCTTGACGATGCCATAGAAAAGAACTACAAGGCGTCTCTCAAAGCGCATCAGAATTTGGACGACCAGAGCATATCTTATAACGCCAAGAATGGGACTCTGGTTCTGAAGGGCAGCGTGAAGACCAGCGCGCAGAGAAATGAAGCGCAGAAGCTTGCCAAGGCCGTTCCTAACGTCAAGGACGTAGTGAATGAGATTGAGGTGAAGCCCGATAAAGACTCGACGGGAAAGTAAAGTAAACTATCCAAACACAGAGGGCTGCAGAGCCGGTTTGCGGCCCTCTTGGCATTCGTTGCGTTCTGCCTACATGAACCCTCTCTCAAGCTACGTAGCGCGCCGTTGGTTGCCACTGCATACTCTGGCTGTGCTTGCGGCGATTCTTGTTACTGGGTTGGATTCACACGCCCAAACTACGAAGCCCGCTCCTCCGACTCCCATCGACAAGAAGAAAGTCGAATTGGGTGGTACACCCTGGAATCCGGAGTGGGACCGTATTATCGAGCAAGCCCTGCCGGCAGAAATGTTGTCTTCGCAAGTCCCACGAGACGTCCGCCGTTTCTGCCCCCGGTTTTATGACATGGGTGAAACCGACAAACGCACGTTCTGGGCCTACTTCTTTCAAGCCCTGGCAGGTGCTGAGGCCGGGCTGAATCCCAAAACTCGCGTCCACCACACCGAACCGGAAGTCGCCACGCGCGACGAAGTGACCGGAATGTCCGGACGGACGGAAGGGTTGCTGCAACTAACCTATGCCGACCAAAAGCGCTACGGCTGCGACTTCAATTGGCAAGCTGACCGCACCCTGAAACCCAACGATCCTGCCAGGAGCATTCTCCAGCCCAAAAACAACCTTGAGTGCGGTGTGAAAATACTGGCGAACCAGATCATCGTTCACCACAAGCCGCTACTCAGCTCCTCAGGATATTGGTCGACGCTGCAACTCGGGCGTCCGAGTTACCGGGTCTTTGCGAAGCAAATGACCAATCCTCCGGCTGCTTGTGCGTTGCCGGTCAAATCGAGCATCGACCGGTCAGAGACAACCAAGACCATACAAGAAGGAGCCTCCCAGGCGAAACCGTCGCAGTAGGAACCATCTTCACTTCCCTGCAGTTATGGGTAGTGATGGCGTTTCGGCTTGAATAGAGAGGAGTAGCCTCCCTCGCAGCTACTGCTCACGGGCGACGACGCTGTACTTCAGACCAGATATCGTCGTCCCCTAACTCCAACTACACATCCGGTTGCGCAGAAACCCGCCAACGCTCGCAATGCACGTACCGAGCAATAGGAGAAAGCCGCATCAAAGTGCACGGATTGAGGAGCGGCTTCACCGCGAGGCTGCTCTTCACCTGAGACGACGCCTTACTGCAGGCCCGAGCACGTCGTCTCCGAACTTCTGGATTTGGGCTATTCAGGGTTACATCCTGCGGAAGTGAGGGGCACTCTCACCGCGTATTTTGCCCCCAACGAGGTGTCGGTTAGCTCGAGTGTTATGGCGTAGCCTCCGCGCGGATCATGAAGACGCCTGGCACACTGGTGTTGTCCAGGTTGATGGTCGCGCCGATGTTATTTGGGTCCGGGAAGATGCCCGGTCCCCATCCGCGGACCCAACTGTTGTGCTCGCGCCTTGTCAGATCGATTGAGCCAGGAACCTGCATCCCTATCTCAGTGAGAATCGCGCCGATAAAGAAGTGACTTCCAACCGGCAGCTTTATGGGCGTAATGGGAAACACATTGAATGTGTTGGTATCCACGTTGGCGGTCACCCCGCTCACGCTCCGCAGAACTTGAGCGTCGGAAGGATTGCCATCCCCGTTTGGGTCATCCCACAAATACAGCGTCACGGGTTGACCGTTCACCAGGTTGCTTCGCCCTCCTACCGGTCTGCCAAATGTCAGTACAATCGCCGTGATGGTGGTCGTGCCGGGCTTCACCGTAAATCCGTTCATCCACAGGACGGATGAGTTCGGCGGCTGAACTCCGATTGAGCTTTCGGTGGTTCCGTCGTCGTATTGGTACGGATATTTCCCGATTGGGCCCGCGCCAGAGAGGCAGCCGTTTTGCCCATTTCGGTTGGGATACCCTGTCCCGGTGCTGTAGGCGTTGTTCGACCACTCACCCTGGATCTTCCACTGCGTGCCATTGGAGAAGGTGACCAGAGGAGCGCCAAAGGTCCACGCGCATTTGTCACCGTTCTCATTGCCCGCCGCGTCGAACCACGCGTTCAAAGCGGGATCAGTACGGGCTTCCGAAAGTTCGTGCCCGCTGACATTTGAGAGTGCGTCCAGTCCCTGCGAATGCAGACCCGAAGTATCCGCGGGATCGCAACCCATATCGCCGTCGAGATTAAAGAAAAAGGCGAACTGGACTGGAATACCCTTGCAAGTGCCGGCGCTGTGCCACGCGCAATAACCTGCATTGCCGCGCGGAACATCGGTATAGACCGGATAGTACCCATTACCAGACGGATCAGGCTCGGAGATTTCCTTACAGACTTCCGCCAGAATCACGCCGGGGTTACCACCACCCGAGGCCATGCTGGTGTCAATGAAGTGGCCACCGTAGGCCAGTGTCGATCCTACTTTTCCGTTCGAGCCAATGTACTCGTTACTGGTCGCGGCATAGTTGGAGTTGCCGAAACCCCGGTACCAGGAATCGATCCCACTGATCTTGTCTCCGGTATAGTAGGCCCAACTTCCTCCCCAGAAGATGGCCTTGACGTTTGCCTTCGGCATGATTTTCCCTCCATGCCGGGTCATATACGGGAAAGGAAGCCCGGCCGAGGACGCCGCTTGATCTTCCGGGGTTCCCTGTGCCCAGGTAATGCCGAGCAAGAGAGGACCATCGGGGTTCTGGTCGCCGGATTGAGCGCTAGCGATCGTGGCCAACGCCTGCATCAGGCAGAGCATGGTGATAACGAACACTGACGCGATTACCATTCGCTTTCCCATGGAGCCGTTCGTGTTTTGGCGACCTTCTTCACGAAGACCCAGTGCTATTGCGTACCATTTCCCAGTTTGCGTTTTCATGACTACCCTCCTCTAAGTCATGGGTTGTGGCGGCGTTAGATCGAGAGGAAGTGAGGAGCAGTCTCACCGCGGAACCGCTCCTCACCGGAGACGACGTCGTGTAGCAGGCCAGAGAGCGTCGTTTCCTAACTTCGGGCGAGCAGCCGTTTGCGGAGGAAGCCTCCGAGGCCGAGGATGCCCGAGCCCAACATCAACAGAGTTGAGGGTTCCGGGGTGTCACTCACAAAAACCGTCACCACCGAGGGTGAAGTAAGATTTGGGAAATCGATGCCCAGCAGTCCGCCTTGGTAGAGCAGCTGGTTGTTATTGAAATTCGGTGCAAATGGGTTGCAGCCGTTCGCAACCTGACATGGGAACTGAGGATTAGCTCCGAGCAGGTTATTCAGCACCGCCGGGTTCACCACATTAGGCGGATTGTTTGGCAGGATCAACCCAAGGAAGGCCCCGTTCACATTAACTACAAAAATCCCTCCATTTCCGAGAATCGGACTCATCTCGATGGCGAAGCTAACGTCGTTCCTTCCGTCCTTGGCCGGACCGGTATCGAGAAGGTCGGTGATGAAGTTGTACTTGTACTGTCCCACTCCGAACGGAGCAATGATCAAGGACGCACTGCCCAATCCCACGCTGCCATTGTTGCCGGCGAAATGGAGCCAATCGGTTGTATCGTGCGTTGTCGTGATCTTCGCCATGGCGTAATCAAGAATCAGGGGAACCGGATTGGGATTGAATACGTTGAAGGTCAAGTTCGTCTTCTGCCCTTCGAGAATCGTCTGTCCCGGGGGAGCAATTACGATCGGCGGAAGGAAAAGTGGGTTGGCCCAAGTCGTCACCGGTGCCAGACAAAACAGGGCGACGATTGCTAGCAGCAATACGACGCTACGTTGGTCAGGGTTCGTTGAATTCAAAACTCGCGTTTTCATCTTGACCTCCTTCGGGTAATCGGTTGTGGCGGCACTGCATTTTGAAAAGTGAGGAGAAGACTCGCCGTAAACTGCTCCTCACCGGCGACGGCGTCTGAAGGCAGTCCAGAAACGCCGTCCCCAAACTTGGTCTCAGGCAAACTCGTCGTACACAGGTTCCAGGTATCCCCAGACCTGCACGTAGGTCTCAGGCGGTACCGTCGGCGAGCTGTGCGTCCTGCCATTGCTGAACAGAAAAGTGTTGGTGGTGGAACCGCCCACCAGGATCGGTGCATCCGCAACATCATCAGGCTTTTGGTCCCCAGTCCGGTGTTCCATCCCGCATGCCACCGTCATCTGGCGAAACATGTGCGGCGACTTCGTAAGAAGCTGCAGATCGATATGTTCGTCCTTGGCCCAGCACGAGACGCACATTTGCTCGATCACGTACCGGTGTCCCGAAGGCACATGAAAGGTGGCCTCGTGGCCTTCCGTGAAGGCGAAGCCGAAGGGCACCCGGCCGGCGAAGTCCACCTCCACGTCGCGCTGCGGCGGACGAGTGACTGTCAAGCTTTCGCGGTACAACTTCAATTGGTTGGCGATGAATATGACTCGCAGCGCCAAGGTCAGCGCAGCAATGCTGCGCATGTCGTCCGTCACCGTCGTAGTCTCGCGATACGCTCTCTGGGTTTTCATGTCTGCCTCCCTGGGATCCCGACTCAGCGTCGAGTGCTCCCGGCTGCTGCCTGGCTTAGTTCTCGAATGCCGCTCGGAGTCAGAACGGTTTTTCCAACTCCGAGCGGCTTCGTCCCCGAAAGAGCAGGTTGCCTGTTCCCGTTTTCCCGCTCTCGTGAGGCAACTTAGGCCCGACCGCGTTTTCCTTCAATGGTCAACGGCTGATTTGGAAATGAAAGCGAGATGATCGTCTAAGCCATGGAAAAGACGTAGCTTAATCGTCTAGATGAGCGCGGCTGAGTGTCCTGTCTTGTGCGCTGCGGGTGTATACTGCGCGACAATCGGCAAAACCCTGCACGGTGTGGGCGGCAAACCCAGGGATCTGCGATTCCATTTAGAGGATTTCCCGTCCAACATCCGGTCGGATGCAGTCCCCGCGGGCGTGGAGACCGCGCTGCCATGGGATACGTATTGCGCTTCGGAGTCTTCGAGCTGAATCTGGTCACTGAAGAACTGCGCAAATTCGGGACTCCCGTCAAACTCGCCCCGCAGCCTTTCCAAATCCTCGCCCTGCTCGCCAGTCAGGCCGGCCAAGTCGTCACTCGCGAACAAATCCAGCTACAGCTCTGGGGCGAAGAAACTTTCGTTGACTTCGAGCAGGGCATGAATCACTGCATCAAGCAGATACGCACCGCCCTGAACGACAGTGCTGACACTCCCCGTTACATCGAAACCCTGCCACGTCGCGGCTACCGTTTTATTGCGCCCGTGGAAGCACGCAAACTCTCTGGCGATGCCCCCGAAGTCAGCCTTACCGTGCTGGCGGAAGGAGCAGTCCCGATCGGCACTCCTGCGTCATCGCGTTCCGCAGCTTCAGTCGCAGTATCGGATGCGGAGAAACCCGAAGCTGCACAAACTTCAGGCGCGAATCCGCCCGAACCGCCACCGCCTCCTCGTCGCCCGTGGCGCGTCGTCGTGCCAGTGGCACTGCTTCTTGCCGCTGCCGCGGCCGGAATTTGTGCATGGCGATTCCGCACTACAATTCAGCCAGATATTCCGCCCCCCAGCTCTGCTGTTCACCAGCGAAAGTCGGTCGCGGTACTTGGCTTCCAGAACGTCTCTCGGCGTTCGGATGCGGCCTGGTACTCCACCGCGTTCTCGGAAATGCTGCGCACCGAGCTGGCCGCCGGCGATCAGTTGCGCATCATCGAAGGCGAAAATGTTGATCGCATGAAATCGGACCTGCACCTCGCGGGGACTGACAGTCTCGCCCGCGATACCCTTAAGCGAGTGCAGCAGATGGTCGGCGCCGATTACGTGTTGCTCGGCTCCTCCACCGAACTGGGCAGCGCGTCAGGTGGACAGATTCGTCTCGACCTGCGTGTTCAGGATGCACACTCCGGCGAAACCGTTGTCGCCATCGCCGAAACGGGTACCGTCGATCGAATGTTTGAACTAGTCTCACGCGCCGGCGCCACGCTTCGTCCAAAGCTCGGGGTCCCGCCGGTTTCCACCGAGGAAGCTGGCGGTGTGCGCGCCATGCTTCCCACCAACCCGGAAGCCGCTCGCCTGTATTCGCAGGCATTATTAAAGCTCCGGGTCTTCGATGCCATGGCTGCCCGCAATTTACTTCATGAATCCATCGCCATTGAGCCCTATTTTCGCTCCGGCACATTCCGCGCTTGCCGCCGCCTGGAAGATGCTGGGTTACGAAAGGGATGCAAAAGAGGAAGCGCAAAAAGCATATAAACTCGCCTCTAATCTTCCCCGCGAGGAACAGCTTTCCGTGGAGGCACGCTACCGCGAGTTAAGCACCCAGTGGGACGAGGCCATCCATCTCTACCAAACGCTCTGGCACGATTTCCCCGACAATGTCGAGTACGGTCTCCGCTTGGCGTCGGCGCAGAAGTCCGGCAGCAAGGCAAAGGACTCACTCACCACCATCGAGATGTTGCGCGCACTTCCCCCGCCTAGCCGCGACGATCCCAGGATTGACTTGGCAGAGGCGTATGCCGCTTATGCTTTGGGCAATCTCAAACAATCGCAAGAGGCGGCTACCAAAGCTGTGGAAAAGTCCGAGACGTTGGGCGCTAGCCACATCCTCGCCAAGGCAAAGACCGCCCAGGCCAATGTGCTCTTCCACCAACAGGACCTCCCAGCCGCGCTCAACCTCTTTCGACAATCGCACGACATCTATCAGGAGGCAGGCGACACCTCGGGAGTTACCTCCTCGCTCGGTAACATTGCCAGCGTGCTGCAGGAACAAGGTCAGTTGGCCGAAGCGTTGGGAATGTATGAGAAGGCCCTGGACATCTTCTTGAAAGACGGTGACAAGAGTTCGGCTGCCCTCACCCTGAACGACATGGGGGCGGTCTTTGAGCGCCAACGTAACTTTGTCGAGGCCAGCAAGGAGTTTGGGAAGTCGCTGGCGATCTATCGCGATCTCGGCGATAAGCTCCACCAGGGTCTAGTGCTCGACAACATTGGCCAAGTGCTCTATCTCGGCGGTGATCTGCCTGGTGCCCGAAAGATGCTGGACAGCGCATTGGCCGTCGATCGCGAGATCGCCAATCAGGTGGCCATTGCCGAGGTTCTTTCAGACTTGAGTGGAGTGCTTGTTGCGGAGGGCGATCTCGCGGACGCGCGGAAGTCGCTGGACGAGGCTTTGAAGATCTGGACTGACATTGGCGAGACTGATTCGGCCAGCGACACTCGGCTCGCCCTGGCCCAACTATCATTGGCCGAGGGCCATTGGTCGGAGGCAGAAACCTCTGCCCGCAAAATTACCGAAGACGCCGTGAAGCAGAAACAAGTTGGCCGCGAAGCTCAGGCCCGGATCGTATTGGCGCAGGCCTTACTCGCACAAAACAAGGTTTCGGAAGCCGCTGTGGTCGCCGCCCTGGCTGGCTCGTTCGCGGCCGAGATCCCCGATCCGGACGCCCAGCTAACCGCCCGGATTCTTGTAAGCCGAGTTCAGGGACTCTCAGACGATGCCAGCGGACAATTGCAGGCTATTCAGACTCTGCAACAATACATCGAACAGGCTTCGAAGGGCGCCTTCCTCGAACAGCGAATGCAGGGTGAGTTGGCCTTGGGGGAAGTCGAGATCGCTGCCGGGAAAAGCGACACTGGACGCGCCCGTCTTCAGTCCCTGCAAAAGCAGGCTACCGCGCGGGGATATCTCCTTATCTCGCGCCAGGCCGCCGCCGCGCGCACTCCGTTCTCCGCGTCGAATTAGCGAGTCAACCAAATTGCTTTAGCGCCATTTCTTGCGCATGAGGATCGGGATGATCCCGCCAGCCAACAGCAACAAGGTTGACGGTTCAGGCAAGTTGGCCTCCGCCAGGAACTGCGCATTCGGCGTCCATCCAGAACTCCCGAGATCGGCGAAGAATATCTCTCCATTCGTGATCCCCGGAGCACCTGTAAACGCGATGGTTGCGAAATAACCGTTTTGTCCGGCCAGAACGACGCAGTTCGCAAAAGTGTCTCCCCCGCAGGTGATCGCGGCCACGGGATCCGGCGGTGGAACGAATATATAGAGGTTGAACCAGTTCACTCCGCTCGCATTCGTGAAGGTGAGGATCCCGCCTCCCGAACTGTCGGAGTTGAACGTAAACGTAAGTCCTACTGGTGTAGGAAATGGCGCATCCGGATCATGAATGATCACGCGCGGACCCGCCTGCATTTTCGCGGCGCAGAATCCCACCAGCAACGTCAAAAGCACAGCACGCCAGAGTCTCATGCCATCCTCCATCTCTGGGGCCCGAGTTTGTAGGCGGAAGTATAACCCCGATTGCGCCAGCCAGCGCGCAAAAATGAGGGCCGCCCCCGGATCGATAGATCGCAGGTTCGACTTTCGCCTCTTCAGCACCGGTACTGATCTGTTCTGCTCCGCGTTGGTATCATGTCTGGACGTTGAAAGGTCCAGATGACCCGTCCACATCTCCGTAGATTGTCTGCCCGTATTTTAGCTTTGATAGCGATCACGGTATCCACTGCCGCGCTCGCACAGACAGCAATGCCAGGCGGACCGCCTCGCGTTGTGCTGGAATCCGTAACGAGTTCCGAACCGCTGCGCGATGGGATTGCGATTCAGGCCGGTTCTGCAACCCTGCGCGTCACGGCGCTACGTAACCATATTCTCCGCGTGCGTATCGCTCCCGGCAGCGCGCTTCCCGAAGACGCTTCGTGGGCCGTACTTCCCGACTCACGCACTAAGTCCGTCGACGTGCAGCCGACGCAGGATGCAACCTCGGTCGGCTTCCGCACCAAAACTCTCGATGTCCGCGTCGAGCGCAATCCTCTGCGGATTGTGGTTCGCGATCTCGCCGGCAATATCATCTGCGCCGACGCGCTCGGCCGGCCCACGGAATTCAGCCTCGGTGGCTTTACCGTCTCCAAGGAAATGCCCACTGACGAGCACTTCTACGGACTCGGTGACAAGACCGGCTCCTTCAACCGCAGGAACCAGGCCTACACCCTCTGGAATACGGACCACGGCATCGAAGAATCGCTCGATCCCATTTACAAGAGCATCCCCTTCTTCCTCGCCATCAGTGGAGGACGCAGCTACGGCCTGTTTCTCGATAACACCTGGCGCACCTGGTTTGACTTCGGCAAGCGTTCGCGCGACACCTACTCCTTCGGCGCCGAGGGTGGCCCGCTCAACTATTACCTCATCTATGGCCCCACCCCAAAGCAGGTCGTCGAAGGTTACATCTTCCTCACTGGCACTCCTCCGCTTCCTCCACTCTGGGCGCTCGGCTTCCAGCAGTCCCGATACAGCTATACCCCAGAATCCGAATTGCGCGAAGTCGCCGACCGCCTGCGGGCCGACAAGATTCCGTCCGACGTCGTCTATCTCGACATCGACTACCAGTTCAGGAACCGTCCGTTCACCGTCGATCCCGTCGCCTTCCCCGGGTTCCCCGGTCTGGTCTCCGATTTGCGTAAGCAGCACTTCAACCTGGTCCTGATTACGGACCTGCACATCGCACACGTTGCCAACCAAGGCTACGCGCCCTACGACACCGGTCACGCCGGCGACCATTTCGTGAAGAAGGCTGACGGTAGCGAGTTTGTCGGTGTAGTCTGGCCCGGGCCTGCAGTCTTCCCCGACTTCACCCGCGCACAAACACGCGAATGGTGGGGCAATCTCTATAAGCAATTCGTGCAGGACGGAGTTGCCGGCTTCTGGAACGACATGAACGAGCCCGCCGTCTTTAACGGTCCTGGCTTCACCATGCCCCTCGACAATGTCCATCGCATCGAGGGCCCGGGTTTCACCACCCGCACTGCGACCCACGCCGAGATTCACAACGTTATGGGAATGGAGAACGAACGAGCTACCTACGAAGGTCTGCTCAAGTTGCGTCCCGACGAACGTCCCTTCGTTCTGACGCGCGCCACCTATGCCGGCGGCCAGCGTTACGGATTTACCTGGACGGGAGACAATTCCTCGACCTATAACCAATTTCGGCTTGGGACCCAGATGCTGCTCAACCTCGGGCTCAGTGGCATCTCATTTGTCGGTGATGATGTTGGTGGATTCGGCGGCTCGCCGCCACCCGAGCTGCTCACTCGCTGGATCGAGGTTGGAGCCTTTAAGCCGCTCTACCGCGACCACAGCACCAAAGGCTCTTTGCCGCAAGAAGTCTGGGTGCACGGGCCAGAGCAGGAGGCGATTCGCCGGCGCTACATCGAAACCCGCTACCGCCTGCTGCCTTATATCTACACGCTTGCGGAAGAGGCGTCTCGCACGGGTGTACCGCTTGCGCGGCCCATCTTCATCGAGTTCCCCGATACGTTGAGCACTCCGGACACCGAGTTCCTTCTGGGCCCTGACATCCTGGTTGCGCCGCCACCATTCGCTGAGATGCCCGAAGACTACGCCGTCTCGTACCCACCCGGAGATTGGTACGACTTCTGGACGGGCCAAAAGATGCCGCACTCGACTCCGGGACCAACCATCGTTGAAGTCGGCAACGCGATTGCCAAGGGAGAATCGCTGCCAGAAGGTCAATCCACGAGGATCCATCCCACGCTCGAAATACTTCCGGTGTACGTGCGCGGCGGCAGCATTCTTCCACTGCAGCCGCTGATCCAGAGCACCGACCAGACTCCTGACGGCCCTCTCGAATTGCGCATTTACCCTGGCGAAACGTGCAATGGCTCGCTCTACCTGGATGACGGCCATACTTTCCGCTACCAGCATGGTGAATTTCTCCGTCAGGGGTTTACCTGTCAATCGGACGCTCACTCGGTGAGCATCCAGTTCGGCACGCGTCAAGGAACTTACTTGCCTTGGTGGAAGTCAATCGAAGTCGTGATCTATGGTTGGCCATCCGCCACGGCCGATGCCAAGCTTTCCAGTTCGGCAAATCCTCTGAAGTCAACCTATGACGCTTCCGCGCACACGCTCCACATCCTTATACCGGACATGGCTGGAAAGGAAGAACTCCGCATTAGAGAATAGATAAGACGCTAGAAGGGCCAGATGGAATCAAAGGCTCATGTCCTCCCGCGCCGGCATTGAACGCGTGCGTCACGATGTGCCGCACATGCCTGTTCCTTTCGGTGAGTGCAAGAAGCCTTCGACGTTCTTCTAAATCGTTGGAATGATCTGACGTCCCCGACGGAATTTGAACCCGTGGGACCGCTGGCGGATCGCATTTCAACTTGTTTGGATCAAATCCCCGGTCCGCGCCGCTCGTTTCTTTGCGCCACGGAGAGAAGTGGAAAGGTAGTTCTCTTCGTGCCGGTCACGCGCCCAAGTCAACAGACACTGCGCACAGTAACCGGTGCATTGGGAAGGCGGCTGTGGCGTTGCTTTGGCGCGTTACGTCGTAATGTCGGAGACCGTAAGTTACGTCGCGACTCATGCGGACTACCGTTGGAGTTCCTGTCATGCCCAAGAATGACAGCAGTACTCCCGATGCTTCGTCGCGGCTGAATTGATGCTCCGAAACGCCAAAACTGTTGACAGGGAATCACCGTCATACCTATTATCGACTTTCGACAATGACCTTAAACGGACCCAGCACATGAACCACCAGTCCAGTAAGGCCAGCCACCGCGAGTTGTATTCCGGACTCATCCGCCTTCACGTCCTGTATCACGCCAGCAAGGAACCCGTGTTCGGCCTGGAAATGATCGAAGAGCTTGGCCGGCACGGCTACAAACTCAGCCCGGGCACAATGTATCCGCTGCTGCACGGATTGGAGAAGAAAGGGCTGTTGCGCTCGTCGCGTGCCGGGAAACGGCCTAACTCCCGGCTTAATTATCACGCTACGGCCGCAGGACGCACTGCCTTACGGGTAGCCAAAGAAAGGGTGCAGGAGCTGTTTAGCGAACTGTTTGAGGATGTAATGAAGGTGACCAGTTCTGCTTCGGCTAAAAGGAGAAAACGCGTTTGAGACATAGAAGAACTCCTGTTGGGCGGCCGGTGCCCCTAAAAGCCACACAGCACTCCGGTGACACCTTGGGGAGCATCTGCCGCCGGCATCGCGCCCACGAACGCACTCGGCGTTTGGCAGACTTAATGAGACTTCTACTCCTGCTGGTCGGCGTTTCAGCAGTGCTTACTGCGCATGCTCAAACTCCGACAGCGGGAATGCCCCAGTCGAAGTTGACGCTAGCGCAAGCCATTGACTTGGCGCAGAAGAATTACCCTCGGATCCGCGCCAGCTTGGAACAGCAGGGCGCGGCGCAAGGCGGTATTGCCGTCGCACGCACTGTTTATCTTCCCCGGGCGGATATTCTGTGGCAGACAAACCGTGCCACGGCGAACAACATCTACGGCTTACTGCTCCCTCAAGGTATCGTCCCGTCAATCTCCGGTCCGGTTCTCACGGCTGACAACACAAGGAGCGCTTGGAGCAGCGCGGGGGGTATGCTGCTTTCGTGGCAACCGTTCGATTTTGGCCTGCGCAATGCGGAAGTCAATGTGGCGCGACAAGGGGCGGCGGTGGCGACTGCCGGCCTGCATCTTACGCGTCTTGATGTCGCAGTAGTTACCGCCAACGCGTATTTCGACCTTGCTACCGCAGAGCAACTTTTCATCACAGCACAGGCCAACGTGAAACGATTGCAGGTCTTCGATAAGACTGTCCACGTGCTGGTGGACAACCAATTACGTCCCGGTGCTGACGCGGCCCTGGCTGATGCCAGTCTGGCGCTGGCCAGGAACCAATTAATTCAGGCGAACACAAGCGTCGAGGTTCGCCGCGCTGCGCTGGCCGATCTTGTCGGGATTCCCACTCGAAGCCTCGAAGTCGGGGACACACAGTTGCTGACCGGGGGGCCGGTCGAAAGCTCCGCCCCTGCATCTCTCGTCAGCCATCCTCTGCTGGAACAGGAATCGGCGCTGGTCAACCAGCGTCAGGCGCAACTGGCGGTAATAACCCACGCCTATGTTCCCCAGTTCAATACGCTGGCCTCACTGTCAGGCCGCGGCGCTGGCACCGCACTGGACGGATCATTTCCCGGTGGCACGAATGGGCTTGCGCCGAATACGCTCAACTGGGCGGCGGGCATACAGGCCACATTCCCTGCTTTCGACTATTTTTCTCTCCGTGCGCAGAAGAAGGTGCAGGAAGCCCACGTCAGGGCCGAGCAGGCCCGCTATCAGCAGACGCTGGACGATCTGTCCACACAAGTTCAACAAGCGCAAGCCCAGTTGACGGGAGCGCAACAGATTGCTCTCAACACGCCCCTGGAACTGGCAGCAGCGCAAGCCAGCGAGCAACAGCAGCGCGCCCGGTTTCAAGCTGGTTTGGCTACAGTGGTGGACGTGGCAGTGGCGGAGAGCGTTCTGACCCAGGCCGAGGTTGATGATGCGGTGGCGCGTTTGAACATCTGGCGCGCTTCAGCTGGGGTCGCAGCGGCGCGTGGCGATCTTACCCCATTTCTGGCGCAGCTTGCGCAACAGCCGTAGCCCTGAATTTCTGAAGCAGGAGTACCAGGTTAATGTGGCTCATTCGTGCAGCGCTGCGGCGACCGATCTCGGTGATCGTCATTGTGGTTGCCCTCGCTTTGACTTCAATTCTTGCCTTGTTGCGCACCCGCATTGACATCCTTCCCGATCTGAACTTACCGGTCATCTACGTTGCTCAACCTTATGGCGGCATGAGCCCACAGCAGATGGAAGGCTTTCTTGCGTACTACTACGAGTACCACTTCCTCTATATCAACGGCATTGAAAACGTAGAGGCAAAGACGATTCAGGGCACGGCGCTGCTGCGCCTGACATTCCACCCGGGTACCGACATGAGCCAGGCACTGGCCCAGACGATCTCGTACGTAAACCGCGCCCGAGCATTTATGCCGCCCGGCACAGTCTCACCCTTCGTAATCCGCTACGATGCCGGCACGCTGCCGGTTGGCTATATGGTGTTCTCGAGTTCTTCGCGGACTCTCGGAGAAATACAGGACCTTGCTCTCAACCGCGTCCGGCCAGTATTTGCGACCTTGCCGGGAGTCTCGTCTCCTCCGCCTTTTGGAGGCAACCAGCGTACCATCGTGATCAACGTGGACCCGGCAAAACTCCACGCTTACGGACTTTCGCCGCAAGATATCGTCCAGGCGCTGATCTCGGGTAATAGCATTGAACCTTCCGGTAGTGCGAACATCGGCAACTATCAGATGCTCGTGACGACCGACTCCACGGTACAGCAGATCTCTGGTTTGCTTGATATTCCACTACGTACTGGGTCAGGTCCGGGAGTGTACTTGCGCGATGTCGGCAGCGTGTCTGATTCCTCCGACATCCTCGCCGGCTATGCACTACTGAATAGCAAGCGAACGATCTACATTCCGGTCACGAAGCGACCCGACGCATCGACCATTACAGTCGTGAATGAAGTACGCCAAAACCTGCCCCGTTTCCAGTCTTTGGTTCCCGAGGACATCAAGATCAGCTATGAGTTCGACCAGTCCGCGTACGTGCGCCAGGCGCTGTCTTCGGTGCTGCGCGAAGGCATGCTGGGAGCGTTACTCACGGGAGTTACCATTCTGCTGTTCTTGCGCGACTGGCGCAGCTCTCTGATTGTGATCATCACCATTCCGTTCGCGCTGCTCATGGCAGTCGTTGCACTTTGGGCCGCGGGCCAGACCATCAATATCATGACGCTGGGCGGGCTGGCACTCGCGATCGGAGTGCTCGTGGATGAAAGTACCGTGTTGCTCGAAAACATCCACGTGCACCTGGCCCAAGGCGAAGGTAAGGCGCGCGCCATTCTGCACGCCAGCCGTGAAGTCGCTATCCCTCGGTTGCTGGCCATGCTGAGCGTTCTGGCAGTGTTTTTGCCGTCGTTCTTTATGACCGGGCCGGCGAAATCGCTGTTTGTGCCGCTGTCGCTGGCAGTCGGTTTCTCAATGGCAGCGTCTTACCTGCTTTCCAGCTCACTGGCGCCGGTGCTTTCCAATTGGTGGCTCAAGTCCGAGGCCGTACACGCAGACAGTACGGTAGAGACGGGGTTTGACCGTTTCCGGAAACGGTTCTCAGGCGTACTGGACCGGCTGATGAAACGGCCTGCGCTGCTACTCGGCGGCTACGCTGCAATTGCCGCTTTGGTGTTGCTTTTAGTTGCACCTCGCCTGGCAAGGGAGATCTTCCCTTCGGGCGCGTCGAATGAGTTCCGGTTGCGTTTTGACGCGCCGGATGGCACGCGAGTGCCAGTGACCGAACAGATGGCGCAGAAGGTGCTCGCCATCATCAATCGCGAGGCCGGTTCCGGTAACGTGGACCTCACGTTGGGCTACGTCGGCGCCCAGCCCTCATCCTATCCAATCAATACGGTGTTCCTGTGGACGAGCGGACCCCATGAAGCCATCTTAAACGTCGCTCTGAAGCCGGGCTCATCCATTTCGCTTCACGACTTGGAAGAGAAACTGCGTAAAACTCTACCCGGAGAATTCCCGGGCTCTCGTTTCTCTTTTGACCCGGGTGATCTCATTAGCCAAATCCTGAGCTTCGGGACGCCGTCGGTGGTGGAAGTCGCTACAACGGGTCCGCAGTACAACGATGTGCTGAACTTTGCCGGGAAGCTTGAGGTCGAACTTGGGAAAGTTGATGAGCTACGCGATCTCGGCTACGAAGCACCGCTGCATTACCCGACGGTGGACATCAAGCTCAACCGGACCATGGCCGGGCAACTGGGCACGACTGCCGATCAAATCGGGCAAGCCGTAGTTTCCGCCACTGCGTCGAGCCGGTTTGTTTCTCCGAACTACTGGCGAGATCCGCGCTCCGGGGCCAGCTACCAGGTGCAAGTGCAAGTGCCCCAGGCACAGATGACGTCTACCAAAGACATCGAAACCATTCCCGTCACGAGTACAACTGGGGCGCATCCGTTCCTGAACCAAGTCGCTTCCGTACGGCAAGGAAGTGTTCCCGGAGAGCTCGACCGGCAAAACGGACTCTGGCTGATTGGCCTTTCCGCCAACCTTGGCAGAAATGATCTGGGCAGCGCCAGTCGCGAGATCAATCGGGCCATCGCGCGGGCTGGGACACCGCCGCGCGGTGTGACGGTCCAGGTCCGTGGTCAGGTAAGTGCGATGAACCAGATTTTCGGAAACCTCATTGTCGGTCTGGCGATCGCCATCTTTGTGATTTTGCTACTGCTGGCGGCAAACTTCGAATCCGTTCGTCTCTCTCTGGTTGTCCTTTCAACTGCGCCCGCAGTGCTAACTGGCTCGGTTCTCGCCCTGCTGATCACGCGAACCAGCCTGAATCTGGAGAGCTTCATGGGAACGATCATGGCTATTGGTGTGGCCGTAGCGAACGCGATCCTGCTCGTGACCTTCGCCGAGCAAAATCGCAAGGCGGGTGCAGACGCGAGAACCGCAGCCCGAAATGCTGCTGGCGAACGCTTGCGGCCCGTGCTTATGACCAGCCTTGCCATGACTGCGGGAATGCTTCCCATGGCGTTGGCGATTGGCCAGGGCAGCGAGGAAACGGCGCCACTGGGCCGCGCGGTCATTGGCGGACTTCTAGTTGCTACCGCAGCCACGCTGCTGGTGCTGCCGACGGTCTTTGCCATCGCGCAAAGGCGCGCATCCGTAGCTTCGCCGACGCTTGATCCTGATGATCCTGAATTCGCAGGCTCGCCGGAGGTTGCGCGATGAAGCGGCTGTTTTTGCTGGTGCTGCTAACGCTGCCATGGACAGGTTGTTCCGGGCCTTCGTCATCGCGCCCTCAGGCCCAGTCTCGAGGTGTCCAGCCTGCAGCAGTCAGCGTGATTGCCGTCGAATCGCAGACCGTCAACACCACGCTTGCTCTGCCCGCGCAGATCATTCCGTACGAAGTAGTGGACATCTATCCCAAGGTAACGGGATTCATTGACAAGATTAACGTCGATCGCGGGACGTACGTCCACGCTAATGAGGTGATTATCCGTTTGTCCGCTCCGGAGCTTGTGGCGCAGCGCGCCCAAGCGGAAGCCACCGTCCAGGCTGCACAGTCGCAGTTGTCGGCAGCGCAAGCGAAGCTTGCCTCTGACGCGGGAACGTACCTCCATCTGGCGGACGCCGCAAAGACACCGGGAGTGGTCGCGGGCAACGACCTACTGATTGCAGAACAGGCCGCAGCGGCTGATCGCGCGCAGGTACAGGCGGCCACAAACAACGTTAGGGCCGCAAATGATGCGCTGCGTAGCGTAACGCAGCTCGAGTCTTATCTCGTGATCCGCGCTCCCTTTGACGGAATGGTCACGCTGCGCAACCTTCATCCTGGCGCGCTTGTTGGCCCGGCTTCCGGACCCTCCGGGGCACAGCCGATTGTCCAGATCGAAGACATCGCCCGTCTGCGGCTTGTGGTCCCCGTGCCGGAGGCCTACGTCGCCGGCATCCGCGAGGGCCAGCAGGCCGCTTTCAGCATACCCGCGTATCCAGGGCGCACCTTCCATGCCCCCATTGCCCGCATCGCGCATGACGTTGTTCAAAATACCCGCACCATGGCGGTCGAACTGGAGGTGCGCAACGCCAGCCTGGAGATCACGCCGGGAAGCTTTGCCACCGTCGAATGGCCGGTTCGGCGGTCATACCCTACGCTGTTTGTTCCGTCGACCGCGGTTACGACCGACCTCCAGCGCACTTTCGTCATTCGTGTGCGACAAGGTAAAGCGGAGTGGGTCGACGTCAAAACTGGCATCATGGTCAGTGGTAAGACCGAGGTGTTCGGGGAACTGCAAGCAGGTGACATCGTGGTAGCAAATGGCACTGACACGATTCGGCCCGGAACAAGCCTGTCAACCCAACAGGTATCACGACCAGCGACGGGAACATAGCGAGATTTGCCTGCTGGCATCTTGACGGCCCGGACTTTCAGCGAGCCTCGCGGCAAGGCCAGAGCCTCGAGGGTTAGGGGCGGCATCTTCCGATGAATTTTGGGTCTGCACAACAGGCGAGCGAAGTGCCTTGGTTTTGGGTATTGTCACGCGAGCGAAACCCGCCGGGCTCAATGAGACCTAATCGCAATATATCAATGGAGACAACAAAAGTGGCCGGCGTAGACCGGCCACTGGGCTGCCTACGGCAGGTAGTAACGGAAGGATGTGAAGAGCATGTTCTCAACAGCGTTTGGCGCGCCGCCCACGCCTTCCCAGGTGTTCCTGATAACGTACGAGTATTGTGGGCCGAACTGGAACCTGCCCTTCTCGCCATTGTAGGGCTTGTACCAGAAGCCGATGGTTGCTTCCATCAAATTGCGAGTGTCGCCGTTGCAGCTCGCGAGGCTTCCGGGAGTAAATCCGTTCGCACCACCGGGTAGGACTTCAGTTTCGCAGCCCGCATTGCTGAATAAGGGTGATCCGTACCCTACCGGCTTACCCGTAGACGCGGTGTAATACGCCCGGCCGACAAATTCCGCACCGAAGTTACTGTAAATATCCATCTTCTTCGTGTGGAACTCCAGTGTGCCCAACGCCTGGTTGCTGTGCAGTGTAGCGAGTTGGCCGTTCGGCTTCACGGTCAGATCTGGAAGAGTGGTCGTGCCGTATCGTCCAATACCAGGACCGCCCAGATAATGGACGCCGAGTTCAACTCTCTTTTGGGCCAGCATCCAGCGAGCGTTAGCGCCGATCCCTCCGCCCCAGACCGAATTGTTAAAGGCCCCAGCCGCTGTGGGTGTTGCCAAGGTAGCTCCCGGGAAGATGCGCTCCCGGAAATCACTTGCCACTCCGAAGACTTCGTAGTGTCCTCCGAATTTTGGTTCAAACGCGAACTTCACGATGTAATCCGGCGACAGGTTCCATGAGTAATTTGCTGTTGGGTTGTAAAGACCTCCGCCCGTGCCCGGAGCTCCAACCAGGTAGTTAGCTGCGTTGCCGTGGGCAGTCACCAGCACTTCCGCGTTTTCCACCGACACGCCTAGCCAAGCCCTGTTGCTGAAGTTCTTGGTAGCACGGAAGCCATATTGACGTGCCCAACTGAATCCCACGTGATACTGCGCATCAATCGTGGAAGTCAGCGCCTCGGTGCGATTGTCGAGGCCCTTCCGGGTTTCGGTTACGAGACTCCACATCTGACCACCCGTAAAAGTCCAGCCATCATGAAAGGCGGCCTGTCCCCACAATTGCCGCTGCCGGAAGGTGTAGCTGTTGCTCTGGTTGTTATTCGAGGTGACACCCGCCGACAGGAAGTCAGACTCGTAGTAGCCGGTCGCATTGACGTTGGCCAGCTTCCCCTGTATCAACCAAGACATGCGCGACTGACGGCCGGAGCCGTAGAACTCAGACATCTGCGACTGAGACGCCGCCCCGTACGGAAGCGTGTTGAACGGTGTGTTGATGTCTGCCGTGAGGGCATGAGATCGCCATACAGTTTCTGCCGCCAGGAAACCGCCAGGAGTGATGGTGACTCCCTTAAAGCGAATGGCCAGCGGGCTCTCCAAATCGCCCACCCGTTTTTGCGTGTCCTGTAAGCTCTCAACGGTGTTGGCCGATGCTGCCTTGAGGTCCGTAACATCGTGCTGCATCGCACTGAATTCTTCAGCACTCAGAGCGCCTTCTTTTTTCTCACCGCCGATGGCCGATTTTGCGGTTGACTGAGCCTGGGTGGCCGCCGCTTCCGCCTGGCTTACCCGCTGCTCGAGCGTCTGGATAGCCGCATCGCGGCTTTGAATCTGCTGTTGGAGTTGTTGTATTTGCTGCTGTTGGGCAGCGATGGCGTCTTTCATTTCCTTCATGTCGGATGAGGAGGAGCGCGTTGCGGACCCGCTACTCTGGCGGGACTTGGTCTCGGTGCTGCCTTGATCCTGCGCAAAAACGCTCGCCGTCGCCAACAGGGACAGAGCTAGAACTATGGTTCGTTTCATCTTCTCTCCTGAAAATTCGGTGGCACGATGAACTGCAAACGAGTACACCAACGTCGTTAGTAAACCTAAGAGTCGGGGTCCGATCAGTGTACGTTCCACCGAATCCTAGGCGTGCTAAGTTACGGAATCGTGAATAGACCATGAACGTTAGGCGAATTCCAGCGCTTTCCGGCGCCACCGCAAGCATGGCAAGATGTTACGGGAGATCGAGTTTGGTAACTCTTCTGCGAACGGCTTCTCGCTTCATCCTCGGATGTCGCCAACTTCGAACTCTCTGCGTCCCATGACCCCGTTGAATGAGTCCCCACACTGCCGATTGCGGTCGCATGGAGTGAAGTGAATATTGAAACTTAAGACCTCGCCCAGAGACTGCCGCGGCTTACTGTCGCGGAATGGACTGAATCTGTAGGTCGCTATCGCAGCGAACAGAAGACTAGTCACTGTGACCGGCACTCAGGTCGCGACTGCGGGCGGGATCCAAAAAGTGAACTCTTGGGGAAGCAAAACCGCTTTCATGTCTTCGGGCGTCGGTGAAATTTCGACCTGGAACGTAACAGTAACGCCGCATCAAGTGGCTTTCGCCATACGTTCTCAACGCTGCTCAAAAGCAACGGGGAGGACGTGAAAGTGGTACAGGAGCTGTTGCGGCACTCTACGTCGCGAATGACGTGGACACTTACACCGAGGCCTTAAGCCGGGATGAGAGGGCAGCATAGAGCCGGGTGGCGGGAATGATCCGGCCGAAAACAACTTGCACCGTCGTTGTACCGCAGGAAACCGACCAAATCAGCAGCAAGTCTCAGAAAAGACTTGGCGTCCCCGACGGGATTTGAACCCGTGTTATCGCCGTGAAAGGGCGTTAGCCTATTGCAAACAAAGGAACTTATCGGGCAGCGGTCGCTCTGCATGTACCGTTAGAACCTTTTAAGAACACCAGGGCACCGGTACTCCTTGTACCGTCCTTGTACCGCGAGAATTCCGAATTAGCGACGATCACCAAGCTGTCCTGCACCGGAACGAATCGGGAGTGTTCGGCACCCACTGGCTTGTAGTCCCCGTGAAACGCGAGGTTCTCGCAGACAAAGACTCTCAGGCCAACGGTGCAACTCAGCCGAAAGCTCTTGTCATGGCTGTTCCGAAGGCCTATCGCGAAACGGCAGCCCTGGAATCCGGAGCTAATGTCCATCACGCCGAACATCCGCATCCCGTCCGCAGATACGGCGTATTCCTCCTGCACGACGCCGATGGCGAAAGCCGAGTGCTTCGATCAGCTTCTCGACAACGGCAATGTGGGGAATGGGTTTGTGGGTTGCTGTGGCCGCCGGCGTCGCCACTCGGGCCAGTTCTTCCCGAGTCAGCTTGGCGCCGTAAGAGCATAGCGTCATGGTCGGAGCTGGAGTCGGTACGGGGCTGAGAATTGCCCCGACTGGCTGGTCCTGCTCTATTACGGTTGTTTCTTGCATCGTATCTCCTCCAAGAATGGAAATCGGGAGAGCCGGCAGACAAAGAAGTCTGCGACTCTCCCGGGTTGGTTGTGCCGCTTCCGGCGGTTCGGCGCCTAACATCATCAGACGTCTTCGTCTGTGCGATTGGGCAATTACATGACTGTGGTATTCAGGCGGCGCGCACTAAGCCGTTGGTGAGCAGATCGAGGAACCAGAGCTGGTCCACTTTTCGCAGGTCAATGTCGGTGGGGTGTTCGAGGATGAAACGGCGCACATCTTTCTCGTGAATGAGGTACATGTCTCCGTTCTGCTGCTCGGTTCTCGCGGTACCGCGACGCTTAGCTTTCAGGTCGCCGCTCTTGATCCACCGCGTCACTGCATGGGGATCAATCCCCAATGCCTGCGCGAGACCGTTAGCGGAATAGTAACTCCCGTCATGTTTGAACCGCATTCGTTTCAACTTGAGGTGAATTCCGGTTACGGTGCGTCCGTAGCCGGCCGCCTTCAGCTTTAGCCGGATTCGCTCGTCGCTCATCCACGCATACCGGGCCAGAATGCCTAGCTCCGCCTCGCTCCATGGCAGCTCTTTGGTTCGCGCTAGGCCCAGTTCACGGGCGCGCTTCTTGAGTGCCCAATGCGGTATGCCGACCTTCTTGGCTAGTGGCCGGATACCAAAGCGTGTCTTTCCGTCTCGGTGGTTGAGATAGACCGCTCGGATGAGCTGATCGATTTGGTCGGTGAAGACGTACTTGCGTCGGCTCTGGACTTTGGCGCGATCACGGGCGACGCAGAGGGTTGCCGCACAATCCGGCTGGGACTGGCTCGCGTATAACTGTTCCATAGCAATTCCTGATGTGCGGTTCTGAGTTCTGAGGCCTCGGTGAACAAGGGATGACCGACTGGAAGACCACAACGTTGGGTAAGACAGGCTGGAAAGTAGGCCGTCTCGGTCTGGCATCGAGTTACGGCGCAGACGAGCGTTGCGTTCAGATGGCCTTTGAGCGGGGCATCAATTACCTGTACTGGGGCTCGATGCGTACTGCCAAGTTCGGCGCGGGACTGCGCAGCCTGCGATCACGTCGGGATGAGTTCCGCCTTGTTATCCAGTCTTATTCGCGTATCGCCGCACCGGTCCCGTGGAGTCTGGGGCGCGCCCTGAAGTCTCTTGGCGTGGATCACGCTGACATTCTCTTGCTGGGGCTCTGGAATAAGGATGTCAGTCCTGCAATCTTCGACCAAGCGCTACAGCTTCGGGAGCGCGGCCTAATACGCGCCATCGCTGTCTCGACTCACAATCGGCCACAGGCAGCAGCACTAGCCAAGCATGATGGCAATGTCGATGTCCTTCATGTGCGCTACAACGCCGTTCATCCCGGCGCAGAACGAGACATCTTCGCGAAACTGCCTGCGCCTGAGGTGAGGCCCGGAATCGTGACGTTCACGGCTACCTGTTGGGGCGACCTGATGAAACCTGACAAGGTGCCCACAGGGGAAAAGATCCCTTCGGCAGGCGATTGTTATCGGTTTAATTTGACGAACCCGGCGGTTGACCTCTGCCTGACGGGACCCAGATCAGCCTCGGATCTGGTAGCAGCACTTGACGCGGTGGACAAGGGCCCAATGGCTCCGGAGGAAATGGACTGGATGCGGCGCGTCGGCCAAGCCAAGTACTTCAAGCCAAGCCTGTTCTCCATCAAAGGGTAACCGCATCAGGAATACTCATGCGACTCATCCAAGGCTATCTTTTTCCGGCAATGTGGCTTAGCTTCTTAGCCTATTGGTGGGCGATCTCCAGAAATGTCAAAGAAACCGAGCGCCGCGAGTCCGCGCCGCCGCGGCTTGCCCGCCTGGTTTTGATAGTCGGCGCGGCTGCGCTCCTCTGGCTGCCAAGCGTGCCGTTCCCATTGCTAAACGAGCGGTTTCTTCCGTCTGGCACCTGGTGCTTCTGGAGCGGCGCGGCAGTTACCGCAGGTGGTCTGCTTTTTGCTGTCTGGGCGCGTCGTCACCTCGGAAAAAACTGGAGCCAAGCCGTCACCGTGAAAGAAAGTCACGAACTCATTACAAGTGGCCCCTACGCCCTGGTGCGCCACCCCATCTACACGGGGCTTTTGCTGGCATTTGTTGGTTGCGCAGTCGCCCGCGGCGAGTGGCGTGGGGTGCTTTGCTATAGCCCTCGTCTTCGTCGCACTATGGCGAAAGCTGAGGCTTGAGGAGAAATGGATGCGCGCGCATTTCGGCGAGGCGTATGAAGCCTACTCTCGCAAGGTGGCGGCGTTGGTGCCGTATCTCATCTGAAAGTGATCAAGGCCCGCTGGGAATACCGCTTACTGACGGCGAATCTACTTTCTCTTCGCGGTCACCGACGCCAGTTCCGGTGTAACAATGGAGCCCGGAGGGTCTATGAGCCGACTCTGGAAAGCAACCTTCGCGGTGCTTGCCGCCGGTACCGTCCTGGGAATTGCCTATGACCGCATTCTGCGGCCATGGCACCAATACTGGGGCATGACGCGCGACGAACTGGGCCGCTCATGGCCCGGTGACGAACTGGTTCCGAATGCCTGCAGCGATGCTACCCACGCCATCACCATCAACGCTTCCGCATCGCAAATCTGGCCATGGATCGTGCAGATCGGACAAGGATCGCGCAGGCTTTTACAGCTACACGCAGCTCGAAAACCTCGTCGGTTGCGAGATGCGTAACGCCGGCCAAATCGTCCCTGAGTGGCAGCAGCGCCAGGTCGGCGACATGGTTTGGATGACTCCGAAAAGTAAGTTCAACGGCGTGGGGCGGATGGAAATTGCCGTTCTGGAGCCGAACCGCGCAATGATCCTGGTCCCGCCGCGCGACGTTCCCCCGTCAGCCCGGCCCGGTGGCGGCGCCAACGGTACGTGGGGCTTCATCCTCGAGCCCATCGACGAACATTCCACTCGGCTGATCATGCGTGGCCGTGGCGAATGCGCACCACGGTTGCGCGATCGGGTCATCGGCTACGCCTTCTGGGAGCCGGCGCACTTCATCATGGAACGCAAGATGATGTTGTCCATCAAGGAACGCGTCGAGTGCGCGAACGCAGCTGCCGCGTCAACTGCCGCCTCTAGCGCTCTACCAGTCGCACCATAAGGAGAACATGACGAGAGTCCTCATCATCGGTAGAGGCGTGGTTGGGACAATCTACGGCAGGTACTAAGCGAGATCGGACGCCTTGGCCTTTCGCCTTGCAGCATGACGAATCGTTAATACCCACACTGTCTGCTGCTGTTCATCGATTTCGTAGATGACTCGATAAATGTGGGGCTTCTTACCGTAAAGCAAGTGCCACAACTTTCGTTTCATCTTTCGACTTTCCGGCGCAGCTGGACAGCGATAGGGATATCTTCCCAGCGCAGACACAGCCTCTTCCAGCCGGTTGTACCACCGGGCGGCCGCTTGAGACTCCGCGGCGTTCTTTTCCAGATAAAGGAGCTCAAGATCGCGAGCCGCGCGATCCGTCAGTTCAATGCGGTATGCCATGTTTGAGGCGAATCCTGTCGAAGACTTCGCGCGCCGGGCGGGTGCGTCCGTGCGCAACATCGTCCAGACCCTGGCGGATCCCTTCTTCCGCATCCGCGCGGGCGGCAATGTCGAGCAGCCTCTGGTAGGCTTCGGCGTCCTGCACGATGGCGGCCGCCTTGCCCTTCACCGTGAGCACCACGGGCCGCTTGCTCTTCTTGAGCTGTTTCATAAAGTCGCCTGAGCGGCGGCGGAAGGTCGTCAGCGATTGGATATCACTCGTAGTATCCAGCATCGGTCTGCCCATATTGATAGCACCTTTTTAGGTGCTGTGAGAATACCATGTCTTTGGAAAACCGAAAAGAGCCTCGACGAAAGGTCGAGTACTCGGATGGCTGGCCGATTAAAGTCATGTGCCGCTGGGGGATCATCTGCCTTGCGTACTGGCCTCAGAATAGCGACAGTTGCCCGGCAGGGGTATCTCTGCGTGTGGAACGGCGCGATGCGCCAGCGGTTTGGGCTATCTGATTGGGATTACGGGAAAGCAGCACCTGCTCCAACTGCTGTGCGGTGGGCAAGGTGGCACTGTTTACAGGTATGTGCATCAGATTCTGAATCTGGTTGTAGTTACCCTGAAGTGCTCCGACCAATCCCCTTGCCTGGTTGATCAGGTTCTGTGGCCAGACCACAGCCTGCTGAAACTGCTGCATGGCTTTGTCCACGCCCAGAATCTGGTTCAGTCCACCTCCAACCACTTTGGTCAACGCCGACTGAATGCTCGACAGTCCTGCGACCAACAATGCACAGCATGGGGAAATGATTTGGGCCCGCGCCGGCCAGGGTGCGGTGAACACGAGCACCAGAGCGAGAATGACTGCCCGGAGTTTATGGCCGAGCATCCAACTCTTAGTAGTTCTAAGCAGATCTGCGAATCTCTTCATAACGTTCTTCCTTCTCTCTTACTGGTGCTGTAACAGGTTCACGAGGACCCCGCGCAGCTGCGTCGTGTTGGTGGCGTTCTCTTTGCGAAGCGTGTTGCGATGTGCGATGCGACCTGCTTCCTGGCGCAATTCGGCGGCCAGCAGCTTTTGCGTCAGAGCCTGAGCGTTAATGGCAGACGTGATCGCCGTCGCGGTTACGAACGGTGCGGAGCCTGGTGCTGCCTGGCTGGCGGAATTCTCGATCGCATCGGCCGATTGAAGTTCTATGTCCGTTGCCTGGTCGCCAGCCTTCAGCGTCTTCAGGTTGTCGAGGGCCAATGCATCGTCCATGTCCGACATGGCACGGTCGCCGGGATTGGCGGCGGTCGCAACCGGGATGGCGCCATAGGTGTTCGCGAACGCTCCCGTTAAGCCGACAAAGTTGTTTACCTGGTGGTCCCGAATGACGGCCTCCAGTGCTTGAGGGTTGGGCAAGGGGGCGCTGTTGAGCTTTATGTGGAAGATGTTGGTCATCAGATTCCGGTACTGGCCGATCATCTGCGTGACCTGCGCTCGGGCCTGATTAGTTCGTCCAGGTACCTTGGGCGGAAGATGGGATTGCTGTACCCGTTGCCATTCCGACGGCGAACAATCCCATTAGGAGCGTCCGAATCGCTCCGCTTCTGTAGTGGTCTAAGTGATTCATTGCAACCTCCGACGGACGGCTAAAAGGCAACCAGAATGCGTGTCGTCTCTGCGGGTTCTGGTGGTAACTGCCATCGCATGCCCATTGCTTGCCAGGTGCGAAAGCTGGCACATTGCGCAGTTCTTTGCGGGTGCGAATTCGCGTCAGCGATGGCCGGCTGTTTCTAAAGAGCACGCCACAGAAGTTTGACGTCATTGTGCTCAACTTGCCGGAGCCGCAGACCGCGCAGATTAACCGCTTCTACACGGTTGAGTTTTTCCGCGAGGCTGCCGCGAAACTGAATCCCGGCGGAGTTCTGTCGTTCCAACTTGTGGCGTCGGAAGACGTCATCACAGCCACACTAGCGAGCTTTCTGCAGTGCATCGACCACAGCTTGCGCGAGGTATTTCCGGAGATCAGCACAATTCCGGGAGAAAAGGCCCATTTCTTTGCCAGCAAACAGGCAGGCACGCTGACCGATCAGGCCGACGAACTGCTGCGGAGGCTGAAGTCGCGTCACCTGCAGACGAGTTATGTGCGCGAGTATTACCTGCCGTTTCGCATGTCGCCGGACCGGGTGTCACAACTGGCGGAACAAATTCGGCCGGGACCAGAAACTCCGGTGAACCACGACTTCGCTCCAATCGCGTATTACTTCGATGTCGCGCTTTGGAGCACGCAGTTCAATGAACGCTATCGCGAAATCTTCGAGAGCATGGCGCACATCAGGTTCGTCAGGATGGTGTGTGGTCTGACGGCGTTGCTAGCGGCTACTGTGGTTCTTTCCGTGATCGTTGGGTGGAGGCAATTCCAAGCCTCGAGCATTGTGGGGTGTGTCGGCGCCATGGGTTTCACCCTTATGGCGCTGGAGGGATTGCTTCTGCTTGGTTTCCAGGCAATCTACGGATATGTCTATCAGCAACTGGCTTTGCTGATCGCGGCGGTGATGATGGGCATGGCCCTGGGAAGTTGGCTGGGGCTCCGAAGAATTGAGGTGAATGGCAGTCGAACGAAACCTGTCACGTTTCCAATCCTAGCGGCGATTCAAGTACTGGCGGCGCTGTCTCCTCTCCTGTTGTATGGTTTCTTTGTGTTGTGCGCACCGATCAGCAGCCACGCCGGACTTCTCGTGGTAGGTAATATTCTTTTCCCGGCCGTTGGATTGGTTTGCGGGATGCTGGGAGGCTATCAGTTTCCGTTGGCGAGCAGCTTGTTTTTCTCCGGAAAGAAAAACGCACCACAGAACGCCGGAAGTCTCTACGCTGTCGATTTGCTGGGAGCTTGCGCCGGCGCAATCATCCTGAGCGCTTATCTCGTGCCTGTATTTGGATTCCAAAAAACGGCGATGCTGATCTTCGTCCTGAACCTGGCGACGGCGCTGTTAGCCTTTACGGCCGCTTCACTGGTGGAGAAACCTCCGGTGTAGTGCTCTGCGGCAGTCTTACTTCACCGAACACCAGAGCGGTAAACATAAAGATGTCTGTGTCCTCGTCCTTCCACACCGAGGCAGGCAGCCCGGCCTTTCGCGCCAATTCGTCGAGGAAAGTCTTGCGGTCCCACCCAAACTCGCCCGGCACCTGCGGCAAAAGGACGCCCTCATGCTTACCCTTCTTCAGCAGCAAGCCGTGCTGGCCAACCTGGATTTGCTTGACATCGAGCACGCGCCTCAACGGAGAAAGGACAGACACCTCGTATTGCAGATCTCCCAGTTCCACCGCAGTCACTGGAGGAAAACGGGGATCGCGCGAGGCTGCATACGCCGCCACATCGCGCACGGTTTCGATCAGGGGTTCCAGAGGCGCAATGTACCCAATGCATCCGCGGAGTTCTCCGTTCTTGTTGATGGTGACGAAGGCTCCGCGGTCCTGCTGAAGCGCCGGCGACGCCGGAGGTGGATTGTATTGCTTGCGCTCCCGCACAAAAGTTTCTGCCGACTTGCGCGCAACGCTCAAGAGTTCCTGCTGTTCTTTGGAGGTGAGCGCGACCGCCGGAGCATTCGCAGACTTGGCAGCGGACTTGTACAGCGCCCAGGCACTATAACCCACCACGCGCGACCGGTCGCCCGTGACGTCACCGGAGTTGGCATACTTCAGCAACTCAGCACGGTTCGCACCCAGACGCTCGGCTGCCATCATGGCGGCGACGATTGGGCCGCCGCCGCAGGCCTCCCACACCCGCGACTGCAGGTTGCGCGAGAGATCGTAATAATCCCACGACTCGATAGCGTGCAGGGTATTGTGGTCGATGGTCGACGCCTCGTCATAAGGGTGATAGTGCGAGAGATCGGAACTGGCGACGATGAGGGTGTCGGAATTGCCGATCAACTTTGCGAGCGCGACGCCGAGCGCTCGGCTAGCCTCGTAGCTCTGATCACCCATAATGATGGGAACCAGTTGGAACTGCCCAAGCGTCCGCTGCAGGAATGGGAGTTGGACTTCGAGGGAATGTTCGGATTGCTCCCCAGACCGTTCATGTCCGCGGCCCGACAACCTGACCGTGTTGCCGTCGGCCAATTTGGCGGCGAATTCTTTGTCAACTGCGACTTTTCCCAACGGCGTTGCGTATGCATCGCCCTCGTAGACCGAGGAGAAAAGAAACTCATCATAGTGCGACGGAGCGATGATCACCACACGCTGAAACGTGCGCCCCTTAAGCGCAGCATAACTGAACGCAGCCACACCACCCGAGTAAAGGTATCCAGCGTGGGGTGCGATCAACGCAATCAGCGGGTCCGCAGTGGGTGAAACCTGCGCCTTCGCCAGAAATCCATCCACCATGTTCTTCAATTCGTCAGGATTGGCGGGATAGAACGCTCCGGCCACGCCCGGCTGCCGCACTTTTCCCTGTGGCCACACGAAGACGCTGCATGCCAGCAAAAAGAAAACAAGCAGCGGGGTGAATGCGGATTGTTGTCTCATCATGGCGCAATCTCCGCCAGCTAAGCCTCCCACACGCCCGGGATGGGATTCTGGCAATTCTGGCACTTGCCTTTGTGAAGGTTCATCTGCGTCACGGTGAAGCCCGCCCGTTCGATGACCAGCTTGTGGCACTTGGGACAATACGTGTTCTCCGCCGGATGTCCCGGCACATTGCCGATGTACACGTAATGCAGCCCCTCGGCATCGGCCACCGCCTTGCAACGTTCCAGTATTTCCACTGGAGTCGGCGGAAGGTTCTTCAGCAGGTAGAGCGGATGAAAGCGAGTGAAATGGATCGGTACATCCGGCCCTAGTTCCGCCTTGATCCATCGTGACATGTCGCGAATTTCGTTTTCGCGGTCGTTGAGCGTCGGCACCGTGAGGTAAACAATTTCCAGCCAGCGGTTCTGCTTGCGAATCGTGACCAGCGTATCCAGGATCGGCTGCAGTTTGCCGTTTACGACGTTGCGATAGTAATCCTCGGAGAAGGCCTTGAGGTCAATCTTGATGGCATCGGCGCGCTGGCAGACCCGCTTCAGCGGAGGCTGCTGTATGAAGCCGTTGGTCACAACTACGCTTTTCAGACCCGCGTCCCGCATGGCTTCGGCCGAGTCAGTCACGTACTCGTTGAAGACGGTTGGTTCGCTGTACGTGAACGAGACGACTGGACAATGATTCTGAGCGGCCAGCACTGCAAGTTCTGTGGGAGGCACAAACTGTGCGGGCAAGTCTTCCGGCCGGGCTTGCGAGATTTCCCAGTTCTGACAGAATTTGCAGTTGACGTTGCATCCGGCAGTCGCAACCGAAAAGGCCATGTGGCCTGGAAGAAAATGGAAGAACGGCTTCTTCTCGATGGGGTCAATGTGAGCGCTGACAATCCGGGAGTGCACCAGCGTGTAGTAAGTCCCATTGCGGTTTTCGCGCACGCGGCAGTAGCCGCGGCTGCCCGGCGAAACCACGCACTCGCGCGGGCACAGTTTGCACCTGACCATCTTGTCAGGCAGCTTCTCGTAAAAACGTGCTTCAACCCGGTAGCGCGAGTCGTCCTCGCCTGCGCCACCCCAAGATTCCGTGCTGAGAGCGAAGGAGTTTCGCGCGAGAGCTATGACGCAAGCTGCGGCACAGGGAAAGGCCATCGCCTTGAGGAACAATCGGCGATCCGGCGGTTCAGCGAGAGGATCGACGGTCGCAGGAAGAAATCTCGGCGCTGGCAGCGCATCAATTCGTGAGTCGCGAAACGACAAATCAGGTTTCGTTATTTTTAGGGATGGAGGGAACGCATTCCCTAGAGGTGGCATATCGCACCTCCTCGCTATTTATGGATATCACCGCTCGCAAGATATTTCAGTGACGCCGCGCACGATGCACGCGGAACTAGAGCAGTGCCGGGAAACATCCAACGCGCTCAGGTAGAGGTGAACTAGCGGAGGCGGCGCGGCTGGTGGCCGCCGCCGCTGAAGAAGCACATCAAGCCGAAAAGCTATCCGAAGTTGTACAAGGTGCCGTTGTTGTGGACGTCATAAATGTTAAGGCCGCTCTTGAAAAGCGAGATCACGAATACAAACGTCACGATGAAGCGTTGCCACAGGCCCACCCAGAAATCTGCTTCTAATGGGTTACCCCCGAAAAGTCGGCTTCCGGAAAGTTGGGTGGGTTGATAATTCGGCACGGATCTCGAATCGGCCGCAGATAAGCCACTTGTGTGAAGAATGCTCCGTCCTTTAAATAGCGGCGCTTGATTCCCTGAAGTTCGCGGGAAAAAGCGCCTGCAAAAACGCACAAAATAAGGAGAAATCCGCATTTCCAGGCGAGCGCTGCCGGAGATTCTGCGGATACCTCAGACTATCTGGTGAGGGAGCAGTCAGTCTGCGAACCGTTTTTGAGGGTCGAGCCGGCTCAACCACTGCGCGCTATCGCCAAATGATCGCTCATCCTTCGCCTTTGAATCGCCACCGAAACCGGACTACTAGATCGCATGGACAAGCGGAATTCGTTTCTCCGCTGCACTAATTTCTAAAACGAAATCCGGCTAACTCGCTGACACACAGGATGTTAGCACATTCACTAAAAGGGTACCGAGAGTTCGAATTCACTTCCCTCCGCCAGCAAGTCTCAACTGCAGAGAAACCCTGCGGCTTTCCGCTGAAGATCGCCGAAAATGCCCGCAATTTAGCATGTTTCTCGCTCAAACCGGACTCGGACAAAGTATCTTGCTGGAGCTAGAAGGCCAGCTTTGCGGCTCTCTTCTCTGGACGGCAGACAGGCAGTCCGGTTTGAAAATTTCGATCAGGCGAATGCAATGCGATCACAAACCGATCATTCGGCGAATGCGACTTGACAGGTAGCGCATGATCACGAACTGTTTCGGCGCTCCCCGGTCACCGAATAACTTCCTAATTGCCGACGATAGGGGAGCTATCGCGTGGCTATTTGAGCTTCGCCAGGGTTGCTCATTGCCCCGCCGATCAGGCACTGGCAGCGTCGGGAGATTGCCCCAGGACGTGCAGCGACCGATACGCGACACCCACTAACAGCCATAGAAGGTAATAGAGGATCGGTCCCGCGACGACAGCGATCCAGCGGGCGCCGCTCGGTCCGCCCATGCGCAGCGGAATGTTGAGCACGGGGCCGGCCACGATGCCCGCGACCACGCCCAGAATCGCACCCCAAGCTGACAATCGGCTGGGAACCCAGCGCGACGGCGCAAGCATCGCCCATAGACCCCAGGCTACCGGAACAAAGCACCAAGCGGTGGTCAGCAGGCAGGCGCCCTCAACCGGCAAGCGCAGCAGAAGGCTCACAACTGCCCCTCCGGCGATGAGTACAGAGGCAACGACACATGCAGCAGCAAATCGGTGAAACATAGCGCACCTCCGACGAGCCCATTGTAACTCCCCACCAACTCTGTGGCATGAGGAGGTGCTATCAGATCGATATTTAGGCGGTCTTAGGTTACTTGCGTCTTCATGATTGTGGACAGATCACGGGCAAAGCGGAGATTGACCGAATTCGGTAAGAGCGGCCGACCACATGCCCGGGATCGGCGAGAGCAATACAAGACCAACGATCACCTCACGTTGAGATGTCCATATTGGGCGTGACTTGATCATGGAGGCACGCCCCGGCTCCGGTTTGACGGATCCAACGGTAGCAAGTCACATGGAGAACGCCATTTGTATTTGCAGCGCTACGATTCAATAATTTAATGGCTTCTGCCGTTGGGAGGATGATCAATTCAACCTTGAGCCTCTCAGCCTTACGTCTGACCTCATCCATGACTGGCAGTGCTTTGGTGTAGAGCGCATCGTCCGCGGTGACGTTGAGATTCGAGAGAGGTATTGCCTACTGTGCCAGAAGAGGCGACACGAGCGCCACGAGTAGGACCAGAACAGACCAAAGAGAACGTGCACAGGGCATTTTCTTGTGACCTCAGTACGAGAGGGTGACGGTCTTTTCGACGTATCCGTCGCCCGGTTCGAACGGGATGGAGAGCGTATAGCCGGACAGAGCACGTTTCACCGACGCTCCGCTGGCCGCGAGCGCAGGCCGCGAAGTGACGAGCTCCAGTGGGTAGATCTGTCCTGACAAGCCGGCGAGCCTCAACTCCAACGCGTGCCCCGGTCTGGTGATATGCACCGCAAGGATCTTCATGGTGGAATTGCTGGCGCCTCGTTCGGGCTTGGGGGCGATGGGCACGATGTTGATGCCACCTTCGGTGATGATTTCCGCGCGCACATTCTTACTCGCCGGGGCCGTGAAGTGAACGCACTTAAGATCGCCGCCGGTCACCTCGAACTTCGCAGGAGAGCCGTTCACCAGCACCCGGCTAACCGTGGAATCGTAGGGGAGGGTCGGAGCAAAGTGAATGGGAAGTGGCTGACCAGAAAAATCGAATCCGATGGAAAGGCGATCGGCCGTGAGCGCGACCGTGGTGTCAAGGTCGCGGCCATGGAACTTCACCAGAGGCCAGGCTGCGGGGAGCGCTGGTGCGAATTCGTAAACCATAGACCCCGCGAGAGCGTCGTACTGCCGACCGATGCCGAACATTCCGGTGATGACGGGGCGCAGCATGCTCCACGAGGAAAAAAGCTGATGAGGGATCGATGGCCCTCCGGGCTCATTCCGGTTGCCCACCAAATGCTCGGGCATACCTCCGGGAGCCTGTTCGCCGATGACCGTTGCGCCGGTGATGAGCGTCTGGAATCCTTGCAGCGGGGAGGCGTTATGGTACTGGGCCCAGCCGACAAATCCAGTCCCATATGGCCAAACGCTGCCGTTGCTGTAGCTGACGGGGTCGTAATATGGACTGCGATTGGAGATTCCACGGCTGCCCCAGTCGGTGGAGAGTTCGGGCAATGCGAAAGCCTCGACCGCCTTTGCGTCGTCTGCAGCTGTGGGACCCACGCCACCGCCTAAAGACATGAGTGCCGCCGACCAGTTGCCGAGTATGTCGGACTGCTGCCCCTCGGTGTTCACACCGAAGGCGTAGCCTCCGCGCGCATCACGCCACTTGGTCCGTAACGTGGTAAGCGCGGTCGCCAGCCGCTGCTCTGCATCCTGTTTTGCGGCCGAGTCTCCATGGGCACCGGCAAGCTCAGCGTAAGCCCGCAGGCCACCGAGCCAGAAGCCCTCGACATAGATGTCTTTCGTGACCTTGCCGCGCAGCAAGCCGCCTTCGATTGCGCCGAGGCCTGACTTGGTGTTGTCGACGAGGCCGTCGCTGTCGAGCGTGGACAAGCAGTAGGCATAAGCCTTCTGTATGGACGGCCAGAAATCTGCCAGGAATTGCCGGTCGCCGGTCCTGCGCCAGTACTCTCCGAGCGAATAGAGATACATGGCAGTGGTGTCCGCGTGCATGTAAGAGAAGTGGTAGTTCTTCCACCAGTCCACGACACCGGTGGACTGCGCCATCTCGTGCATCATCTTGCCATCGGCGCGCTGGTGTGCGCGCAGGAAACGCAGCTCTTGAAGTGTGCCGGCCTCATCTCCGTAGTCGAGCATCGCCCAGCTTGACACCATTCCGTCACCGCCGAACCACCACGCGAATCCGGGACGCTCGCCATCCACGGATGGACCATATCCCGCCACCAGCCCGCACTTCTCCTCGCCTGGAAAAGCGAAGCCTTCTGGAGGAACTGACGGGTGAGGATTGGCTGGCGTGGCTGCGCTGGGAGGAGCCGTGCACGACCAGCCTTGCTGAATCGAAACCTTTGCCCAAGTGAAGGCGCGGTTGAACTCGTCGTCAGGAGTGTGAATGGTTAAGGTATTGGCGAGGAATTCGCGCCAGCGCTGCGCCTTGGCCTCGTACATGTCTCGGGCGTGATCGAGTACGTACTGATAAGTGGCGCGCGCAGCCTTCTCCCCGCCCATGTCCAGGGTAATCACAAGCGGGTAAGATCCACGCTTCGTGCCGTCAGGTGTGGTCGCAATCTGCAGCAGCATCTCGCCGGTGATGAGGGAGTGATCTACGAACTCCGTGTGCGCGCCGGTTGCAGGCGCTCCAATCAACGCCGTAGGAGTTTCGGTACCGTCGCTCAGGGTGAAGGCCTTCAGTTCGGGCACCCAGTTGGTGTGCTGTCCGCCCATCGCCGCTGGCCACATGGGTTTGAAGTCCGGGACGAATTTCGCCTTGATGGTGAGCGGACGATCGCTTGTTACGTCGAAGTACTGAATGATGGCGGGCTGGTCATCGGCCGCCCAGATTGTCTGCTTCACCGTGAAGCTGGGATGAACGTAGAGCAGCGTCGTGGATTCGGGCCGGACGGTGACGGACTGCAGGTAGTGCTCGCCCCTTACCGCCTCGGCCATGTCGTCGAGCTGGAATTCCAATCTAAAGCCGTGGAGGACCTTGATGGGCCAGATCCAAGCCTCGAAGCGGCCATCCTGTCGCCCCAGAACGGCGCCCTTTTGTCCGATCGCGTCAAAGTAGTGGTTCGGGTTCGCAGTTTCAGTCCACTCCAGACCACTTTGGGCGGACGTGCGAGACACCTGGATATTGGAGGTGGTGATGTTCTGGGCGATAGAGGCGCAGCAAAGGCTTAGAAATATCGCGGCGTTGATGAGAAGTCGAATGGCTGACACGGGTGGCTCCGTGGCACAAGCTCAAGTTTAGCAAGGTGTAACAGATTATTACGTCGAAACGTACGACACAACGCGAGGGTCGATTGCAGAGGCCCGGTTTTAGAGGAAGGACTGAGCATTACGCCCGTGTCCGGGCTAACTGGAAACAATCCGTTTTTTCGAAGGACGCTCAACTCGCTGAAGTGCGGTGCCCATTTCTCTGAACTCTGCTGCGGAAAGCGCTGGAGACCGTGTCCAAGAAACGCAGACTCGTAGGTTTCCGGTAGAGCGCTGCCGGAGATTCTTTCTGCACTTTGGACTGTTCGGTGAGCAAGTAGTCAGGCTGCGAACCGCTTTGAGAGTCGACTTGGCTCAACCACGGTGCCCTATCGCCTCATGATCGCGAATCCTTCGCCTTTGAATCGCCACACAAAGCGGACTACTCGAACGTGTGGGGAAGGCGAACTCGTTTCTCTGCTGCCCGCGGTCCTCGGATGGAATCCGGGTAAGTTACTGACACACGGGACCTTATCGCCTAGCGTGAAACCGGACTACAAGTTCGAATCCAGTCCCCTCCGCCATCTAGTCTCATCTGCAGAGAGACCCCGCTGCATTCCTCTGAAAGCAGGCGGAAATGCCGCCAATTCTGCGTATTTCCCGCTGAAACCGGACTCGGAGAAAGTGTCCTGCTCGACCTTGAAGGCGGTCTCTGCGGCTCTTTTCTCTAGAGGGCTCGTAAGCAGTCCGGTTTGAAAATTCCCATCAGGCGAATGCAATGCGATCACAAACCGATCATTCGGCGAATGCGACTTGAGTTATGGTGCCTAATCACGAACAGGTCTGACATTTTCCGGGCGCCTGGATAACTTCCGCGTCAGGATGACGAAGATTGAATGGTTCCTATCGCGGAAAGTTCATGCGACGGAGCAGGTCTTGAAAGCGCGGCTGCGCACGCAAATCGTCCCAATGGGGAAAGACTCTACTCCAAACCAGAGACGAGGAGCGCTGTTGATAGGCATCTTCCAGCTCCTGGAACACTCGCTCATCTCCCAGACCGCTGTAGGTAAAGGCTCTCGACACCGGCGCCACATACCGTCGCTGGGAAAGTTCTTCCAGTTCCTCGAGCACTCGCACCGCGTCGTCTCTTCTGCCCACTTTAGCGTAGGCGTATCCCAGAAGCCCCCTGGGATGGGCCACATTCTCCGACATCGCGATGGCCTTCTGCAGTTCCACGATGGCTTCGTCGTAGCGCCCCATGGGAAGCAGGCAAAGTCCGCCCAAGATCCAGTGCGCGAACATGAAGTTCGAGTCGAGCTGCAGCGTCTTGTGTAATTGCTCCTCCGCGGCCTCGAACTGCCGTGCGAAGCAATAGATGAGTCCCAAGACCCCATTCACCAGAAGGGCAACCGGGTCCGACTCCTGGGCCCGCTTCGATTCCTGGATGGCCTCCTCATGTCGCCCCAGTGCGCTCAGCAGCAAGCCATACACGTAGTGAGCGTATGCGTAGTTCGGATTCAGCTCAATGGCGCGCCGGAAAGACTTCTCCGCACCCACCCAGTCCCAGTCAAAGTAGAACTTGATTCGGCCCAGGCTGATGTGCGCCTCGGCGAGCGAATCATCCAGTTCAAGGGCCTTGGTCGCCGCCGCTTTCGCTTTCGGAATGATCTCGCCCTGCGGCACGATCTCCAGAATCGGGTTGCAAAGCTGGTTATACGCATCCGACAGCCCAGCGTGAGCTGGTGCGTAGCGCGGATCTTTCGCGATGGCTTCTTCAAAGTACTGAATGCTTGTCCGCACCGCCTCTTCCGTTGCCCGCGCCCAGTAGTAGCGTCCCTTCAGGTAAGCTTCGTGGGCCGCGGGATTCACCGGCCGCGCACGCGCCAGCCGCGCACTCTCTTGGGGTGTCAGTTTGGCCTGGACTTCTTCGGCTATGGCGCGCGCCACCTCGCTCTGCAGCGCCAGCACATCGCTTAAGTCGCGCTCGTAGCTCTTGGCCCAGATGTGCTTGTCCGTTGCAGCGTGAATCAACTGCGCTGTGATGCGCACCCGCTCCCCCGCGCGCATGACCGAGCCTTCCACGAAACCATCCACATTCAGTTCGCGCGCGATTTCCAGAAGCGGCTTGTCACTGCCCTTGTAGCGCATGGCAGAGGTACGGGAGATCACGCGCAGCGCGCCGATTTGCGCCAGATCGGTGATGAGTGCCTCGGTCATGCCGTCGACAAAATAGTCCTGCTCCGGATTGTTGGAGAGGTTCGCCAGCGGCAGCACAGCGATAGCTTTGATGCGGCCTGTGACAACCCTGTGCTCTCGCCCGGAACCCTCCCGCGATCGCGTAGCCTTCCCGACTCGCAACCGCCCCAAGTCGAAATCGCGCTTCAGCCGCTTGAGATCGGCACGAAGATCGGCAGCCGTCTGGTAGCGCATCTCGCGATCCTTTTCCAATGCCTTGCTGAGGATCTGCTCCAGCTCGACCGGCAAACCAGGATTCAGGCGTGCCGGCGGGATGGGCTCGCGGTTCAAAATCGCGTCAAAAATGATCGCCGTCGTGTTGCCGGAGAATGCCGGCTGCCCGGTCGTCATCTCGTAGAGCACCAACCCGAAACTGAACAGATCGGCGCGTGCGTCCACGTCCTCGCCGCGCGCCTGCTCCGGCGGCAGGTACGCCGTGGTGCCTATCGCAACACCTGCGGTGGTCAGTCGATCCTCGGTGACTGCGCTCGGCCGGCCCTTGGGTCGCAGCGACAACTTTGCCAAGCCGAAGTCGAGAATTTTGGCCTGTCCGCGGCTGAGGACGAAGATATTGGATGGCTTGATATCGCGGTGCACGATCCCACTGCTATGTGCAGTTTCCAGCCCGTCGGCAATCTGGATGGCCAGGCTCAGCAGATCGTCAAGCCGAAGCGGTCGGCCCGCGATCCGTTCTTCCAGGGTTTGGCCTTTAAGCAGCTCCATGACAATGAACTGCCGCCCAGAGTGCTCGTCCACGTCATAGATCGTGCAGATATTAGGATGGTTCAGCCGGGAAAGAGCTACGGCCTCCTGCTGAAAGCGCCCGAGAGAAGTCCGGCTGGCTAGCTTTCCCGGCAGGAGCACTTTGATGGCTACTTCGCGATCAAGGTGTTCATCGTGGGCGCGGTAAACATCGCCCATCCCGCCGCTACCGATCTTCTCGACAATCCGATAGTGGCCTAACCTCTGGCCGACAACCAAATCGTTACTGACCGCTTGGTTCGCCATTGGAAACGGAGCTCCTACTTTTTACTCTGTGGTGAGCCAAATCGTAGGCGTGGACGCAATGCAAGTCAACTCAAACCAACACATAGCAAGCCTTTGTCGGATACGTGATCCAGATGAATAACGAGAACCGGGCATGGTGTTTACGCATTGCAACCGACCAAATTGAGAGTACTCGGCCATCCAGAAGTTGACTGCATTCCCATCTGAGCTGAGGCTAAATCGCGTTCACATGCGCGGAGAAATGGCGATGCCCTGCGAAAACCCTTGGATTCCTACCGAACCATGGGTTAACCGGAGACAATCCATTTGGTTCAGGGACGCTCTACCAGCTGAAGTGTGGCTCCCGATCCACCAAATCGGCTGGAGAAAGCCCGGGCGACCATGCCCAAATAAGCAGAGAAACCTGCATCTATGGGCGAGCCCTGCCGGAGATTCTAATGCACTCCCGACTGCCCGGTTGAGGAAGCAGTCGGTCTGCGAACCGTTTTGGGAGTCGAACCGGCGCAACCACGGCGCCCTATCGCCCAATGATCGCTAGTCCTTCGCCTTTGAATCGCCACAGAAACCGGACTCCTCGATCGCGTGGCCGAGCCTAATTCGTTTCTCCACCGCAGTCATTTCTAGAATGAAATTCGGCTAACTGGCTGACACATGGCGACTTAGGGCATTCACTAAAAGGGGATTAAGAGTTCGAATTCACTCCCCTCCGCCAGCAAGTCTCAACTCCAGAGAAACCCTGCGACATTCCGCTGAAAATCGCCGAAAATGCCCGCAATTTAGCATGTTTCTCGCTCAAACCGGACCCGGAGAAAGTGTCCTGCTGGAGCTAGAAGGCCAGCTTTGCGGCTCTCTTCTCTGGACGGCAGACAGGCAGTCCGGTTTGAAAATTCCCATCACGCGAATGCAATGCGATCACAAACCGATCATTCGGCGAATGCGACTTGACTTCTGTTGGCGGGTCACGAACAGTTACGATATTCTCCGGACACTTAGATATCTTCCCCACGGCCGACGTTTCATTCGGTAGGGCGGAACACTCATTACTCACTTTACCGAGTGCAGTTCCTTCCATTTCAGGCTGAACACAGGCACCCCTGACTGCTCGAGCTTTATGTGGTTCTGGCCCACAGAGAGCTTTTCATGTGTCTTGGAGTCGAGACGAATGTCAGCCTCAAAGGATGGCAGATGGTGCGGGCCTGGAGTAGCGGTGTGCTGGGGAATGTAGGGTATCGGCTGAGAGTCTGCTGCGGACCGGCTTGTGCCAAGCCGGCTATCGAGGATCGCGCCTAAGACACTTTCCGATACACCGTGTTTTTTCAATTCGATCAATGCAGCCGGGCTGGTACTGAAGTCGATTCTTGAAAGCTGGATTTCACGCAGGATGATGCTCTCTGAGAGGCCCGCTTTCGTCATCTTGACGATGTCGGCGTTGGTCAGCACATTATCCGTTGGCACTTGCGCCAGGAATCGAACAGGAAAAGCCAGCGCAAAAGCTAACAGAAAGGTCAGTTGGATTAGACGAACACCTCGCATGTGCGATACCTCCTGGCATGAAGCCGGAACCTGACAGCGCACTACCGCCTGGCTCTCATTGCCATACCTGTTGAACGGGTCACGCGCCGGAACTTGCAACATTTATTTTGACATCGACTCGGCTCCGCGTCGCGGCCGTCACATCCGCTTATCGCACCATCGGCATCGGATGCACCTCTCGCCAAGCGGGATCGCTGTACGCCATTTTCGCCAGGTGAACCGTGTATTCGTACTTCGGAAGCAGAGAAGTCAGTGCGAATACCTTGTAGCCATCTCCCGAAACTTCGGTGCGGCGAAAGAGTCCCGGCTCGGTCTCGCTGACTTCGCGCGTCCCCTGCAGGCGGTCGAGGAACAACTGCGCCGACTTCTGGTCGGCCTGCCCGCCGGCGCTCACGGTGGTCAGCGAGTCGGCAGCATAGGAGCGGATCAGCTTCTGCCAATACTTTTCCAGCAGATCGGTGCTGGCGAAGACGTCAGCCCAGGTGATGCGGCCATTGATGGCCACGACCACGCCCTTTGCGCCCACCTTGCGCAGGTCGCGCATCAGTCCGTCGTAGTCGTCAGCAATGGAGGCAACCTTCTTCTCGACTTCGGGATTCTGCATGGCCTTGGCATAGGAGGTGCTTGCGCGCAACGACGGACTCGCCTGCGGCGCCGCCATGGCCATGCCGCCAACCGCCGCCGCCACCGTATCCCAGACGGCTTGCTGATTGCGCGTCGCCATGGCCGGCATGCGCACGCTGGGCTGTACCATTTGCGACTTCATGCTGCCGAAATGTTCGGATGAGGCCACCCAGCGCCCAGGCTCGACGCAGAAGACCGAGAGATCGATGGGCCCGGACTTGGACGGGACGATGCGGTCGACGCCAATCACGCGGTCCTGCTTGCCGCCGGTCACCACCTCTCCGGCCAGCAGCAGCAACGGGTGGTCGGAGTTGTTGACCAGCACCAGGCGATTGACTTCGGCCCCAGTAGCTCGCGGAATGAAGGTGCCGGGACGAATTAATCCCTGCAACGAACCGGCTTCGGCGACCACGACCAAACCCGAGCGCACGCCTTCATCGAGCGTCAGAAGATGCGCGGTGTTGGCATCCTCACCTCCGACGATGGGGAAAATGCTGAGGTTTCCTTTGGTCACCGGTGGCAGGACATGGTACTCGTGAGTGGGAGTTCCCGCGCTGACAAATGTTGTCGCTAACAACACAAATGCAAGTTTCGCCAGCATGCTGCAATTCATGATTCACCTCCCGAGGCACGCACCGCGGTCCGATTGCCAAGCGCCGAATTCGCGTTCGGTGTCGTGCAAAGCAGTGGGGTGCGTCTAGCAGGAGAACGTGAGCCGATGTCTTTCTTGCACAAGAATTGATAGGATTCGCTCACATGGCTTTCGCCTCCGCCGCCGGCCCGCTCGACGCGCAGGTTTCCGCCGCTCTACGGGAGTTTTGCACCCAACAGTACGCGGCCAGCGGAGCGGGAAAGTTTGGCATCGATGAGGCGGAGCTCGCCGGGATCCTTGCCGAGGTGGCCGGCCAGTCGAACCACACGGCTTCAGCAACCGACCTGCAAACCTTTCTTGCATCCCTGCATCTGGAAGAGCTGGTTCTGGCGCGGGCCTGCGTGAATGGATGTGAATCCGCCTGGGAGAGTTTTTGGGTGCGGTACCGGGTCACGCTCTACGAATCGGCATACAAGGTCGCAAGAGCAGAAACCGCTGCCCGGGAGCTGGCAGATTCACTTTATGCCGAGCTCTACGGGGTGGACGCTAAGGGGCAAGAGCGGACCTCCAAACTTCTTTACTACCAGGGACGCGGCTCGCTGCAAGGCTGGCTGCGGACCGTGCTGGCGCAGGAGCACATCAACCGCTACCGCGGCACCCGGCGCGAAACCAGCCTGGACGAGGCACTGGATGGCGGCCGCCAGTTCGAAGCCGGGGAAGCGGACGCGAGCGTTCCCGACCCACGCGCCGAGGAGGCGGCCACGGCAGAACTGGCCGCACTGGAGGCGAAGGACCGCTTCCTGCTGGCGGCTTACTACCTCGACGGGCGAACGCTGGCCGAGATTGCCAAGCTGATGGGGGTGCACGAGTCCACCATCAGCCGTAAGCTGGAGCGCCTCACCGCGGCAATGCGCAAGCGCATTCGCAAGCGGATGATTCAGTCAGGCATGTCGCCGCGCCAGGCAGACGAAGCCATGCAGGATGTCGACGTGCGCGACTTGCGCATCAAGGTGAGGGAGACTTTATGGCAAGAAACCCCAGATGGCGCGTTCTATAAAGAGAAGGACGAGTGCGGATGAACCAGAAACTTCCCAGACCGCTACGAGATGCGCTCGCCCGACAAGCAGGCGGTGAGGTCCATCCTTCGCCCGACGTGCTGACATCATTTATGGAGCGCACGCTGCCACTCGACGAGCGGGAGCTCGTCACAGATCACTTGGCGCTGTGCCCGGATTGCAGGGAAGTGGTATTCCTGGCCAGCAATGCAACCGAAGATGTCGTCGTCGACGAGAGTAAATTGGCGGCGGCGCACCAGCCAGCGGTTTTAGCTGAGACTCGCCGGCGCCGATGGACACTTGGGCTGTCCTGGGTGGCCGGGGCAGCAGCTGTGTTGCTCGTCGCCGGCGTACTGGTAAGGCAGCGCTTCAGCTCTGGAGACTTGGCCCGCCAGCCGGTTTCGAGCGTCGCCAGCAATAGTCAGCCACCCAGAGTTGCGCAACCGCAACCGGCCGCTTCGGGAACGCCTTCTGCACCTGAGACCCTGGCCAGAACTACACGAGCAACGACCACTCCGGGAAAGGCCTCCGCCGTCGTCGTAGGTGGCACCCTGGCGCGGAAGAGCGGCCAAGATCATCCGTCGGAGGCACGAGCGGCGGCCGCAACAACAGACGAGAGCGCCCAAACGCCGGTTAGCGCTGAGGGGGGACCAGTGGTAGCTGTACCGGTACCTGGCACGCACAACGCATTTGTGCACAGTCAATCAGACACCGCGTCGCAGTTTGGCGAGGGCGGAGCTCTGGCGAAGCCGATGATGTCGATGCGAGCAGTCAACGCCGCGCGCGGGCAGTGGCGCATCAGCGCTGATGGTCACCTCGAACATCGAGGGCTTGGGGATGACTGGACGCGCGTGCTCGCCGATGAGGCCACGACTTTCCGTGTCGTGTCCGTGGTTGGAGGCGAGGTGTGGGCCGGGGGCGACGGCGGCGCGCTGTTTCGTTCCGACGACGCTGGGCAGCACTGGAACCGGGTCCCGCTTGTCTCGAGTTCAAGCAGGGAGTCTGGGACAATTGTTTCCATACAGTTCAAGGATTCGCAGCATGGAACTGTCCTCACGGATGGCGGCTCACGCTGGACCACCTCCGACGGTGGAGTCATCTGGACCACGTGGTAGGCCCGGCACAAGTAGCTTCGTTATATGGCATTTACGGAAGTGTGACGCCTGTTACGCAGAGCTCAGATGGGGAAGGCGCGGGCGACCGTGCGTGGGGAACCTCGGCACGTTTTTGATAGCAATTGGATCGAAAGCCTCTCCCATAAACGGCGGCTCGCCAAGGGAGATAGTTCATTTTTTCGGAGGAGCTTTGACTCACGCCGTCATGAACTTAAAGATTCACCGCTTGTACGTCCGTGGTTAGCGCCCAATGAGCATACTTTCAAATTGCCGCATAGTTCAGTTGACGCGGCTGTTTGATTGTCGTGCTCGAGTGTTCGTGATGCTGGTCACACTCGTGGCAGTTGTTTTGTCGACCGGGATTGCTGTTCAAGCCTCCGATCCAACACTGGTACGCAGGGACACACCCGTGACGTGGGTAAATCCATACATCGGAACCGCCGGCGGAGGCAGCGATTATGGCGGCACCATGCCACTGGTCACGACTCCCTTTGGAATGACCAACTGGACAGCCCAGACTCGCCAGAACCGCATCAGCGTGAGCTCTTATGCCTACGAAGATTCGACCATCTCCGGGTTCATCGGCACGCACCAGCCTGCCGTCTGGATGGGGGACTTCGGATACGTCACCTTGATGCCCGAGATCGGCGCGATCAAGACGACACCCGAAGCACGCAAGTTGAAATTTGCCCACGCAGACGAGGTGGTCACTCCTTATTACTACTCGGTCGTAATGGACGCAGGGGACGGGCGCAAGATCAAAACGGAGATCACCGCAACGGACCATTGCGGTTACTTAAGGTTCACATTTCCATCCACGGTTGAGGCCGGCGTTGTGACGGAAGCGACACGGCCCGGTGTGAACGGCTTCGTCCAAGTTGACGCTGGCCATCACGAGATCGTGGGCTTTAATCCCGACCGAATGGATGCCCACCTAGGGCCATTTGCGCTACCCAATTTCAAAGGGTACTTCGTTGTCGAATTCCGACAGGCGTTCGCCAGCAGCGGGACCTATGCTGGCTCGGATATCAAACCGGGTGGTACATCGGTGAGCGATGCGAACGTTGGTGCCTACGCCACGTTTCCAGCCGCGCTGGATAACACACTAGAAGTTCGAGTCGGGACGTCGTTCATTAGTGTTGAGCAGGCGCGGGCCAACCTAAAAGAGGAGATGTCGGACTGGAACTTCGAAGAGCTACACTCGGCCTTGAGGCGTGCCTGGAACGATAAACTGGGGCTGATCTCGATAGAAGGTGCGACGGACGATGAACGCACGATTTTCTATACCGGCCTGTATCATGCGCTGCTCTATCCACGTCTGATGTCAGAGCACGACCGCTACTACAGCGCTTTCGACGATCGCATCCACAATGGCGTGTCCTACACCGCGTACTCGCTATGGGACACGTTTCGGGCCGAACACAGCCTGCTGTCGCTGATTGTGCCTGAGCGAGTGGATGGCATGATGCAGGCGCTGCTGCAGGATTATCGCGAAGGCGGTTGGATGCCGAAGTGGCCTAATCCTTCGTACACAAACATTATGGTCGGCACTCACGCGGATGCAGTGGTGGCTGAGGCAGTCAACAAGGGCTTTCAGGGTTTCGACTGGAACCTTGCGTACGCCGCCGTTTATAAGGACGCGATGACTCCGCCGGACGGCGACACGACGCGGAAATGGCTTGACCGCGAGCCGCATACGCCCTACGAAGCGCGCGCCGGTCTTACCTACTCAAAGGTGTTGGGCTACGTTCCCGCGGACAAGACGGCCGAGTCAGCATCGCGGACGCTGGAAGACTCCTACGACGATTACTCTGTTGCACAGATCGCCAAGGCTCTGGGCAAGACGGCCGACTACCATTTCTTCCTGAACCGCTCACATAACTACGAACACATCTTCAATCGCCAGACGGGTTTCATGCGAGCTAAAGACTCGGACGGGTCGTGGGCCGCGCCCGATGTGGGTTGGACGGAGGGCGACGATTGGGTGTACACGTGGTCGGTGCTGCATGACGTTCCGGGACTGATTCAACTGATGGGTGGAGAGGCGGTGTTCAATCGTAAGCTTGACGAACACTTTGCAGGCGGGCACAACAAGCACGACAACGAACCGAGCCATCACATCGCCTACCTTTACGATTACAGTGGAGAACCCTGGAAAACGCAGGCCAAGGTGCGCGAGATCGCTGGGCAAGCTTACTCAAACACACCGACGGGGATGATGGGCAACGAAGATTGTGGGCAAATGTCGGCTTGGTACATCTTCACCGCGATGGGGTTTTATCCGGTAAACCCAGTGTCGGGCGAGTACATGATTGGCAGCCCGCTGTTTTCGAAGATCACTATTCATCTACCGCAGGCGACTCAGTTTGTAATCTCGGCGCCCGGCAATTCGCCAAAGAACATATATATCCAGTCGGCCACGCTCAACGGCAGGCCACTCGGCACTCCTGTGCTGAGCTGGGAGGACTTTCGCGGAGGAGGGTCCCTCGAACTGCGGATGGGGCCGACGCCTTCCAGGTGGGCGAGTGGTTGGAGAGGTACGCCATTGGAGCGCTTCGACGTCCCGAGTCATTGACCGCAAGTCGCGGGCCGCGACCAAATTGCTATATCCGCTGATCGTCTGGTCGTCAGCACTGTTAGCTAGATCGTGTGATCCCGCTGAAGACGCCTTGGGGAATATGCCGACGTCGCGAACCGATTCGCCGAACTCGGCTGGGGAAAGCGCAGCCGAACATGCCTAAAATAAAGAGAAACCTGCACTTCCAGGTGAGCGGTGCCGGAGATTTTTTCGGCACATCAGACTGGGCGGTCAGGGAGCAGTCTCCTTGCGAACCGTTTTGAGAATTGAGCCGACCCAGTCGTGGCGCGGTATCGCCCAATGATCGCTAAGCCTTCGCCTTTGAATCGCCATGGAAAGCGGACTACTCGAAAGTGTGGGAAGGCATAGTTCGTTTCTCCGCCGTGCGAGGATCCACATTGTAATCCGGGTAACTCACTGACACACGGGACCTTATCGCCTAGCGTGAAACCGGACTACAAGTTCGAATCCAGTTCCCTCCGCCATCTAGTCTCAACTGTAGAGAAACCCCGCTGCATTTCCCTGAAAGTAGGTGGAAATGCCAGCAATTCTGCGTATTTCGCGCTGAAACCGGACTCGGAGAAAGTGTCCTGCTGGACCTCAAAGGCCAGCTTTGCGGTCCTTTTCTCTGAAGGGCTGACAGGCAGTCCGGTTTGATGGTTCCCATCGGGCGAATGCAACGCGATGAGAAACCGATGCTTCTGCGAACGTGGACTTGACTTGCTTCGGCTGACGGCGAACGGCTCTGAAATCCTCCGGACATCTGGAAATTCTGCGCGCTGCCGTTAATCTTAGCCTCGACCTCCTTCTCCAGCTGATCGATGGTGAAGCTCGCCGGTGTCTGGCTCGGAGGATATTCCACGAAGGTCTGGATGAAGTTGGCGGCGTGGAATGTCATCCAGCCCAGCAAGTAAACATTCTGGACGCGCCTGTCGGGGCGTTCGTATAGCAGCCAAACTGGAGCTTGATCGTCGCGCAAAAGAAGAATAATCTGCCCTTTCACCAGTATCTCTGTGATTCTGAAGTTCATGTTAGCGCCTAGCGTTATGCCTCATCTCAATAACCTCTCAATTCTTGTGCTTTCCACACGCCGGTTGAGCTTCGCCAATGCGGTTTCTCCATGACTCGCGATCAACTCAAACAACTCGAAGCTGGCCTCTGGAGTGCCGCTGACAATTTGCGCGCTAACTCCGACCTCAAATCCAGCGAGTACGCCACCCCTGTGCTCGGGCTGATCTTTCTGCGATTTGCAGACAACAACTACCGTCGCCACGAGGTCGAGATCCTCGCTGAATACCAGAGGCTCAAAGGCACGCGGCGCGAGAAGGAGATTTCCCAGATCGCCATTGAGAAGTGCGGGTTCTATCTGCCTGACAAGGCACGTTACGATTACCTGCTGAATCTCCCAGAGGAGAAGGACATTGCAAAGGCGCTCAAGGAGGCGATGAAGGCCGTTGAGAGCCACAGACCCGAACTAGATGGCGTGCTGCCGACAGATGCATATTCCCGCCTTACTCGCGACGAGAAGACGAGGACCATTCCGAACCAGTTACTCAAGAACTTTGCCAACATCCCGGCCGATTTCACCGGTGACCTGTTCGGGCAGATTTATGAATACTTCCTCGCCGAATTCGCCCGAAGCGAAGGATCAAAGGGCGGCGAGTTTTTCACACCGCGTTCTGTGGTTCGCCTAATGGTCGAAATGATAGAGCCGCACGGCGGCAAGGTCTTCGACCCGGCTTGCGGATCGGGCGGCATGTTTGTGCAATCGGCTCACTTCATCGAGGAGCACAGAAAGGACCTCAAGGGCTTCGACAACGATGTATACGTATCCGGGCAGGAGAAGACATTAGAAACGGTCAACCTCGCCAAGATGAATCTCGCCGTCAACGGTCTCCGCGGAGAAATAAAGAAAGCTAACAGCTACTACGACGATCCGTTCGACTGCTTCAGTGCATTCGACTATGTCCTAGCTAACCCGCCGTTCAACGTGGACGACGTCAGCCTGAGTAGCGTGGAGAAGGACAGGCGCTTCAATACCTACGGCATCCCGCGCAAGAAGACAAAAGCCAAAAAGAAGGACGCCGGTAAGGAGACCGTCCCCAACGCAAATTACTTATGGATAAATCTCTTCGCCACGTCGCTGAAGCCGAAGGGCCGTGCTGCGCTCGTAATGGCCAACTCCGCTTCCGACGCGCGGTACTCCGAGGCTGACATCCGTAGGACGCTGATTGAGAAGAACCTCATTTACGCCATGCTGACGTTGCCCTCAAACATGTTCTACACTGTCGCGCTTCCGGCCACGCTCTGGTTCTTCGAAAAGGCCAAAACTGATGACCGCATACTGTTTCTCGATGCCCGAAATATCTTTACCCAAATTGACCGCGCCCACCGCGAATTTTCTGAGGAGCAAATTCAGAACATAGCCATCATCAGCCAGCTCCATAAAGGCCGCCGGGAGAAGTTCGTACAGCTAGTTGATCGGTACTTCGACGCAGGCATGCAACGGCTTGCCGAGAACAAGTCGCAGGTTGAACCCATCTCCGCACAACTACTCGATGTCTTGGACGACGTCGCAGGGAAACAAGCGGTAACCGAACTTGTTAAGCAGTGGGCCGTCCTTAGCAAGCTCCAGTCCGGCTACGAGCAATACCGCGAGAAACACGCTGGCGAGAAGTCCGTGGATCAGAAGAACAAGGCCCAGCACCAACTGCGCGAAGCGTTTGATTTCTTTTTTGCCGCACTCCATGATGGCCTGAAGCAGCTAGACAAGACCGTACGCCAGCATGAAAAACAGCAGGGCGAGCAGGCGCAGGCCGAAGGAAAACGCGTCGTTGCAGATCGCAAGAATAGGGCGCTCAAAGCGGCCCTGGAGGAGTTGCACAAGAAAGTGAAAAGCGCCGAAAGCCTTTACCACCAAATCCATTGGCTGCAGGACCGTTTTCCGGAGGCACAATACGAAGATGTGACTGGCCTTTGCAAACTCGCCAGCCCGACTGACGTTAAGGCGGAGGAATATTCGCTTAACCCTGGTCGCTACGTCGGAGTGGTGATTGAAGAGGACGGGAAGACGGAAGAAGAGTTCGTAGCCGATCTCATCAGCAGCGAAGAAGAACTCAGTCTACTGAACGTCCAAGCAGGGTCGCTGGCATCCGTCATTAAGAAGAATATTTTAACGCTGGCGGGAGAATAGGCAATGGAGATCGCTCTCCACAAGATATGCGACTTCATTAACGGCGGACCGTGGTCTGACCGAGAGTATGCTGGCTCTGGTATCCGCGTGGTGAAAGTCACGAATATGGAGGATGGCACGATTGTTCTGCGAAATGATGACGATTATCTCCCAGCCTCAAAATACGACAAATACAAGAAGCACGAACTGAAGACCGATGACGTTGTTGTTGCAACGGTCGGCTCCCAGCCGACGCGACCACGAACCATAGATGAAATGCTTCATGATGTTCGGGCTTTGCTAAAAAGGACGGTGGATATGACAGTGGCTGCAAAATATCTTCGCCGTTACACGGATGTACCCGCGCTGATTTACCTTCTGAAGGAGCGTGCGATTTCGATGCTGGATCCACAATCGTGGGACGACAGCAACGATTCGTATTACCTGACCCTTTATCGAGAGAGGAAGAACCTGAAAAGCGTTCTAGCCCTGTGCTTCACCCGAGCGGATGAGACATATCACCATTGGCGAGTGTTTGCAGGCGGCCCAAGTGGTGTCTGTATTCGCTTCAATCGGTCTGCTCTGCTCAACGCAGTCAGGAAGCAGCCGGACTTGCGCACTGGCGACGTAAGTTACTTAACACTGGCTGGTATTCGGAACAGGCAGTTATCGATCGAGGAGCTCCCATTTTTGAAAAGGTACGCGTTCGAACACGAAAGCGAATTTCGAGTGATATACGAGTCGAACGCCCGAAGAGAGTCACAGCTCGACATTCCTGTGCCGCTTTCGTGCATCGACAAGGTGACCCTGAGCCCTTGGGTTCACCCAAATCTGTCATCTCATTTGAAACGCGTTCTGCGGGACATTGACGGCTGCAAAGCCCTGCAAATCGTCCGATCCACCCTGATTGGCAACGCGGAGTGGAAGAGTTTCGGCGAAGATGCGGATTAGCTGACGTCTGAGACATCCCCGGCACTTTGGAACCGTTCTTCCCAATGTCGGCGGTGCAACGGGCTGTCATTTCTCCCAGGCGCCAACGACTCAGGAACATTGTCGGGCACAGTGCGGGTGAACTGACTTCGCCCGTCTGACCCTGAAGACGAATTCCGAGATCGTGGTCCATAATTATGAGCGATCCATCGCAGGAAGTACTCGATCCTCTTCAACTAAAGCGCATCCAGAGTACGCACCGTGGATTCTTATACCAGCACCTTTACGGCGTTGCTGCACTCCTTACCGCTGGAGACTCGAAGCTTCAGGCGTTAGGGAACCTCTGAACTAGCCCCACTTTTTTAGGCGGGAATGACTTGAAAAGTAAGATTCAGATCGATGCCTT
>Ga0097691_1000058_pt1 | contig 99676 bp, 107 predicted proteins | sample NGESurdeep072012_8_FD_72858 | JGI IMG/M metagenome (GOLD analysis project Ga0097691, IMG submission 72858) | Arctic peat soil microbial communities from Barrow, Alaska - NGEE Surface sample 210-1 deep-072012 | ecosystem: Environmental > Terrestrial > Soil > Wetlands > Peat ... | reverse complement strand
CTGAATGACAACACCGGGGCACTTCACGCCCGCGATGTGGTTCGCTCGACAAGATCGATCGCCACCATCAACTCGCTGGCGACTCCGCCGTCACCAAGGGGTCGGACGAATGATCGAGGCTAGGTGCAGCAGGTCGCCATGGATCTCCTCGGCGACGTCCCGGCCGTAGGGGTTGAATCCGAACCGGCGCATTCCCGGGTCGACCTTGTCCACCCAGGCCACCATCACCCCCACGAGGTCGATGTTGCCGATGCAGGCCATGCGTAACGGCCGACCGGTCATCCCGTTCTCGTCGTCATCGGCGAACCCGACGGCCAGATAGCGGCCGCCCCTGGCCGTGCATCGCCACGACCGCTCGACGAAGTCGCCTCCGGTCAGGTCGTAGACGACGTCGGCCCCGACGTCGTCGGTCGCCTCGAGCACCGCCTCGACGAAATCAGTGGTCGTATGGTCGATCACCAGGTCGGCCCCGAGCTCGGCGCAGAGGGCGCCCTTGGCCGCGCCACCGGCGACGGCGATCACCCGGGCCCCGGCTGCCTTGCCTAGCTGGATACCCGCCGTGCCCAGTCCGCTGGCCGCCGAGTGCACGACCAGGGTCTCGCCGGCCGCCAGGCGACCACGCCGGAACAGCGCGAGGTGGGAGGTGTGGAACGGCATGATGAACGCGGTGGCCTGGGCGTCGCCCAGCCCCTCGGGAGCGTCGAAGACCGACACCATGTCGGCCAGTGCGTACTCGGCAATGCCGCCGAGCGCGGTCGTGGTGATGGCCACTACGCGCCTGCCGAGCCACTCCTCGGCCCCGCCACCGGCCTCCACCACAACCCCGCAGACGTCCATGCCCAGGGTGTAGGGCGGTGGGGTGGGCACGGAGACCAACTTGCCAAGGCACCGGTCGATGTCGTTGAAGTTTAGGGAGGCGGCCCCTACCTCGACCAGTACCTGGCCGTCGCCGGGCGCTGGTCGCTCGACATCGCGGACGGCCAGGACCTCACCCGGCGGTCCATTCCTCGTCACCTGCAGCGCACGCATATCGGCCACCCGACTCCCCGTTTATCCACCTCGTGACCCACACGGTGCGTGGGACCGGCCGATCCTACCGAAGCACCCTCGACGGGTCAGCCCCTCAGCCGTCCCGCCGACGCTCGCCGAAGAACGCGGTGAGGAGCGCTGCGCACTCGTCGGCCCGCACCTCGGGGGTGACCGGCACCTCGTGATTCAGTCGGGGGTCGGCGCACAGGTTGTAGAGCGAGCCGCAGGCTCCGGCCTTGGGGTCGGTCGCCCCGAAGACCAACCGGCCGAGGCGAGCGGCAACCAGCGCGCCGGCGCACATCGGGCAAGGCTCGAGCGTCACCACCAGGGTCACGTCCGTGAGCCGCCAGGTCCCGACTTCGGCGGCGGCGTCAGCCAGGGCCAGGATCTCGGCGTGGGCGGTCGGGTCGCCGGTCAGCTCCCGTTCATTGTGCCGGGAGGCCACAACCCGCTCACCGACGAAGGCCACGGCACCTACCGGTACGTCTCCATGCAGGAGCGCGGCGGCGGCTTCCTCGAGGGCCAAGCCCATGGCCATGGCGTCGTGTTCGCCGTCGGCACCGTCGGCCGACCCCGCAGCTGGTACCTGGCCCACCGTCGTCCCCATGCCGGGATGCTAACGAATCCCGCCCGCACCCCGTCCCGGACGAATGGGCCGGACTGGCCGTCCTGACCGTGCTCCTGTGGTTACTGGCCACCTTGATGGGCGCCTTCTCGACGGCCACAGCGCTGGTCACCAAGGAGATCAGCAACTTCGCTGCCATCATCAACGGGATCAATCTCCCGATTCTGCTGCTGGCCGGGGTGTTGCTGCCGATCTCCCTCGGGCCGCTGTGGCTCCGGGTCCTCGCCCACCTCAACCCGCTCTACTACCTGGTGGCAGCGGCCCGGTCCCTGGCAGTCGGTTACATCGCCACAGCGGTGGTGTGGCAGGCGTTCGCCGTGCTGGTGCCGCTGTGCGTCGTGGTGCTCGCCTGGGCCACCCGGGTCTTCCGCCGGGCCGTCGCCTGACGGCCGGCGGACCTCGGGCTTCCGTCCGCATCACCGAACCCGAAGCGGCTCGCATGCGGGCGACAGCGGGGACGCCTGAGTTCGACGCGGCCATGAGGGCAGTGCGCGCCCGGCACGCCGGTGTCCGGATGTGGGTGCAATCCGCTCAGGGGAGATCACCCAGAAAGAGGAAGGCAATTGCGTCGAACGCCTGCGTCGAGGGAGCACCCAAAGGGCCTTCGGGCTCGGTTGGCGAAGCATCGATCGCGCACGCACTCGCCTCCCGACGCACACGTGGCCGTGTGCGTCGGGAGGCGAGTGGCCATACGACCTTCGAGGAGCCGCGGCTACGATCCTCGGCGGCTGACGGGGTCCGGAGAATTGCTGCTGAATGGAAGACCGTGCCCACCCTCGTCGTAGCAGTCCAGGCCTTCGTGAACCCCTTGGCGCGAGGCAGCAGAAGCGATCGGGGCCTACGTGCCGGAACTGGTCGGCTCGGCGCCAGCAGGTCGGTGGGGCGCCTACGCCGACTTGGCACCAACAAGAGACAAATCGCACCCGAGTAGTTGGTCGCTGGGAGCACTACAGCCGACCCAAGAGGCAGCGCTGAGTGTTCGGGGTCCTCAGGTGTTCGCCGGTACGCCGGGCCGCGCTCCGATCAAACCGGAATGCCGGCCGTCTGCGCCCGGGTCCATGCCAACCACGTCTCGTAACCACCATCGAGGTTCCGGGCCTTGATCCCGAGCTCTTGCATCAGAGCGGTCGCGGTGTGGCCTCGCTGACCTACCTGGCAGTAGACCACCACCGGACCATGACCCAGCGACCCCAGATGATCACGGAGCAAGTCCACGGGCAGGTTGACCGAGCCATCGATGGCACCGGCTGCGTGCTCCTCGGCCGTACGCACATCGACCAACGGCCAGCCCTGCTTCACTAGCGATTCCAGCTCTGCCGGTCCGACGACGTCGCAGTCCCCACTGAGGATGTTCTCCGCCATGTAGCCGAGGAGGTTGACCGGGTCCTTGGCCGAGGAGAACGGAGGGGCGTAGGCCAACTCCAGGTCGGCCAGCTGGGGGGCGGTGAGCCCGCCGACCATGGCCGTGGCGATCACATCGATCCTCTTGTCGACACCGTTGCGGCCCACGATCTGCGCCCCCAGGATGGTTCCGACCTCGGGATCGAAGATCAGCTTGGCCGCCATGCGAGTCGCCCCGGGGTAGTAGGTGGCATGGTCGAAGGGGTGGGAGTGGATGGCCCGGAAGGGTCGACCGGCGGCTTGGAGTCTCCGTTCATTCCACCCCACGGTGGCAGCCACGACGTCGAAGACCTTCACGATCGACGTGCCGAGCGATGCCACCTCGTGCGAGGGCCGTCCGGCGATGTGGTCCGCCACCCGTCGTCCCTGACGGTTGGCCACATTGGCCAGCGCGATGAGTGAGGTGGAGTGCGAGACCGCATCGGGCTTCTCGACCGCGTCGCCCACGGCGTAGACGTCCGGATCGCTCGTCTGGTTGGCGTCGTTCACCCGAAGTCCGCCCTCCGGTCCAAGCTGCAGTCCGGCCAGTTCGGCCAGCCGGATGTCCGGCCGGACGCCGATGGCCCCGACCACGAGGTCGGCCGGAAGGACCTGACCGTCAGACAGGGTGACCGAACTCTCCCCGACCGAGGCCACGGACACACCAAGCTCGACCCGAACACCGTGGGCGACCAATTCGTCACTGACCAAGACGGCCAGCTCCGAATCGAGCGGCGTCAGTACCTGGGGGGCCGCCTCGACGACCGTGGTGTCCAATCCCTGCGCTACGAGGTTCTCGGCCATCTCGAGGCCGATGAATCCCGCCCCGATCACCACGGCTGTCTCCGGGGCAACGCCGACTTCCGCAGCCATAGAGGCGGCGTCTTCAACTGTGCGGAGGGTCCGGACCCGGTCATAGCCTGGGATCGGCGGCCGGACCGGGGCTGCCCCCATGCTGAGGATCAGCTTGTCGTAGGGCACGACAAGGTCTTCACCATTGAGGGTGGAGCGCACCGTCACCGTGTGCCCCGTTCTGTCGATGGCCACGACCTCGTCATTCACCCGGACATCGAGTCGGAAACGATCGAAGAGCTGTTGGGGAGTCTGCAGGGTGAGGTCCTCCTCCTCCTCGATCAGCCCACCCACGAAGTAGGGCAGTCCGCAGTTGGCGAAGGAGACATGCCCGGAGCGCTCGAGCACGGTGATGGTGGCATCGGCGTCGAGCCGGCGAAGGCGGGTGGCGGCCGACATTCCGCCAGCCACCCCGCCGATGATGACCACTCGCTTGTGTGCCGGGGGTGAGGCCATCATCGAGACAGCCATGACTTCCGTCTCGGGGCCGGAGCCACTGTTGTCCGGCACTGGCACCGTTCTTCCTTAGGCACGTCTCCCAGCACCTGTTCGACGTGGGCTCCGCAGCCCTTCCAGGTCGGGCGCCCACACTTCTTGCACTTCGCAGCTCTGCACATACCCCATAGGGTATCACAATGTTCCGGTAGTGCCCGGAGGTCGGTGGTACCCGGGGGGGTATTGTGGTAATGTGCCAGATACCCGGTGGGGTATAGGCGAACGGAGAAAAGGACGGCATATGACGGTATCCCCGAGAACAGGACTTGGCGCTCAACCGACGGCCTCTTCTCCGGAGTCTCCGGTCGTCGAACACGAAGGCTCTGGATCCGAGCCCTCAGGCGGGGACCGATCCCGCCCGTTTGCCCGCCTCGGGGCCTGGGTCGCCACCCACTTCCGCCGTGTGCTTGTGGCGTGGCTCCTCGTCATCGCTGGCTTCGGATTCTTTGCCGTCCACGTCGAGAGCGCACTTGCGGGTGCCGGTTGGCAAGCCTCAGGCAGTCAGTCGGTCGCGGCCCGGGTCGTCATCGAGAAGAACTTCGCCGGACTCGGCGCCACCGGTCTGCAGGTGGTCATCGTCGACCACCGCGGACCGATCACGTCGGACCCCCGAGCCCAGGCCGTGGTCGCCAAGGCGACCCGGGTACTTCGGAGCGATCCCCGGGTGTCCACCGTGGTCCCACCCCAGGTCGGGGTATCGATCTCGAAGGACGGCCGGACCGCCGTCATCACCGCCGGAGCGGCCGCGAACTCCAACAAGATGGTGCAGGCGGCCGACGCCGTGGCGCCGAAGCTTGCGGCGCTGTCCTCGTCCGGCGTATCGGTGACACTGACCGGTGACAGCGCCCTATGGGCCAACTTCAACACGGCCAACCGGTCCGCCATGCTCAAGTCGGAGATGCTGTCGTGGCCGGTGACGATCATCATCCTGATCATCGCTTTCGGCAGTCTGGTGGCCGCCGGTCTTCCCCTCCTCCTGACCATGGTTGGGCTGCTGGTGGCCGCCGGTGCCCTGGTGATCACCACCAAGTTCACCCCGGTGTCCATCTGGGCCCTCAACTTCGCCCTCATGTTCGCCCTCGCCTTGGGCATCGACTACGCCCTCTTCCTGGTCATGCGGTTCCGGTCGGCCCTCAAGCGGCGGGGGGCCGAGCCGGGCGACAGCGAGGCCATCGTCGCCTCGGTGGCCGAGACGGTGGATACCGCCGGCAAGGCCGTGGCCTTCAGTGCCCTCACGGTGCTGGCCTCGCTCGCCGCCATCCTCATCGTCCCGAGCCCGGCCTTCCGATCGATGGCCTTCGGGATCATGCTGGCAGTGGTGGCGGTACTCGCCGCCACCGTGACCTTGCTCCCGGCGGTCCTCGGCAAGCTGGGTACCAACATCAACAAGGGCAAGGTCCGGCTCCGTCGCAGACCCTCGCCCGAGGGTGAGAGCACACTCGATCGGATCCTTCACCGCTGGGGCAAATTCCTCTGGCGTCACCCGTTCCCAGCCGGCGCGGCCGCCCTGGTCCTGCTGCTTCTGGCCGCCGCCCCGATCATCGGGATGCGCACCAACATGCCCTCCATCACCATCGTCCCACCCAGCGCCAATGCCCGGATCGGCTACTACCAGGTGACAAACGCCTTCGGACCTGGTGCTCCGGGCACCCTCCAGGTGGTCGTGCCCACAATTGAACAGCCCCAGGCCATGGACGCCCTCGCCCACGCCTCCGGGGTGGCCGGGGTCGTCCCCGGGCCCGCTCATGCTGGGTGGACCTTGGACCAGGTGGTCTCGACCACAGGGCCGTCCACTGCTGCGACCGGCGCCACCATCGACCACCTGCGTCGAGTGCTTCCCGTCGGGGCACTGGTGGGCGGTGCCGCGGCGGAGAACCACGACCTCCAGCAGTCCCTGGCCTCCCACACGCCCCTCGTACTCGGGATCCTGGGGGCACTCGGGTTCATTCTGCTGCTGATCGCCCTCGGGGCCCCGTTGATCGCCGCCCTCGGTGTCCTGATCACGGCCCTCTCGGTGGCCGGGGCCTTTGGCCTCGGGCGTCTCATCTTTCAGAACGGGTTTCTGGCCGGGCCGCTCGGCTTCCAGCCCCAGGGCTTCATCGACGCCTGGGCGCCGCTCTTCTTCGGGGCCATGGTCTTTGGCGTGGCCATGGACTACACGCTCTTCATGCTGTCAGCAGCCAAAGAGCGCTACGAGACCCACCCGGATCCCGAGCACGCCATGGTCGGGTCGATGCGAACCTCGGGACGGGTGGTGCTGTCTGCCGCAGCGGTGATGGTCGCCGTCTTCCTCACCTTCGCCCTGTCCGGCCCCTTGGCACCCAAGGAGATGGGGGTGATCCTGGCCATCGCCGTGGCCCTGGACGCCCTGGTGGTACGGCTGGTCGTACTTCCCGTGGTCCTCCGCCTGGGCGGCCACAGCGCCTGGCATCAGCCGAAGTGGCTGGGCCGCATCCTGCCCAAGGTGCGGTTCTCGCACTGAGCTGGGAACATCGACCAACAATCGACCGACGAGACCGAGAAGACAGTGAAGGAGCGAGAGTGCAACTACCCGATGAAGTGGTCACGGACCTCCGCAAGCGGCTGAAGCGTGCCGGAGGCCAGGTCCAGGCCGTGGAGACCATGCTGGCCGACGGACGCGAGTGCCGCGACATCGTCACCCAGCTCAGTGCCGCCACCAAGGCCCTTGAACAGGTCGGCTTCCGGCTGATCGCCAGCGGCCTAACCTACTGCCTGGAACACCCCGAGGAGGCGGCCGAATCCGGCTATCCCCTCGACGAGGTCCAGCGCCTGTTCACCAAGCTGGCCTGACTGTCGTGAGCCGGGACCGTCGCAACGAGCGTCACTGAGCATGGATAGCCAGCAGTGGGACGAGCGGTACAGCGGGGACGAGTTCGTGTGGACGAGCACGCCCAACCAGTTCTTGGTCGCCGAGGTGGTCGGCTTGCCCGTCGGGCCGGCGCTGGACCTCGCCTGTGGCGAGGGCCGCAACTCGATCTGGCTCGCCGAGCAGGGCTGGGAGGTTACGGGAGTGGACTTCTCGACGGTGGGCTTAGCCAAAGCCCAGCAGTTCGCTGACGTGCGGGACGTCAGGGTCACCTGGATCGAGTCCACTGTGGAGGACTGGGCTGCGCATCCTGGGGGGTTCGACCTCGTCGCCGTGCTCTATCTGCAGCTCCCCCAACCGGCTCGTGGTGCGGCCCTCGCAGTTGCCGCTTCCTCGGTGGCTCCGGGGGGGACGCTCCTGGTGGTCGCCCACGATCAAGACAACCTGACCCGGGGGTATGGAGGCCCACCGAACGCCGACGTGCTCTACCAAGTGAGTGACGTCACTGGTGCCGCAGTCGCCGCCGGCTTGACCGTGGAACGGGCCGAGCAGGCGGTCCGTGTCGTAGCTACCGATGATGGCCCGAGGGAGGCAATCGACACCGTCGTAAGGGCTTGTCGTGCGGTGGACGGCCGATGAGATGCGGTCCTGTGGACCCGGTGACGGAGCCATTGGGACGAGGAGGCGGGGCATGGGCTGCCCGGACCCGGTGGGGCATAGTGCGTCCATGAGCTTCTACGTCGATCGCATCCTTCCTCGCTGTACCAACCTCCTACTGAGCGGCAGCGAGTTCACGAAGATCCGGAGCCGGGTCGCCTCCGGTCTGACCGGGGACGTCATGGAAGTCGGGTTCGGCTCCGGCCTCAACGTCCCCCACTATCCGTCGGACGTGGACCGGGTGTTGGCCGTCGACCCGGCCGTGTTGGGCCGCAAGCTTGCCGCTGGGCGAGTGTCGGCCTGTCCCGTGCCGGTGGAGTACGTCGGACTCGACGGAGCATCGCTACCCCTGGGGTCAGCGACGATCGACCACGTGCTCGTCACCTGGACACTGTGCACCATCCCTGAGGTGAATGACGCGTTGGGTGAGGTCCACCGAGTCCTGCGTTCTGGTGGAAAGCTGCACTTTGTCGAGCACGGCCTCTCTCCCGACCTCGGGGTAGCCAAGTGGCAGCACCGACTCACGCCCCTTCAGCGCAGGGTGGCTGGTGGGTGCCATCTCAACCGGCCGATCGACCGCCTCATCGAGGGGGCCGGGTTCGCGGTAACCCAGCTGGATACCTACCAACTTGGTGGTCCGAAGCCGTGGAGCTACATGTACGAGGGAGTGGCAACGAAGCCTTGACGTGCCCGGTTCAGGGACTTCGCTGATCCGGAGAACCTGCCGGGCTCCAGTCCGATCAGCATTGAAGTGGTCAGCCCAACCGCCGCGGATTGGGCCTCAACCGGGGAGCCCTACGCCAGATGGGTCACCCTACCTATGCTGGCACTGATGCCCGATTCGCCGCCGAATGCCGACCAGCGCGCGACCCACTGGGAAGCGGTCTACGAGTCCAACAGCCCCGACACGGTCAGCTGGTACCAGAGCGAACCAACGGTATCCCTGGAGTTCATCGCTGCGCTCGGCGTCGATCCAAGTGCTGCCGTGATCGATGTCGGCGGCGGGGCCTCGGTCCTGGTGGACCGCCTCCTGACGCGAGGCTTCACCGACGTGTCGGTCCTCGACATCTCCGAGGCCGCTCTGCGCACCAGCCGAGATCGGGTCGGCGATAATGCCGCCGAGGTGCATTGGATCGTCGGCGACCTCTTGGCCTGGGAGCCATCACGTCGATACGACCTCTGGCACGATCGGGCAGTACTTCACTTCCTCCTTGGGCGCGATGTCGACACCTACCGTGACACCTTGGAACGGGCCGTCGCTACCGGCGGGTCGGTCGTCCTGGCCACCTTCGCTCCCGATGGGCCGGAATGGTGCTCGGGTCTTCCGGTGACCCGCTACGGCACAGAGACGTTGACGGACGTCCTCGGCGACAGGTTCGAGGTCGTCGAGCACCGTCGTGAGGTCCACCGGACTCCAGGAAGAACCGAGCAACCGTTCACCTGGATCGCGGCTCGACGTGTGTAGATCTGGCCAAGCAGGTGTGACCGCTGGGGGATCCGCCTCGGTATGACGACGAGGTTCCAGGAGGGCGTTCAGGTCACCGTCAGGACATCGAACATCCCTGCTGCGTAGTGCCACGGCTGATCACAGACCAGCTCGTAGCGGCCGGGCTTGAGCGTGATCGTGGTCCAGCCGGTACTCCCGGGTGCGATGCCATTGCCTGTGCCACCCGCACACGAACGAGACGATTCGCCCAGACTCTGAGTCTCGTCGATCTTGCCGTCAGCACCGATGGCACGGGTGCCGGGACCGTCCGCCGGAAGCGGCAGGATGACCAGCTCGTGGACCAGCGCCCCCGTGTTGGCCACGACGAAGGAGACTCGTCCGGACGAAATGACGGAGGGGGCCATCACCAAGGCCGCCCCCATCGTGGTCTGGCTCATCATCATGTCCCCTGAGTCAGTGACCTGGACGGCGATCATGGATCCCGGGAGCCGCGGTGAGTTACAGGAGATGACGCCATAGGCGCCGTTGACCGGTATGGAGCCGCCATACCACAAGGCGACGACGGCGGCGGTCCCGGCGACGAGGGCAACGGCTGCCACCACGATGGCGGTGATCAGACCCCGCAGCTTGGGGTGGGTACTCACCCGGACCCCTCGAGCAGGGTCCGCCGGCGTGTGTACTCCTCCTCGTCGATCTCGCCACGGGCGAAGCGCTCGTCGAGGATGCCACGTGCTCCTGAAAAAGGAGGCGGGCTCGCTGGCGGGGGCGGCCCTGTGAGCACGGGGGGCGTCCCCCGGTGGCGGACCAGCGTGGTGATGATCCAGGCGAGCGCACCCCAGAAGACGACCATGGCGACGATCATGAGGATCCACAGCCCCCAGTGGTCCCCGCTGTTGCCGTATCCGTAGTGCATCATTGCCGCGCACCTCCAGGCTGCTCCTGTCCTCCAGTCTTGGCTGCTTCGTAGCACCCTGCTAAGGGGCAAAAGCCCTGACCCCGCCACCTGAGGGGCGAGAAATCGAGATTCAGTTCGGGTGGGCGAAGTGGCGTGGGGTGAGTTCGTGCCCGATCGCCGTGCCTGCGGTCCCCGGATCTGAGTGGATCAGAGACGAAGGACCTCGTGGAGCAGGTGGTGCTGCGCACGTTCGGCAATGGCGTGGGCTGCAGCAGCGTTGGCTGCTCGCATCCGGGGCGTCCCAAGCCCCTCCCACGGTGCGTCGAGCGGCGCGACTTCCTGAGTCCATCCCGGTCGGGGTGCCCCCGCATCGCCAAGACTTCGCTGCTGCTTGTCTGTGCGGCCACGACCAACATCCGGCTCCTGCGGGCGTGATCGGAGCGCACGGGGGACGTCACGGACCCGCTGTGTGTGCCGGATCCGCCCGATCACGGCTACGAGGAACTCGGGCCCGACACCGTCGCAGCCACGGCGATCGGTCCACCACTCGCCGCCTGATCCCGCTTCACGCTCGCCCGCTCCCTGAGTTGGCAGGGGGCAGTCGTGCAGTCCCCGAGTCGGGTCTCTGGCAGGATCGCTGGTCGGTTGGGACACACCAGCGCCGGCTCGGCCGGCACGCCGTTGCTGCGGCCCTCCGCTGAGGCCCCGAAACCACCCGCCTGGCCTCTGGGAGCACCGCGAATTGGTGTTTCGTTACCTCTAGGGGTCCAGTTCCGTCAGGACCCCTTGGCGGAGGCGGTGGGATTTGAACCCACGGTGAGTTTCCCCACACACGATTTCCAATCGTGCCGATTCGGCCGCTCTCGCACGCCTCCGTGTCGGTGGCCGTCCGGGTGACCCGGGGCGTCCACAGCCCCGACAGGCTACTCCGGCAGTGCCGGGCTATCGGTCGTCCGGGTCGGCGATAGAATCGTGCTCTCCCCGGTGGTCGGTGCGGCGGCTGGGTCCTGCGCAACGTCCTCCTGTGAATCGAGTCAGGGTCGGAAGGCAGCAGCTCTCAGCGGGTAAGTCCGTGTGCCGCAGCCAACCTGGCCGTCGCACCGACCACCGGGGACTTCCGTCCCCGGGGCTCGTGGGTTGGGCTTCAGGCCCGAGGACCCTGTCCGAGCCGGCCGGTAGGATCCCGGCGTGGCCGACGTGAACGAGGAAGTCCCCTACCAGTCCCTCTACCGACGCTTCCGGCCGTCGACGTTCGCCGAGGTGCGCGGCCAGGATCACGTGGTCCTGGCCCTGCGCAACGCGGTGCGCGACGGTCGGGTGGCCCACGCCTACCTGTTCAGCGGACCCCGCGGCACCGGCAAGACCTCGACTGCCCGGATCCTGGCCAAAGCCCTCAACTGCACCGACCTCCGCGACGGCGAGCCATGTGGCGTCTGCTCCTCGTGTGTCGAGATCACCAGGGGCACCTCGCTCGACGTCCACGAGCTCGACGCCGCCTCCAATAACGGAGTCGACGCCATGCGCGATCTGGTGTCCCGGGCAGCACTCGGTTCGCCGGGCCGCCAGAAGGTCTACATCGTCGACGAGGTCCACATGCTCTCGACGGCGGCGTCCAACGCGCTGCTGAAGACGCTCGAGGAACCACCGGCCCACGTCATCTTCGTGCTGGCCACCACCGACCCCCAGAAGGTGCTGCCCACCATCCGCAGCCGGACCCAGCACTTCGAGTTCCGTCTGCTCGGCCCGGACACCCTCTCCGAACTCCTCGCCCAGGTGCGCCATGACGCCCACCTCGACGTCGGCGACGACGCCCTGGACCTTGCTGTGCGGCGAGGCCGCGGCTCGGCACGCGACGCCTTGTCGATCCTCGACCAGGTGGCGGCGTCGGACGCCGTCGATGACGATCTGCCCGAGCTCGACGAGGTGGTCGAGGCGCTGGCCGAGCGGGACGTGGAGCGGGCTCTGGTGGCCGTCGCCCACTTGACCGCCGCCGGCTTCAGCCCACAGCAGCTGACGGTGGACCTGGTCGACCATCTGCGCCAGGGCTTCCTGGCCCTGGTCGCCCCTGAACTGGTGACGGTGGCCGGGGCCGAGCGGGATGCGTTGGCCGCCCAGGCCGGGCGGGTCGGATTGGCCACCCTGGTGCGGGCGATGGAGGACCTGGGCCGGGCCCAGGTCGGGATGCGCGACGCGCCGGACACCCGGGTCAATCTCGAGGTGGCGCTGGTCCGCCTCGTCCACCCCGAGGCCGACGACTCGCCTGCCTCATTGCTGGCCCGCATCGAGCGGCTCGAGGCGACCGGTGTTCCAGCACCCGCAACGGCCCCCGCCGCGGCCCCTTCCCCCACCCCGCCGTCCGGGGGCTCGGCCACCGGTGCCGCACTGGCTGCCCGCGCCGCCGCCGTGCCCACCGGCCGACCGGCTCCGGGTGCTGAGCCCACCGAACCGTCCGAATCTGTCGAAGTGGCCGCGGAGGCCGTGGTTGCCGACGAGTCCGGGCCAACGGGCCCGGCCGGCCCGCGACCGACGCTCGGAGCCGTACGCCGGAGGTCCGGGTCGCCCAATGGGACATCGGTCGCCCCGGAGCCTTCACCGGAGACCGCCATCGAGGTCGAGGAGGTGTCGGAGGTCGCCGCTGAGCCGGTCGCCCACCCCTCGGAGGTGAGGCCGTCGACGGTGCCGAGCTCGGGTGAGCCCTTCCCGAGCCGGGACCAGCTCGTGCAGGCCTGGGGCGACCATGTGATCGGAAGGCTCCGACCGAAAGCCAAGGCGCTCTACCAGGCCGGCCGCTTCGTGGGCGCCGACGCCGATCGGGCTCAGTTCGGACTGCCCAATGAGATCCACCGCAACCGCTGCGAAGTCATGCGGGCCGAGGTGGAGGCCGCCCTGGCCGAGCAGTTCGGTCGTCCGATCCCCCTGGTCCTGGTGGTCGACGGCGCCGCGGCGCTCCCGGCCACCACCGCACCCGAACCGACCGCCGCGCCGGACAGCCAGGGAACGGCACCGGAGCCGGCCCCTGTCGTCCTGGACGACGAAGCTGAGGACCTGGCCGAGTTCGACACCGACAACCTCGAGGTGGCCGAGATCGACAACTCTGCCGAAGCCCGCCTGCTCCAAGCCTTCCCCGGCGCCGAGGAGGTGGGCTAGGTGGCCGTCTTCAACGGGCCACTCCAGGCTCTCATCGACGAGATGGGTCGCCTGCCCGGCATCGGCCCGAAGTCGGCCCAGCGGATCACCTTCCATCTGTTGAAGGTGGCCCCCGAGGACGCGCTGAGGCTGGCCGAGGCCATCATCGCCGTAAAGGAGCGGATCACCCTGTGCACCCGGTGTTTCAACGTGGCCGAGGGCGGCGAGTGCGCCATCTGCCTCGACGACCGACGCGATTCCACGGTGGTGTGCGTGGTCGAAGACCCCCGTGACATCGTCTCGGTGGAGAAGACCGGTGAGTTCTCCGGTCGCTACCACGTCCTCCAGGGGTCGCTGAATCCCATCGAGGGCATCGGGCCCGAACAGCTCCGGGTGCGCGAGCTCCTGCTCCGCCTCGACGGCGAGGGGATCACCGAAGTGATCCTCTGCACCAACCCCAACCTCGAGGGCGAGGCCACGGCCATGTACCTCGCCCGGCTCCTCAAGCCCCTGGGGCTGACCGTTACCCGGATCGCCAGCGGACTGCCGGTGGGCGGTGACCTCGAGTACGCCGACGAGCTGACCCTTGGCCGGGCCCTTGAGGGCCGCCGCGAGGTGGACGCCTGACACACAGCTGCGCGTGCCCCCGGCCGTCCCGGTGGGCCACCATGGGGTCATGCCTGCCACGCCCTCGGACGGTGCCCGCCAGCTGTGGATCCTCCGGCACGCCAAGGCGGCCAATGCACGACCGGGCGGACGGGACCGCGAACGCATGCTTGCCGACCGGGGCCGGCGCGATGCCACGGCGTTAGGGGAGCGGTTGGGCGCTTCCGATCCACCGCTCGACGCCCCAGGACTGGTCCGCCCCGGGCTGGCCATGTGCTCAGCGGCGGTGCGGACCGTTCAGACGGCTGAGCTGGTCCTGGCCGAGCTCGCCGACCACGGTGATCACGTGCCCCTCGACGCCTACCGCAGCCTCTACGAGGCCGGGCCGGACACCGTCCTCACCTACCTGCGCGAGGTCGACGAGCACTCCCGGTCGGTGCTGGTGGTGGGACACAACCCGACGATGTTCCACCTCACCTGGGATCTGCTGGCCGATGGGTCGGCGGACCGTGACCGCCTGGAGGCCCGGGGCTTCCCCACTTGTGCCCTGGCCGTGGTGGACCTTCGGGTCGACGGGTGGGAGGACGTAGCCGCTGGGGACGGGACCCTACTTGGCCTGTTCGCTCCGCCGTATTGACCGGCCCGACGCCGGTTGGGTTTCGGGCGGATCCGGTCGGATGGTGCGGATCCGGTCAGATGGTGCGGAGAACGGCGGCGTCGCCCTGGCCGCCTCCACCACAGAGGCTGACGGCGGCTGTGCCGCCGCCCCGGCGCTTGAGCTCGAGCAGCGCGGTGAGCGCGAGGCGGGTGCCTGACATGCCGACCGGGTGGCCGAGGGCGATCGCCCCGCCGTTCACGTTGACGATGTCACCGCTGATGCCGAGGTCGTCGGTCGAAGCGAGACCGACGGCGGCGAACGCCTCGTTGATCTCGAACAGGTCGATGTCCCCGATGCTGAGTCCGGCCTTGGCCAGGGCCACCGAAGTGGCGTGAGACGGCTGGTGCAGGAGTGACGGGCTGGGACCGGCCACCTGGCCATAGCTGACCAATTCGCCGAGGGGGGTCACGCCGAGCTCCTCAGCCTTGGACCGGGACATGACGACGACGGCAGCACCGCCGTCGGAGATCTGACTGGCGTTGCCGGCGGTGATGGTGCCCTGCTTGTCGAAGGCGGGCCGCAACTTGCCGAGGGAGTCGGCCGTGGTGTCGCCCCGGACGCCCTCGTCGGTGTCGACCACCCGGGGGTCGCCCTTGCGCTGGGGCACCTCGACCGGGACGATCTCCTCGGCAAACTTGCCCTCCTTGATGGCGGTGGCAGCCCGCTCGTGGGACAGGGCGCTGAAGGCGTCCTGGCGCTCACGTGAGACCCCATCGGCGCCGTTGTACCGCTCGATGCCCAGGCCCATCGCGCACTTGTCGAAGGCGCAGAACAGGCCGTCGTACATCATCGAGTCGACGATGGTGCCGTCGCCGATCCGGTAGCCGGCACGGGCCCCCGGGAGGAGGTAGGGGGCCTGGGTCATGGACTCCATGCCACCGGCCACCACGATGTCGGCTTCACCCGCGTTGATCATGAGGTCGGCCAGGTAGATGGTGTTGAGGCCGGACAGGCACACCTTGTTGATGGTCGACGATGCGACGCTCAACGGGATCCCGGCGTTGGCCGCGGCCTGGCGGGCGGTGATCTGCCCGGCACCGGCCTGGATGACCTGGCCCATGAAGACGTAGTCCACCTGGTCCGGGGCGACTCCGGCCCGCTCGAGAGCGGCAGCGATGGCGAAGCCGCCCAGATCGGTGGCGGCGAAGCTGCCGAGTGCACCCGACAGCTTGCCGATCGGCGTGCGGGCTCCTGCGACGATGACGGATCCGGACATTGCAACCTCCACGGCCAGGTGGCCGGTTCAGGCGGCGACCCCCCATGGGCACGCCACGACGACAGGCTGCCATGATACGGCCTGCGTCGACCTGTGCCACCCGGGACGTCCGCTCGGCTCGGGAGCGGACGTCCCGGTCGGACTATCCTCCACCTCCATGCAGGAATTCCTCTCCGCCATCCTGGCCGGCGCGTCCGGCGAGGAAATTGCCGCCATCCCGATCCCCGCTTCCTATCGGGCTGCGTTCGTCCAGCGTGACGAGCAGACGATGTTCGAAGGCCTCGAGTCCGAGGACAAGGATCCTCGCAAGTCGCTCCACGTGGGCGAGGTGGCCACGCCCGAGCTCGCCCCGGACGAGGCCTACATCGCGGTGATGGCGAGCGCCATCAACTTCAACACCGTCTGGACTTCGATCTTCGAACCGCTCCCCACCTTCGGCTTCCTCGACCGGCTCGGCAGGGAGGGCGTCTGGGGCGCCCGCCACGCGCTCGACCAACACGTCGTGGGCTCGGACGCCTCAGCAGTGGTCCTCCAGGTGGGCTCCGCCGTCCGCATCTGGAAGCCGGGCGACAAGGTCACCGTGCACTGCAACTACGTGGACGACCAGAGCCCGACCGCCCACGACGACTCGATGCTGGCCGACAACCAGCGCATCTGGGGCTTCGAGACCAACTTCGGCGGCCTGGCCGACCTGGCCGTGGTCAAGGCCAACCAGCTGATGCCCAAGCCCGCTCATCTGTCGTGGGAGGAGGCAGCCGTCAACGCCCTGTGCAACTCGACCTCCTACCGGATGCTGGTGTCGCACAACGGTGCCCCGGTCACCCAGGGCGACAAGGTGCTGGTGTGGGGTGCTTCGGGCGGCCTTGGCGCCTATGCCGTGCAGTACTGCCTCAACGGTGGGGCCACCCCGGTGGGCGTGGTGTCGTCGCAGTCCAAGGTCGACCTGCTCCACGAGTTGGGCGTCGAGGCGGTCATTGACCGCAAGGCGGCCAACTACCGGTTCTGGAAGGACGAGCACACCCAGGACGAGTCGGAGTGGCGCCGCCTGGGCAAGGACATCCGCGGACTCGTGGGGGACGATGTCGACATCGTGTTCGAGCACCCGGGCCGCCAGACCATGGGCGCCTCGGTGTTCGCGGCCAAGCGGGGCGGCACCATCGTCACCTGCGCGGCGACCTCGGGCTACATGATCGAGTACGACAACCGGCACCTGTGGATGAAGCTCAAGACCATCAAGGGCTCCCACTTCGCCAACTACCGCGAGGCGTGGGACGCCAACAAGCTGGTACGCGAAGGCAAGATCCTCCCGCCCCTGTCGGCCGTCCACACGCTCGAGAACGTGGGCGAGGCCGCCTACCAGGTGCACCGGAACCTGCACGAGGGCAAGATCGGCGTGCTGTGCCTGGCCCCCGAGGAGGGCCTGGGCATTGACGACCACGAGTTCCGCCAGGAGGTGGGCGAGGACCGCATCACCCTCTTCCGGAGGCACGGCGCATGACCGAAATGCTGCTGACCGAGATCGACCACGTGGCCATCGCCGTGCCCGACCTGGACGCCGCCGTCGCCTACTACGAGCAGACGTTCGGGGCCACGGTGTCCCACCGCGAGCGCATCGACTCCGACGGCGTGGAGGAGGCCCTGCTCAAGGTGGCCGATAGCTACGTGCAACTGCTGACGCCGACCAGCGACTCGTCGCCGGTGGCCAAGTACCTGGAGAAGAAGGGCCCCGGCATCCACCACGTCGGCTACCGGGTGGCCGACTGCGCTGCCGCCCTCCAATCGGTCAAGGACCATGGCGGCCAGGTCATCGATCAGGCGCCCCGTCCGGGATCACGGGGCACCACAGTGGCTTTCGTCCATCCGAAGGGGGCCTTCGGCACCCTCATCGAGCTGGTCCAGGAGTAGACGCTCCACCGTATGGACCGCGCCATCCGGGCTGATGCCACCCCGCCCGCTGACCGCGGCGAATCCTCTGGAGTGCGCGGCCCGGACCGCACGCCCTCGTCGGTACCCGGGGCTGGCATCGGGCTCCCGCATATCCGGGCCCGATCGGCCGTCGCACCAGCTCCTGTCCCGTCGATCAGCGACCCGGTCGAGGCCGACACCGTCGAGTCCGATCCGCTCGAGCCGGACGCCGTCGAGGCCGCCTCTGCTGGCGTCGATCGGGTGGAAGACGTGCCCGGGACGGCACCGCTGCCGGCCTCGTTCCCGCCCGGCGTCGCGGCGAAGCTCGGCTGCTACGTCTACCTGCTGGTCGACGCACGGAGCGGCCGTCCGTTCTTCGTGGGCCGGGGCCGGGGTGAACGCTGCCACCGCCACGTCGAAGCGGCACGTGGAGGAGCGTCGACGGATGACTCATTGTCCAAGTATCCGCTCCTGGACCGGATCCGCGTGGCCGAGGCCGACGGCCGACCCGTGCGGATCGAGATCCTGCGCCACGGCCTGACCCCGGCCGAGGCCGACCTTGTCGAGTCCTCAGTCGCCGATGCACTCGGTCTCGGGCACGCCACCAGGCTGGACGCCCAGCGCCGACCGGCCGACGAGGTGGCAGCTGCCCTGGCCAAGCGAGCCAAGTTCAAACGCGGACACCAGGTCGTCCTTCTGCGGGTGGGCCCTCACGGGGTGCCCACGGAGTACGCATCGGTCCGCCATGGCTGGCGCATCGGGAGGCGCTGGATCGACACCGACTCCCGTCGCTCGCCGTTGTGGGCGGTCGTGGTGGCGGGGGACCTGGTCGACGCCGTCTACCGAATCGACGCCTGGGAGCCATCGCCGTCGCCAACGGGGACCGGCGCCGGCACTGAGCGCTTCTCCTTCGTGGGCACCCCGGCCACCGAACTCGACGCCCGTTACGCCGGTCGGAGTGTTCGCGCCTACCTGGGCGGTAGCACCCCAAACGCGGTCACCTACGTGTGGTGTGGTCCCCACTGGGTCGACACGGCCCCGTAGCGGTACCGACGGGAAGGTCGGGGTGGAACCTCCAGGACCGGTGCCGGGGTCGGGCCTTCCGATCGAACCCCTCCGGCGGTTCCGGTAGCCTCACCGTCCATGGATCACACGATGACCCAACGGCTGGCAGACCTCGCCGAGCGGCGGGAGCTCGCCCGCAACGCCGGCTCCCCCCGGGCGGTGGCGAAGCACCACGCCAAGGGCAAGATGACCGCCCGGGAACGCCTCGACTACCTCCTCGACGACGGCTCCTTCCAGGAGCTCGACATGCTTGCTCGCCACCGCGCCCACGGCATGGGCCTCGAGGAGAACCGGCCTTACACCGACGGGGTCATCACCGGCTTCGGCACCATCGACGGCCGCCGGGTGTGCGTGTTCAGCCAGGACTTCACCGTCTTCGGCGGTGCCCTGGGCGAGGTATTCGCGGAAAAGATCCACAAGGTCATGGACCTGGCCTCGTCCATCGGCGTGCCGATGATCGGCCTCAACGACGGCGCCGGTGCGCGTATCCAGGAGGGCGTGGTCTCGCTCCACTCCTACGGCGGCATCTTCCACCGCAACGCCCAGGCCTCGGGCGTCATCCCCCAGATCAGTGTCATCCTCGGACCGTGCGCCGGCGGTGCCGTCTACAGCCCGGCCATGACCGACTTCATCTTCATGGTCCAAGAGACCAGTCACATGTTCATCACCGGGCCCGATGTGGTGAAGACGGTGACCGGCGAAGACGTGACGCTCGAGGAGCTCGGCGGTGCCATGAGCCACGCCACAAAGTCCGGGGTGGCCGCCTTCGTCGCCCCCGACGAGAAGGCCTGCCTCGACGACGTCCGGTACCTGCTCAGCTTCCTACCCTCCAACAACCTGGAGGAGGCGCCGCTGCTGCGCACCGGCGACGACCCCGAGCGGCTCACACCCGAGCTGTCCGACCTCATGCCGGAATCCCCCAACCAGCCCTATGACATGAAGAAGGTCATCGAGGCGGTAGTCGACGACGGCGAGTTCTTCGAGGTCAACCACCACTGGGCGATGAACCTGGTGTGCGGCTTCGCCCGGATCGACGGCCGGGCGGTCGGCATCGTCGGCAACCAGCCCCAGATGCTGGCGGGCGTCCTCAACATCGACGCCTCCGAGAAGGGCGCCCGGTTCGTCCGGACGTGTGACGCCTTCAACATCCCGCTGATCACCTTCGTCGACGTCCCCGGATTCATGCCCGGCACCGACCAGGAGTACGGCGGCATCATCCGCCACGGCGCCAAGCTCCTCTACGCCTACTGCGAGTCGACGGTGCCACGGGTGCAGATCATCACCCGCAAGGCCTACGGCGGCGCCTACGTGGTCATGAATTCGAAGTCGATCGGTGCCGACCTGGCCTTCGCCTGGCCGTCCGCCGAACTGGCCGTCATGGGCCCCGAGGGGGCCGTCGAGATCGTCTACCGGCGTGACCTGGCCGAGGCAGATGACCCGGTGGGTCGGCGCAAGGAACTTGTCGAGGAGTACACCGAGCGTTACGCCAACCCGTATGCAGCGGCCGAGCGCGGGTACGTCGACGACGTGATCGACCCGGCCGAAACCCGGCGGATCCTGGTCCGCAGCCTCGATCTCCTGGCCTCCAAGCGCGAGGATCTCCCTAAGCGCAAGCACGGGAACATGCCACTGTGAGCCTGTCCGGAAGCGGGCGCGAGCTGATCGACCCGACCGTGCTGGCCGTCGTGGTCGCCGCCGTCGATCAGGTCTGGCCCCGGCCCGTGCTGGTCGTGGACGAGCAGCCCGCCGGGTCGCCCGCCTGGAGGTTCAGCGGTCGGTGGTGGACCCGTCCGGCCACCACCCGACGCGACCGTCCCTGGACCGGAGGCTGACCGACAGGGCTGGCCCGGCGCACCGGATCGACCCCGGGCGCGCCGATCCCCGGACCGGGATGGTCCGGGGGTACCCTGACTGCGACCTACGGCCGAACGGCCTGCGCCGGCTGCCATTGGTCCTCAATCGTCCGGAACCAGCGGACGCAGGATCCGGTGATCAGTCAGTGGCGGTCACGAAGTCGATGAGACGCTCGACGGCGCCGACCAACGCCGGCTCGAGGTCGGCATAGCTGGAGACCGACGCCAGGATCCGACGCCAGGCGGCCGGCGGATCGCCGAATCCGAGCGCCTCGCATACCCCCGCCTTCCACTCGTTGCCCTTCGGGATGTGAGGCCAGACCCTGATGCCGAGCACCGACGGCCGGACGGCCTGCCATACGTCGACGAACGGGGTGCCGGTGATGAGGACGTCCGACTGGCGCAGGCCGTCGGCGATGCGGGACTCCTTGCTGCCGTCCACCAGGTGGTCGACCAGGACGCCCAGCCGACGGGCCGGCCCCGGGCGGAATTCGGCGATGGCCCGGTCGAGGTGGTCGATCCCGTCGAGGCGTTCGACCACCACGCCTTCGATGCGTAGGTCGTCGCCCCAGACCCGTTCGACGAGCTCGGCGTCGTGGACGCCCTCCACCCACAACCGACCTGCCCGGGCCACCCGGGCGGGGGCGCCGGCCACGGCCACCGATCCTGACGCGGTGATGGACGAAGCCCGCGTCGATGCGGACGACGGCGCGGCCACCAGGCTGACCGCCTTCCCGTCGACGGCGAATGCGCCGGGTGTCAGCCGGAACACCCGTTCCTGGCCGGTGCGGCCACGGAGTTCTACCCCGCCCCCTTCGATACGTACCAGGGTGCCGCTGAATCCGCTGGCCCGGTGGACCAGCGCCATGCCAGGTAGGGCGGGCACCCTGGAGTAGACCTTTGCCAGTTTGTCGGCGGGAGGGGCGTCGATCGGGCCGGACAGGATGCCCGAGGACCGACGTGGTGAGCGGGGGTCTCGGGTGGCCACGGCGTGACCCTAGCAACGTCGGAATTGGCTGCCGCGGAGGGGTTCTGGCCCCAGCCGGCCTATGTCGATCCTTCGTGGTATCTGATCTGACGACAGACCGGGTCCGATTCGAAGTTCGCCTTTCGGGCAGGGCCTTCCTCCGGTCGACGACGAGCTCGACGCCGGACCGCCCCGGTCAGCCGACCGCCGCGCCCCGGTGCTGTTCGACCAGGTCGATCATGTCCTCCATCATCTGGCCGATCTCGAAGTCCTTCGGGGTGTACACCCGGGCCACGCCCTTACCCAACAGCACGGCCTCGTCCTCAGGGGGGATAATCCCGCCGACGACCACGGGGGCGTCGACGCCCTCGGCCCGCAGGCGCTCGACCACCTCCGGCACCAGCTCCAGGTGGCTGCCGGACAGGATGGAGATGCCCACGACGTCCACGTCCTCGTCGCGGGCGGCTGCCGCGATCTCGGCGGGAGAGAGCCGGATCCCCTGGTAGACGACCTCGAACCCGGCGTCCCGGGCGGCCACGGCAATCTGCTCGGCTCCGTTGGAGTGGCCGTCGAGGCCGGGTTTGGCCACCAGCAGCCGGGGCGGCCCGCCGGCGCGGGCGGCCAGGGCCTTTGACCGGGCCAGGACCGATTGGAACTCCGCTCCGCGGTGGCCGACCCCGCCGCTAACCCCGGTCGGGGCCCGGTACTCGCCGAAGACATCGCGCAAGGCATTGGCCCACTCGCCGGTGGTGCCTCCGGCGTGGGCCAGGGCGATGGTGGCCGGCATCACGTTGTCGGTACCTTCGGCCGCCCGGCGCAGGTCGTCGAGGGCCCGCTGCACGCCACCGCCGTCCCGGCCGGCGCGCCACGCCTCCACGTCGGCCCGCAGATGGGACTCGACGGCAGGGTCGACCCGCATGATCGACCCGCCCCCGTCGGCGTCCGAGGCCAGGGGCGAGTCGGCCGTCTCGGTGAAGCAGTTCACCCCGACCACCTGGAGCTCGCCCGTCTCGATACGACGGACCCGGTCGGACTGGCTGCCGACCAGGCGGGACTTGAGGTCGTCGATGGCTTCGAAGGCGCCGCCCAGGGACAGAACGTCCTGGAGTTCGGCCCAGGACGCGTCGGCCACCTCGGCGGTCTTTTTCTCGATGACCACCGACCCGTCGAAGATGTCGCCGTACTCGAGCAGGTCCGACTCGAACGCCAGGACCTGCTGGATCCGTAGTGACCATTGCTGGTCCCACGGACGGGGCAGCCCCAGGGCCTCGTTCCAGGCTGGCAGCTGCAGGGCCCGGGCCCGGGCGCGCTTGGAGAGGGTGACGCCGAGGGACTCGAGCACGATCCGCTGGATGTTGTTCTCGGGCTGGGCCTCGGTCAGTCCCAGAGAGTTGACTTGGACGCCGTAGCGCATGCGGCGGAGCTTCGGGTCGGTGACTCCGTAGCGCTCACTGCATACCCGGTCCCACAGTTTGGTGAAGGCCCGCATCTTGCAGGTTTCCTCGACGAAGCGGACTCCGGCATTGACGAAGAACGAGATCCGGCCGACAACGGCGGAGAACTCGTCCTCGGGGATCTGGCCGGACTCGCGCACCGCGTCGAGTACGCCGATGGCCGTGGCCAGGGCGTAGGCGACCTCCTGGTGGGGGGTGGCCCCGGCCTCCTGCAGGTGATAGCTGCAGACGTTGATCGGGTTCCACTTGGGGACGTTGCGGACGGTGTAGGCGATGGTGTCAACGGTCAGTCGGCGGCTGGGCAGCGGTGGGAAGATGAACGTTCCCCGCGACAGGTACTCCTTCACGATGTCGTTCTGGGTGGTGCCCGACAGGACCCGCGGGTCGACGCCGCGGTCCTCGGCGTTGGCGATGTATAGGCCGAGCAGCCACGCCGCCGTGGCGTTGATGGTCATCGACGTGTTCATCGACTCCAGCGGGATCTGGTCGAGCAGCTCGGCCATGTGTCCGAGGTGGGCCACCGGCACCCCGACCTTCCCGACTTCGCCGGCGGCTGCCGGGTCGTCGGGGTCGTACCCGATCTGGGTAGGCAGGTCGAAGGCGATCGACAGACCGGTCTGGCCCTTGGCCAGGTTGGTCCGGTAGAGCTCGTTGGACGCCTTGGCCGTCGAATGGCCGGAGTAGGTCCGCATCACCCACGGCTTGTCCCGGACCGGAGCGGCGTCCGCTGCGACCGCCCCGTTGGCCTGCACTGCCCTCTCGACGTCGCTCATGCCTTCATTGTTGCCCGAACGGGGCCGGAGCGACAGGTGGGGACCCGTTCCGTGCCCCCGACTACCGCGAGTAGTCGAGGAAGCCCTTGCCGGACTTCCGGCCCAGCTGCTCAGCGGTGACCATGCGACGCAGGAGGGGCATGGCGGCGTAGTTCGGGTCGCGGAACTCCTCATAGAGGGCATCCAGGATGGCCAGCGACGTGTCCAGGCCGACCAGGTCGAGTAGGGCGAACGGACCCATGGGGAACCCGCACCCGCCCTTCATGGCGGCGTCGATGTCCTCGATGGAGGCCACGCCCTGCTCGTAGAGGCGCACGGCGTTGTTGAGATAGGGGAAAAGCAGGGCGTTCACGATGAATCCGGCCTGGTCCTTGACTTCGACGGGGGTCTTGCCGCACGCCTCGGCGAACTGCCGGGCCTCGGCGATGGTGGCGTCCGACGCCGTCAGGGGGCGGACCACTTCGACCAGGGACATCACCGGGGCGGGGTTGAAGAAGTGGATGCCGCACACCTTGTCGGGCCGGCCGGTCTCCATGGCCATCTCGATCACCGGAAGCGTCGAGGTGTTGGTGGCCAGGATGGCGTTTTCACCGGTGATTCGGTCGAGGTCGCCGAAGAGGTGCTTCTTGACGGCCAGGTCCTCGACGACGGACTCGATGACCAGGTCGCAGCCGCTGAGAGCGTCGAGCTCGGAGGTGCCGGTGACCCGGCCGAGGGCCTGGTCCCGCTCCTCTTCGGTCTTCTTGCCCTTCTCGACCTGGCGGTTGAGCGACTTCTCGAGGGCGGCCAGCGTGGCGTCCGCCGTCGCTTGGCTGCGGGATCGGAGCACCACCTCGAATCCGCTGACGGCCGCCGTCTCGGCGATACCCGACCCCATGATTCCCGATCCGACGATTCCTACGCGTGCGATTGACATAGGAGGGGATGCTAGCGGTGGGGCGCGGGAGCCGTCGGAAGCCGTCCCGTTTGCCGTGGCCGTGGGCGGCCGCGACGATGACGGCGTGACCGACGACCCGACTCAGACCCCGAACGACGCCCCTGTCCCCGACGGACCGCCCGGTCGGGGACATGGTGGACACCGGGGTCGCGCCGGAGGCAGGGGCCGGCGGGGTCTCTACAGCCGTCGGCTGCGGGCCCTCGACGAGCGCTGGTCGATGGGCGGTCGCCTCCTCGGCGCGGCGCTCGCCCGGCCGGACACGCTCCTGGCCCTCACCCCGAGGAGAGGTCCCGTGGTGCGCGACGGCCGGGTCCTCAACCGTGGCGTGCAGGCCCTGATCGAGGTGTCAGGGGCGCTCGAGCGGGCCACGTCTCGGGGCGTCGCCACCCCGGATCCGGTCGACACCCGTGACGTGTTCGTGATGACCACCAAGCTGGCGATGCCGACCCGCACCGACGTCCATGTCACGGGACGCACCATTCCCGGTCCCGCGGGCGCGCCGGACATATCGGTCCGCATCTACCGGCGGTTCGGAGTAGGGATCGGTCGACCGCACTACCGCCCGTCGGCCATCACCTACTTCCACGGGGGCGGTTGGGTCATCGGCAACCTCGACACCCACGACGGCTCGTGCCGGCTGCTGGCCGCGGTCACGGGGTGCGTCGTGGTGGCGGTCGACTACCGATTGGCCCCCGAGCACCCGTTCCCGGCCGCCGTCGACGACTGCCTGGCCGCGTATGAATGGGTCCACCGCAGTCACCGGGAGCTGGGCACTGCTCCGGGGTGGGTCGGCGTGATGGGCGACAGTGCCGGCGGCAACCTGGCCGCGGTGGTCGCCCTGGTCGGCCGTGACGGCGACGTTCCGGCCCCGGTGGCCCAAGGCCTCGTCTACCCGGCCCTCGACGCCCGACTCGACTCGGCCTCGATGGACGAGATGGGCCAGGGTTTCTTCCTCACCCGTGAGGGAATGGAGGCATTCCGGCGCCACTACCTGCCCGACCCGGCGGACTGGGATACGTGGAAGGCGTCGCCCCTGCTGGCCACAGACAAGGCGGGTGTGGCCCCGGCGCTGATCGTGACGGCCGGCTTTGACCCGTTGCGCGACGATGGCGCCGGCTACGCCCGGGACCTCGAGGCCGCCGGGGTGGACGTCGAGTACCGCTGCTACGACGACATGGTCCACGGGTTCTTCGGGATGGGCGTGGTACCCGACTGCCTGGCCCTTGCCACCGAAGTGTGCGACGCCATGGGCGCGCTGATGCGCCGGACGTCGGTGGAACCCGCCGACTGAGCGGTTCCCGCTAGGCCTCTACACTCCGGGCATGGACGCGACACCTGGAATCCTGGCCCTGGTCGGTGGCGGCGAATTCCAGGAGGGCTGCGATTTCGACGCCGACTTCCTGGCCGCCTCGGGTTCTGACCAGGTCCTGGTCCTCCCGACCGCCGCCGCCTACGAGCATCCTGAGCGACTGGTGGCGCGGGCCGGCGAGTGGTTCGCACCGCTGGGCGGCAGTGTCGAGGGACTCATGGTGCTGTCCCGGCCCGACGCCGAGAACGACGGCGCCGCCGACATCATGCGCCGGGCCCGGCTGATCTACCTGGCCGGAAGCTCGCCCATGCATGTCCGCAGCGTCTTGAAGCACTCCGCGGTGTGGGACGCACTGGTGGCTGCTTGGCGGGAAGGCGCGGTGGTGGTCGGCTCGTCCGGCGCGGCCATGGCCCTCACCGACCCTATGGTCGATGCCCGGGGCGGGGGTCTGACCATCGGTCTCGGCCTGGTGTCCGGCGTGGCGGTCGTTCCCCACTTCGGGGACGCGGCCGAGGACGGGACGGGGGAGAAGCTGCACCGCTCGGTGCAGCTGGCCCCGAGGGACACCCCGGTGGTCGGGATACCCGAGCGGACCGCGCTCATCCGGGACCCGAATGGCACATGGCGCTCGGCCGGTGCCCAGCAGGTCGCCGTCTACCTTGGCGGGGCCGCGTCCCCCGACGGGTTGGCCTCGCTGCCGGCCTGAGGCCGGGTGCCGGCCGGGATGGGACGGCCCGGCCGGCCAGTGCAGTCGGTCAGTCTTCCTCGAGGATGGTGACCGACTCGATGACAACCGGCTCTGAAGGCGCCCCCGACCGACTGCCCGCCGATTCGATGGCCTTCACCACGTCGAGGCCACCCACCACCTTGCCGAACAGCGAGTACTGCGGGGGCAGGCCCACCCCATCAGGGCCGCTCACGATGAAGAACTGGCTGCCGTTGGTGTTCGGTCCGGAGTTGGCCATGGCGATCGAGCCGATCTCGTAGCGGCCGGGCTTGGGCAGCTCGTCCTCGAACTTGTAGCCGGGCCCGCCACGGCCGGAACCTTCGGGATCGCCGCCCTGGCACATGAATCCCGGGATGATCCGGTGGAAGTTGACCCCGTCGTAGTAGTGCCACCGGGCGAGGAAGACAAAGTTGTTGACCGTCTTGGGTGCGCCGATGTGGTCGAGGGCGATCTTCAGCGACCCCTTGTTGGTGAGCATCTCCGCCGAGTACGTCTTGGTCGGGTCGATGATCATGGGTGGCGGCGAGTCGAAGCGCTGGGTCTTCGGGCTGGTGCCGTCTGCTGCGGGGACATCGGGGGCCATGGTCCACCTCCTGGTGGTCGGTTGATCGAACGGTGCGATGCGGGCTACGACGAAGTGACGCTCACCGACACCATGCGGTGCAGGGTCGTCGGAGTCCCTTGGCTGCTCGAGGCGGCAGAACCAGCTGTGTTGATCGCCTCGACGACCGGCAAGCCGGCCGTCACCGTCCCGAACAAGGTGTAGCTCGGGGCGAGGCTCTCACCGGAGGGGCCGGCAACAAAGAAGAACTGGCTGCCATTGGTGTTTGGACCCGAGTTGGCCATGGCCAACGAACCGAGCGGGTACTGCGGGCTGGCCTTGGCCGGAAGTTCGTCGGCGAACTGGTAGCCGGGACCGCCGGTGCCGGTGCCCGTCGGGTCCCCGGTCTGGTCGACGAAGCCTTGGACCACACGGTGGAAGATGATGCAGTCGAACCAGTGCTGGTTCGCCAGGTAGACGAAGGAGTTGACCGCCTTGGGCGCCGCCTTGGCGTCCAGGTTGATGGTGATGGTCCCCACGTCGGTGGTGACCGTCGCCGTGTAGGTCTTGGACGTGTCGACGGTCATCGGGGGATAGGCCGGGAAGGACGGCTTGTTCAGCGTGGCGCTGAAGTTCGACGGGCAGTCGGCCGACGTGGTCATGGCCGACGGGGCCTTGTTGCCCGAGCCACCACTCGGGGACGGCGTAGTGGTTGTGGTGGTTGACGGCTTGGTCGTCGTGGTGGTCGACGACGACTTGCTGTTCCCGTGGAAGAGGAGGACCGACAACGCCACCACGACCGCCACCGCGATGACGATGGTGACGCCGCGGCGGACCCCTCTCTTGCGCTTGGCCGCCTTCTGCTCCGCCTCGCGGCGCAGCTGTCGACCTGCCTTCTGACGTTCTCGCTTCTCGGTACCCACGGATGAGCAGGGTAGCCGGTCCCACCTGGGGGCTCGGAGCGCCCCGCGGCCCGGCACCGTCCGGGGCAGTGGACAGACTCCCGGGCCGCCCGACAGCGAGCTGTAGCCTTGTGGGCCATGTCGCTCGTGGTCCAGAAGTTCGGCGGAACATCAGTCGGCGACGCTGACCGCATCCGTGCCGTGGCCGACCACGTGGCCCGCACCCGCCGGGCCGGCAATGACGTCGTGGTGGTGGTCAGCGCCATGGGCAAGACCACTGACCACTTGGTCCGCCTGGCCGACGACGTGAGTTCGGTCCAGCCCGACCGGGAAGTCGACATGTTGCTGAGCTCGGGCGAGCGCATCACCATGTCGCTCCTCTGTATGGCCCTGGCCGAGCTGGGCGTGGACGCCGTGTCCTACACCGGCAGCCAGGCCGGCATGATCACCGACACCGTCCATACCCGGGCGAAGATCCTGGAAGTCCGGGGCGACCGCCTGCGCGAGACCATCGCGGCGGGAGGCGTGCCGGTGGTGGCCGGGTTCCAGGGAGTGTCGCTTGACCGTGAGGTCACCACCCTCGGGCGCGGGGGGTCCGACACCACGGCGGTGGCCCTGGCCGCCGCCCTCGGAGCCGACGCCTGCGAGATCTACACCGACGTCTCCGGGGTGTTCACCACCGACCCCCGCATCGTCCCCGAGGCCCGCAAACTGGCCCGGGTCAGCTACGAGGAGATGCAGGAGATGGCGGCCACCGGTGGCCGCGTGCTCGCCTTGCGATCGGTGGAGTTCGCCCGCAACCACAACGTTCCGCTCCACGTACGGTCCAGTTTCACCTGGGAGCCGGGCACGTGGATCGAAGAGGAGGATCCGTCCATGGAGCAGGCTGTCGTCACCGCGGTCACCCACGACCTGTCCGAGGCCAAGGTCACCGTCACCGGGGTGCCCGACAGACCTGGTCTGGCCGCCAAGCTCTTTCGGGGCCTGGCCGACCGGAACATCAACGTGGACATGATCGTCCAGAACATCTCGCTGCACGGGACGACCGACATCTCGTTCACCATCCCCGAGTCCGACCTGGCCGCCAGCACCGAGGTATGCGAAGCGCTGGTACCTGAGCTCGGGGCCACCGGCGTGGTCAGCGACGACGACGTGGCCCGGGTGTCGCTGGTCGGCGTGGGCATGAAGACTCACCCGGGCGTCACCGCCCTTACCTTCGAGACCCTGGCCGCCGTCGGCATCAACATCGAGATGATCTCGACCTCGTCGATTCGCATCTCGTGCCTGATCCGGGCCGGGCAGGCCGAGGACGCGGTCCGGGCCCTGCACGCCGCCTTCGAGCTCGCCTGACGGGTCGGCGCGGCGACCCGTCCGGTCCAAGGTGAAGTGCCCGGTGGGCCCCCCGTAGACTGGACATCATGCGCATCGGAGTCGTCGGAGCAACCGGGCAGGTCGGGACCGTCATGCAGGCGATCCTGGAGGAGCGTGAGTTCCCGGTCGACGAACTGCGGCTGTTCGCCTCGTCCCGCTCGGTCGGGCGCACCCTGGCCTTCCGGGGTCAGGACCTGGTGGTCGAGGACGCGGCCACCGCCGACCCCTCGGGCATCGACATCGCTCTCTTTTCCTGCGGCGCCGCTGCCTCCCGCCAGCTCGCCCCCCTCTACGCCACGGCCGGGGCAATTGTGGTGGACAACTCCTCGGCGTGGCGCATGGACCCCGAAGTTCCCCTGGTGGTTCCCGAGGTCAACGAGTCGGCACTGTCGTCGATCCCGAATGGGATCGTGGCCAACCCCAACTGCACGACCATGGTGGCAATGCCAGTGCTCAAGCCGCTGCACGACGCTGCCGGCCTGATCCGACTGGTGGTCTCGACCTACCAGGCCGTATCCGGCTCGGGCGTGGCCGGCGTGGCCGAACTCGAGGAGCAATTGCGGGCCACCGCCGACGGGGCGGCCGCCTTGACGTTCGACGGGGCCGCCGTGACGGGCCCGGCAGCCGTGGTGTTCCCGGACCGCATCGCCCACAACGTGCTTTCGATCGCCGGTTCGGTGGTGGAGGACGGATCAAGGGAGACCAACGAGGAGCAGAAGTTCCGCGACGAGAGCCGCAAGATCCTCGGGATCGCCGATCTGGCGGTGGCCTGCACGTGTGTCCGGGTGCCGGTGTTCACCGGCCACTCGTTGGCCATCGTGGCCGAGTTCGCCCGGGCCATCACTCCCGACGAAGCCACCAAATTGCTCGACGGGGCGCCTGGTGTCGAGCTGTCCGATCTTCCTACCCCGCGACGGGCCACCGGCATCGACCCGTCGTTGGTCGGGCGGATCCGGGTGGCCGACGGTGCGGCGCATGCGTTGGCGCTGTTCGTGAGCGGGGACAACCTGCGCAAGGGCGCTGCCCTCAACGCCGTGCAGATCGCCGAGTCGCTGATGCGCCTCGGCATCGTGGCCTGAACGGGCCCACCAGTGGGACGATCGGGTCCCGTTGGTCAGGGGGCTCTTGCGATGTCGCTGCCATGCTGCGCGGGCGCCGCTACGTCGCGGGGTCGGTGGCCGGTTGCCCCGGGGGGTCGGTTCCGGTCGGGCTGGTGCGGGCCAGTACGGCGACCCGCTTGGCCAGATTCACCGCATGGTCTCCGAACCGTTCGTAGAAGCGGGCCAACAGAGCGAGCTCGACGGCCACCGGCAGCGGCATGGTGCCCGCCACCACCTCGACGGTCAGGCTGACGTGCAGGTCGTCCATCTCATCGTCGAGGTCGTCGACCAGTGCCCACCCGGCGGCCTGGCGCTCGGCGTACGCGTCGGTGGTGGCCCGCCACATGTGGACGGCCACCTCGCCCATCCGCTCGAGCAGGCCGCGGCTGCGGGCCGAAAGTTCGGCGCCGAGTCCGCGGGCGGCCCGCCGGGCCACGTGCTCGGCCAGGTCGCCGTTGCGCTCGAGGTCGGGGAGCATGCGGATGACCGTGACCAGGTACCGGAGCTGGTTGGGCGACGTGATCCCGGCGACAGTGAGCTGCTGGAGGGTCAGCTCCTCGATGTCGTGGCAGAGCGAGTCGACCACTTCGTCGCGGTCGGCCAGTGCCTTGGCCGCCTCGCGGTCGCCGGCCAGCAGCGCGTGGGTGGCACCGGACACCGAGTCGCCGACGAGAGCGAAGAGCTGCATGACCTTGCGGTCGATCTGCTCGAGGGGTGACTCCATGCCCCCACCGTACCGCCGACCCGCGGGGAGTTCCCCGGCATCAGGGGCCTGTCGGCACATCGCCGTCCCCGGCGGTCACCGACTCCTCGCTCACGATGATCCGGGGTCCGGATCCCCAGGACAGGTAGCGCCACGTCCAATTGATGAAGACGACGATCTTGTTGCGGAAGCCCACTAGGTACACGAGGTGGAGTCCCAGCCAAGCCAGCCACCCGAGGGTCCCCCGTATGACCCGCCCACTGCGGAACTGAGTGACGGCTGCCCGCCGGCCGATGGTGGCCATGATCCCCTTGTCCTTGTAGGCGAAGGGGGTGGCCTGTCGATCGGCCACCGCGGCCAGAATCTGACGGGCGGCGTGGCCGCCCGACTGGATGGCCACCTGGGCCACCTGGGGGCAGACGGTTTCGGCATCTGGACCCGTGCCACCACAGAGGACCGCGGCCGCGTCGCCGACCCCGTAGACGCCAAGGCGACCCACCACACCGAGGTCGTGGTCGACCACCAGCCGACCATTGGCCCCGGTCGGGGCGTCGATCTCGGCGGCCACGGTGTGCTCGACAGTCACGCCGCCGGCCCACACCACGGTCCGGGTGGGGATGACGGTCCCGTCCTCGAGTTCCACGGCTTCGGTCCCCACCGACTTGACCTTGTCGCCCAGCCTGAGCTCGATTCCCCGTCCGGTAAGGGTGTCGGCCGCGTAGGCCGAAGCCGACTCGCGGAACGGGGTGAGGAGCCTGTCGAGGGCGTCGATCAGGATGATCCGACCGGCGGAGCGCTCGAACCGGAACCCGTCGTGGCGCACCGCCACGTCCAGTAGTTCGGCCAGGGCACCGGCCACCTCGACTCCCGTGGGACCGCCGCCGACCACCACGAAGGTCAGTGCACCCCGGGCCGCCGCCCCTTCGGGATGGGCGTCGACGTCCTCGAGGCGGCGCAGGATGTGGTCCCGCAACCGTCGGGCGTCGGTGAGCGTGTAGAGCGGGAAGCTGTACTCCGAGGCTCCTGGGATCCCAAAGAATCTGGCAGTCGCCCCACTGGCCACGATGAGCGAGTCGAAGGGGAGCGGGTGGCCCTCGGCCAGCAGCACCTCGCGTCGCTCCCAGTCGACGCCGGTCACTGCGGCCATGCGGAAGGTCACGTTGTCGGCCTTCCCGAAGATCACCCGGATGGGGTAGGCCACGTCGCCCGACTCGAGGCCGGCCGTCGCCACCTCGTAGAGAAGGGGCTGGAAGGTGTGGAAGTTCCGCTGGTCGACGACTGTCACGTCGACGTCCTCGCCGATCAGGGCCCGGGCGGCCGAGAGCCCGCCGAATCCAGCCCCGACGACTACTACCCGGTGCATGAGTCCATGGTGACACAGGCCGGCGGCGCAACGTCCTGACTCCCGACCATCGGCGCTGACCGTGCACCCCGGGTCGAGATCTGTACCCAGGGCCGGTCCGTCCGCGAGACCGTCACAGCCGGTCGGTACGATCCGCGGCGACCGTGCCGGTCGTCCCGGGGCCACCGGGCCGCCCTCATGCCTCCCCGTCCGGGTGGGGCACAACTGGGCACGTGGGAGGTACGCCATGCTCACCGGACTCCTGCTCGGGCTGCTGATCGGATGCGTGCTCGGTCTGACGGTGGGCCTGCTGGTCCGCTCGGCCCAGTCGACGCGGTCCCGTGCCTCCCGTGCCCGGCTCGAAGCCGAGCTCGCCCAGACCCGACGGGCGGCCGAGGACCGGGCGGACTCCTTCGACGAGGTCCGTCGGCAGCTGACCGATGAATTCGCCCGCCTGTCGTCCGAGGCGCTCCGCCAGAACGCCGACCAGTTCCTCGTGCTGGCCGACACCCGTCTGGGGGAGACCCGCCAGGCGGCCGAGGGAGACCTGGCCAAGCGTCAGGAGGAGATCGGCCGGTTGTTGGCACCTATCGCCGAGCAGCTCGGCAAATACGACGAGGGCATGCAGCGCCTCGAGGTCGAGCGGCAGCGGGCGTACACGGCACTGACCGAGCAGATGCGCCACTTGGCCTCGTCCCACGACCAGCTCCAGCGCGAGACCCGTAATCTGGTCACCGCCCTGCGCAGCCCCCAGACACGGGGCCGCTGGGGTGAGCTCCAGCTTCGCCGCGTGGTGGAGATGGCCGGCATGCTCGAGCGCTGTGACTTCTCCGAGCAGGTCAGCTCGGACGGCGACAGCGGCCGCATGCGTCCCGACATGGTCGTCCACCTACCGGGGGGCAAGAACGTGGCCGTCGACGCCAAGGTCCCGATGCAGGCCTTCCTCGACGCCAACGAGGCCCAGGACGAGTCGGAGCGTCGGGCCCACCTCGCCAGCCACGGCCGCCAGATGAAGGCCCACGTCGACTCGCTATCCAAGAAGGAGTACTGGAAGCGGGTCGACCCGTCGCCCGAATTCGTGGTCGCCTTCATCCCCGGCGACCCGCTGCTGACGGCCGCCCTCGAGCACGAGCCCGGCCTGATGGAGTACGCCGTGGCCAACCATGTGCTGCTGGCCACGCCCACGTCGCTCATCGCTCTGCTGCGGGCCGTGGCCTACGGATGGCAGCAGGAGGTACTCACCGAGAACGCCCGACAGGTCCAGGTCCTCGGAGCCCAACTCTACGAGCGGATCTCGGTGCTGGGCGAGCACATGGCCGTGGTCGGCCGGAGCCTGACCGGCGCGGTCTCGGCCTACAACAAGGCCGTCGGATCGCTCGAAGGTCGGGTCCTGGTCACCGCCCGACGATTCGTGGAGATGGGCGTGGTCGGCGCAGGGGAACGGGAGTTGGTCCAGCCGGTGCCGGTGGACGCGGCCACCCGGCCACTGCAGGCGGTCGAGCTGGTGGCTTCGGCGCTCGGCTCGGTCGACGGGCCAGGCGTGGTGCCCGCGGCTTCCCTGCCTGGTGACGGCACCATCTGACACCGTTGCGGACGACATCGTGCCGACGCGTCCCCTGCCCACCGCCACGGCCCCTGTCCCCGGTTCGCGGGTTGCGGTTCGTCGACAGAGGGGCACGATTCGTAAGGGTCGGGGGGCGAGTATTACGATCCCATTGCGATTCTCAGGTAATTCCAAGGTGGGAACGTTAGAAATGATGGGATCTGTACCCCTCGGTCGACATCCGTCCTCGTCAAGGCGTGCGGCACAGGAAACGAAGGAGACACCGCGTGAACATCCTGGTACTCGGAGGAGATGGCTACCTGGGCTGGCCGACGGCCCTCTACCTGTCCCGCAAGGGCCACCGGGTGGGTGTCGTCGACAACTTCGCCCGACGTGGCTATGACCTCGAGATGGGCGTCGACACGCTGATCCCGATCGCCACCCTCCAGCAGCGGGTCCGCCGGTGGAAGGAAGTGTCGGGTAACGACATCGACGTCTTCGTGGGCGACCTCACCGACCCGACCTTCGTGAGCGAGACGCTGGCCTCCTTCGAACCAGACGCCGTGGTGCACTTCGCCGAGCAGCGGTCGGCCCCCTATTCGATGATCGACCGCAAGCACGCCGTTTACACCCAGGTGAACAACGTGGTCGGCACGCTCAACCTGATCTATGCCATCGCCGAGCAGAACCGGGACATCCACCTGGTCAAGCTGGGCACGATGGGCGAGTACGGCACGCCGAACATCGACATCGAAGAGGGCTACATCGAAATCACACACCGGGGCCGCACCGACGTCATGCCCTATCCGAAGCAGCCGGGCTCCTTTTACCACCTGTCCAAGGTGCACGACAGCCACAACATCATGTTCGCCTGTCGAATCTGGGGCATCCGGGCCACCGATCTCAACCAGGGCATCGTGTACGGCCATGAGACCGCGGAGACCAGCCTCCACCCGGACCTCGCCACCCGCTTCGACTACGACGGGGTATTCGGTACCGTCCTCAACCGGTTCTGCGTGCAGGCCGTCACCGGCCACCCGCTGACCGTGTACGGCGCGGGTGGCCAGACGCGGGGCATGCTCAACATCCTCGACACCCTGGCATGCGTGGAACTGGCCATCGAGACTCCGGCCGACCGCGGTGAGTTCCGGGTCTTCAACCAGTTCACCGAGTCCTTCTCGATCCAGCAGATGGCCGAGATGGTGGTGGACGAGTACTCCGGCGCCGCCACCATCGAACACCCGCCGACCCCGCGGGTAGAGAAAGAGGAGCACTACTACCGGGCCGCACACACCAAGCTGCTCGACCTGGGACTGGTGCCCAACCTCCTCACTGCCTCGGTGATCCGATCGCTGCTCGGCGTGTGTGAGCAGTACAAGGACCGAGTTGACGCGGCGGCCATCCTGCCGACCGTCGACTGGAGGGCCACGTCCTCGAGCCTGGCCACCGCCGGCACACACGGGACCTCGGCCGACGGCGTAGGGGACACCGAGTCAGCCGAGGTCGGCTGAGGGACTTCCGCCACCGTTGCCGACGACGGGGATTGTCCCCGGGGTCGGCACTATCGTCCTCTGGATGCCGAGAGCCAGCCGCAGACGTCGTCGCCCGCGGCGGCGCGGCCTCGGCCAGTCGGTCCTGATCGCGATCGCCGCCGCCATCACCGTGGTGCTGGTAGCCGGCACGCTCATCGCCATCCACACTCAGTCCAAGGGCTACCGCTCGGCCGCCACGGCCGGCTACGTGGCCTTGGCTGACCGGGTGGGTCAGGCCTCGATGGCCGCCGGTGCCCGTTTGTCGTCGCTGATGGCCGGGGCGCCCTCGCTGACCAACTCGGCATTCCCGGACACGGCCCGGGGCAACCTCCAGCAGGGACTCGACATGGCGGTAGTCGACACCGGGCTCCAGGCCCATCAGGCGCAGAACCTGGCGTCGCCGCCACCCCAGGGCGGTTTGTCGTCCCAGTTCACCCAAGTGATGGAACTCCGGGCATCAGCCACCGTCGCGCTGCGCACGACGATCGACCAGCTACTCGGTATGCAGCCGCTGCCCATCGCCGGTGCGCCCTCGTCGACCACCCCCGCGGCCCCGGCCACATTGATCTCGGCCGACCAGGCCGCCACCGAGATGACCGCCGAGGGCAGATCGTTCGAGGAGTCCGATGCCGGGTTCCGGGCGCTGCGATTGGCAACGGTCGCCCAGCACCTGCGTCTCCAACCTTCGGTGTGGGTTCCGACCCCAGTCGCCACCGCGTCACTCGGCAGCGCCTCGCTCGGTGCCACCGCCGCCGGTCTGGCATCGTCGAGCGCACTGCAGGCCTTCCACCATCTGGTCGTCACCGCGGTGGGGCTCGTCCCGCCCGCCATTCCGACCGGTGGGGTGGGCACCGAGTCGACCTCGTGTATCGCCCCGACCTCCACGGTCCCCGGCTCGTCCCCGGCCGTAGTGCCGCCCACGGCAACCCTGGCCGCACTGGTCTCGGTGACCAACTGCGGGACCGTGCCCGAGGCCGGGGTAAAGGTGTCGGTCACCGTGTCCGTCGCCGATCCGCCCGGCATGGCGCCGCCTCCGGCCGGGCGGCGTGGTGGCCAGGTCCAGTCCGTCGTGTCGCTGGACTCCGGTGCGTCGGCAGCCCCGGACCTCGGCCCACTTCCGGTCGCCGCCGGGCACCGGTACACGGTGACCGTGACGGTATCGCTGCCGCCGGGGCAGGCCGACCCGGCCGGCTCGATGCAGCAGTTCCTGGTCGTAATCGCTAGTTGAGGCGAGCCTGCGTCCTGCTGGTCAGGGCATCCAGGTGAGCATCTAGGATTGGCACCGAAACGAGACAGACGAACCCTACGGAGGGATTGAGGCGAGTGGCCGAAAGCATCACGATCACCGACAACCGCACCGGGCAGACCTTGGAGATCCCCTTGGAGAACGGGGGCGTGTCGGCGACGGACTTTTCGAAGTTGCTTCCCGGGGTGTGGTTCTACGACCCGGGCTTCACGGCGACGGCGGCGTGTGAGAGTGCTGTCACCTATCTCGACGGTGACGCCGGCATACTCCGCTACCGGGGCTACCCGATCGAGCAGCTGGCAGAGGACTCGACCTTCCTCGAGGTGGCCTATCTCCTCCTCAACGGCGAGCTTCCGACCGCCGACGAGTTCCACGTGTGGGAGCGGGAGGTCACCCTCCACACCTTCATCCACGAGAACGTACGCAAGCGGTTCCTCGAGGGCTTCCACTACGACGCCCACCCGATGGGCATGCTGGTATCGGCGGTAGCGGCACTCTCGACGTTCTACCTCGACGCCAAGGACATCTTCGACCCCGAGTCCCGCGACAAGCAGATCATCCGACTGATCGCCAAGATGCCCACACTGGCCGCCGCCGCCCACCGGTTCAGCGTGGGCATGCCGTTCGTCTACCCGGACAACTCCCTCCCGTTCGCGTCGAATTTCCTGTCGATGATGTGGAAGGTCGCCGAGCCCAGGTTCGAGGCCGACCCCGTGCTGGCCCGTGCGCTCGACGTGCTGTTCATTCTCCACGCCGACCATGAGCAGAACTGCTCGACCACCGCCATGCGGGTGGTGGGCTCCTCCCACGCCGACCCCTACTCGGCAACCGCGGCCGCCGCCGCCGCCCTCTACGGCCCCCGCCACGGCGGCGCCAACGAGGCCGTCATCCGGATGCTGACCGACATCGGCTCGCTCGAGAACGTCGGGCCCTTCATCGAGTCGGTCAAGTCGGGGGAGGGCGGTCGACTCCAGGGCTTCGGCCACCGGGTCTACAAGAACTACGACCCCCGGGCCACCATTATCAAGCGCACCGCTGACGAGGTCTTTTCCATCACGGGGAAGAACCCGCTCCTGGACATCGCCCTCAAGCTCGAGGAAATTGCACTGTCCGACGAATACTTCACCTCGCGGAAGCTCTACCCCAACGTCGACTTCTACTCGGGCCTCATCTACCAGGCCATGGGGTTCCCACTGGAAATGTTCCCCGTGCTGTTCGCCATCCCCCGCACCGCCGGCTGGCTGGCCCACTGGCAGGAAATGCTCAACCAGGATTCGAAGATCGCCCGTCCCCGCCAGCTCTACATCGGCGCCGACGAGCGGAATTACGTCCCAATCGCCGCTCGCTGAGTCGTCCACTCCGCTGGTACAGGACCACGGCCGGTTCGAGCGGGCGCCCCGATGCCCTGTTCAGGCCCCCTCGGACCGCTTCACCTGCCGCATCAGGCCCTCCTGGACCATCGACACGGCCAGGGTGCCGTCCCGCGTGAACATGAAGCCCCTAGCCAGACCGCGGGCGCCCGACGACGTCGGACTCTCCATGTCGTAGAGCAGCCACTCGTCAGCCCGGAACGGCCGGTGGAACCACATGCAGTGATCGAGGCTGGCCCCCATGAAGTTGGCGTCGTCCCAGCCCACCGCGTGCGGGGCGAGCATGGTGTCGAAGAGGTACATGTCCGAGGCGTAGGTGGCCAGGCAGGTGTGGAGCAGCGGGTCGTCGGGCAAGGTGCCGTCGGCCCGCAGCCATAGCTGCTGGCGGGGCTCCTGGACATTGCGGTGTATCCAGGGAAGGGCGCCGATGTGGCGCTGGTCGATGGGGTGCGGGCGGTCGAACCAGTCGCCGACCTTGTCCTTGTATGGTTCGAGCCGCTCGCGCATGGTAGGCAGCGACTCGGGGTCGGGCACCTCGGGCATCGGGATCTGGAACTCCAGGCCCGGCTCGTCCACGTGAAACGATGCCGACATGTGAAAGATGGCCCGGCCGTGTTGGATGGCCACGACCCGGCGGGTGGTGAAGCTCCGCCCGTCGCGGATCCGGTCGACCTCGTACAGCACGGGCACGTTGGGATCGCCCGGTCGCAGGAAGTAGGCGTGGAGCGAGTGGGGACGACCCATTTCGACGGTGCGGCCGGCAGCCATGAGCGACTGGGCCGCCACCTGGCCTCCGAAGATCCGCTGGCGCTCCTCGTTTGGGTTGGCGCCCCGAAAGATGTTGACTTCGATGGGCTCGAGGTCGAGCAGTTCCACCAGGAGATCGAGTGCGTCGCTCACGACCCTCATCCTGTCAGGTCGGCCGGGTGCCGCGAACCTGTCGAATGCCGCCCCACCGGGACGTCCGACGGGACTCGGGGTCCCCCGCTACGGTGTGCCCGTGCCGGAGATCACCTTTCCAGATCGGTTCCTGTGGGGGACCGCCACCGCTGCCCACCAGATCGAGGGCGGCAACGTCAACAACGACTGGTGGGTCATGGAGCACGACCCGACGTCGGGCTGCGCCGAGGTCAGCGGCGATGCCTGCGACTCCTTCAACCGTTATCCGGAGGACATCGCCATCGTTGCCGACCTCGGTCTCGGCGCCTACCGGTTCTCCCTCGAGTGGAGCCGCATCGAGCCGGAGGATGGCGAGTTCTCGACGGTCGCCCTCGACCACTACCGCCGGATGGCCGCCACCTGCCATGAGCACGGGATCATGCCCGTGGTGACCTTCCACCACTTCACCCACCCCCGGTGGCTGGCCGCCGCCGGCACGTGGGAGGCCCCCCACGCACCCGACCGCTTCGCCCGCTTCTGCGAGAAGGTCACGGCCCACATGGGCAACCTGATCGGCATGGCCTGCACACTCAACGAGCCCAACGTGGTGGCCACCATGGGCTGGCGCCACGGGCTGTTCCCACCCCGTGTGCGCGATCGCAGCCGACGCGACGCGGTCAACGCGGCCATGGTCTCGGCCCACCGCAAGGCGGTCGACGCCATCCGTTCGGGACCGGGAGACTTTCCGGTGGGCATGACGGTGTCGATGACCGACTTCCAGCTGCAGCCCGGCGGCGAAGCATGGATCGAGCGGCTGCGTAAGCCCAACGAGGACGTGTTCCTCGAGGCCACCGGGGGTGATGATTTCATCGGCGTCCAGACCTACACCCGGATGCGGGTCGGACCCGACGGGACGCTGGGCCCCGAGGACGGGGTGCGGACCACCCAGATGGGGTACGAGGTGTGGCCCGAGAGCCTGGGGGGGACCATCCGTCGGGCCACCGAGGTCACCGGCGGCCTGCCCGTCTATGTCACCGAGAACGGCATCGGGACCGACGACGACCCCCTGCGGATCGAGTACGTGACCCGGGCCCTGGCCGGCGTCAAGGAATGCCTCGATGACGGCATCGACGTCCGGGGGTACTTCTACTGGAGCCTGCTCGACAACTTCGAGTGGGTCCTCGGCTACGGGCCGACGTTCGGCCTGGTGGCGGTGGACCGGGAGACATTCGAGCGCTCCCCCAAGCCCAGCGCTGCCTTCGTCGGCGGCGTGGCCAGGGCCAACGGGCTCTGATTCGGTTACCCGGAATGACGGCTGGAATGGCACGTACCGGCCTCGACCACGCATCAATATTACGGACGCGTGACGAGTAACATGGCGCCGATGCAATCCACCGCCGCGCGTCCCACCCTTACAGAGAGAATTGTCCACCTATGGGAAAAGCGGGACACGCCCGAGGCGGCCCACCTCTTCAAGTACACGATGGTGTCGGTCGTCTCGACGATCGTCTCGTTCGGCGTCCTCTTCCTGGTCTTCGGCGTCTTCAAGTGGTGGGGGGAGATCACCAGCACGATCTTCGCCAACGCGGTGGCCACCGTCCCTTCGTACTACCTCAACCGCAAGTGGGTCTGGGGCAAGGGCGGGCGCTCCCACCTCACCAAGGAGATCATCCCGTTCTGGTCGCTGTCGGCCATTGGCATCGCCTTCTCGATTGTCGGCGCGGCGGCGGCCAAGCACGTGGGCAAAGAGCTCCCCCACATGGAGCAGACGGCCATCGTGCTGCTGGCCAACCTGGCGTCGTTCGGCATCTTCTGGGTGCTCAAATTCATGATCTTCAACAGGATCTTCCGTGTCCACCCGCTCGAGGAGCTCGACGAGCTCGTCGAGGCTGCGTGACGCCGGGGGCGGAACGCCCGTGTTGATGGCGACCGCCACACCCACCGGTTCGGTGGTGCTGGTGACCGCGGTGTTCCTGGCCAGCGCCGTCGAGATGGTCGAGGCACTCACCATCGTTCTGGCCGTCGGTGTCACCCGGGGTTGGAGGTCGGCCTTCGAGGGTGTGGCGGTGGCACTGCTTGCCCTGGCCGGCCTTGTCGTCGTCTTCGGCCCGGCCCTCGTCCACTACGTTCCTCTGTCGGTGCTGCGCCTGGTGGTGGGCGGACTGCTGCTCGTGTTCGGACTGCAGTGGCTCCGCAAGGCCATCCTCCGGACCGCCGGTCTGAAGGCCAAACACGACGAGGACGCGATCTTCGCCGAGCACGTCGCCGAGCTGTCCGAGGCGCCGCCGGCCAGCGGTCGGGACACCACCGCCTTCGTGGTGGCGTTCAAGGGTGTATTCCTGGAGGGCCTCGAGGTCGTCGTGATCGTGATCACCCTGGGCACCACGTCCCACCGGTTGGGGCTGGCCGCCGCCGCCGCCGGGGCCGCAGCGCTGGTGGTCTGCATCGTCGGCCTCATCGTCCACCGCCAACTGTCCGGTGTCCCCGAGAACGCCATGAAGATGGGCGTCGGCCTCATGCTGGTGAGCTTCGGCACCTTCTGGTCCGCCGAGGGCGTGCATGTGAACTGGCCCGCCTCCGACCTGGCCATCCCCGTGCTGGTGGCCTTCTACGGACTGGTCGCCTGGCTGCTGGTCCTGTCGTTGCGCCACCACGACGCGGACGAGCCAGCCGACGCGACCTCGTCGACGGAGCCTTTCCATGGTTGACGAACAGCTGCCCGGGAGCGACGCATCCGACCGACAGTCGGCCTCCGGCGATCCGGTGGTCCTCTCGTGGCTGTCCACGTTCGGGCACTTCTGGTGGGAGTTTCTGATCGGCGACACCCCCGAGCTGTTCGTCGGGGCCGTGGCCGTGATCGGTGTGGTGGCACTGGTCAGCCTGAAGCCCGGCCTGCGTACTTTTGCCGCCTTCCTGGCCCCGGTCCTGGTGGCCGGCGTGCTGACCGCATCGGTGTACCGGGCGGCGCGCAAGCGCCCCTCGTAGACCCACCCCGGAGGCAGCTGCACGCGGGTGCCGGTCCTGCGGGTCAGTCGCGGAAGTTGTTGAACTGCAGCGGGATCCCGAAGTCCTCGCCCTTCAGGGCGGCGATCACGGACTGCAGGTCGTCCCGCTTCTTACCGGTCACCCGCAGCTGGTCGCCCTGGGTCTGGGAGGACACGCCTTTCAGGTTCAAATCCTTGATGAACCTGTTGATCGTCTTGGCGTGGTCCGAGGAGATGCCGGCCTGGATGCCGAGGTGCTGGCGGGCCGTCCCCTTGGACGCCTCCTCGATCTTGCCTACGTCGAACGACTTGAGGGACACCTCCCGTTTGACCATCTTCTCCTGCAGCACCTGATAGAGCGCCCGCAGACGGTCCTCGGTGGAGGACGCCAGGACCAGCTCCTTGTCGGTGAGCTCGATGGTCGAGTTGGTGCCCTTGAAGTCGAAGCGGGTGGTGGCCTCGCGGTTGGCCTGGTCCACGGCATTGCGGACTTCCTGCATGTCAACTTCGGAGACGACATCGAAGGTGGGCATGGCGAAACAGTAGCGCCGCGTGAAGCGGTATCCTTGCCCGCCTGCGGGTCGGTGCCCGAGCGGCCAAAGGGAGCAGACTGTAAATCTGCCGGTTCTGCCTACGAAGGTTCGAATCCTTCTCGACCCACGCAGACAAGAGCCCCGGAAGGAGTGGCGCACGCCCTCCGCCCGGGGCTCTTGCACGTCCTGTGACTCGTTGTCCCAGCCTGGGCGGCCCTGTCACGCCGAATTGGCTTCGACCAGCGCCCGGGTGGCGTCGACCGAGGTCGGCTTTCGATCCTGCCGCCCAGATGCCAGCTCGTTCACCAGGCGACGGCTCCCGATCCTGGCCCCGGCAGCCATGATGGTGAGATCGATCACATCACGTTGGGCATTGCTGCCGCCGACGGCTCGGGCCTCGGATCGCGCGCCGAAGAGCAGGTCGAGCCCCCGCTCCGTCCGACCGTCGGCAACTGACGCGAAGCCTTGGAGCAACGACAGACCCACCCGCTCGGCTACGGACCGGTTCGTGCCGACAGAGCCCCGGTGTGCTTCGACGATGACCCGGTCGACCAGGTCGGCCCGGCCCGCGAGCCCGAAGGCCATGACTGCGTGCCAGTCGTTGAACACGTAGACCGACGAGTCGAGTAGGGGCTCGATGTCGTCCGCCAGTCGGCCTACCCGTTCAGTGATATCCACCCCGAACAGCGAGAGCCGCCACAGCAGGGCCGCCGCGTCGACGATGTCGAGCCACTCGGTCGACCGCTTGGATCGGATCGGGCCGTCGTAGATGTCGAGGACGGCGTCGACCCGCCCGAGCTCGAGTTCGAAGAGGGCGAGGTGCCACCAGTTGTGCACGGCGAAGTAACTCGGCGTCCAGTCACCGGCCGTCTCGGTCAGGAACGACACGCCAGCCTGCTGGTTGCCCTCCATCTCGAAGACGTGGGCGAGCGCGTGCGTTGCCCAGACATCTGCTGGGTTCGCCGCGAGGGCGGCCCGGGCGTGGCCTTCGGCCGCGCGATAGTCGCCGGACTCCTCGAGCCCGAAGGCCAGGATCCCCTGGACGTATCCCCATCCGGGCCGGTCGCTTGTCCATGCGGGGAGCACGCGGGTCGCCACGGCAAGCAGCCCGGCCTGGTCACCGAGGAAAAAGCAGAGGTCCTGGGCCACCTTGAGGGCCACGAGATCGCGGGGGTCGTGGAGGAGGGCACGCTCGAGGGCTCCGGTCGCCGCCACCCAGTCACCGTCTGCCCACGATCTGGCGGCGCGGTGGTGGAGGACCTCCCGCTCGCCGCGGGGCCCCGGGCCCGACTCCACGTCCGCCAGCATCCCCCTGGCCGCGGCCACGCCCGCAGCCGAGGCGCCGTACAGGGCGAAGTAGGCGCCGAGCAGCCGGGCGAGGACGAGGTCCGGATCGGCCGCCACGGCTGCCTCGGCGTCGGCCACCGGTTCACCGCCCAGCCTGGCGAGGCCGTCGACGGCCCGGTCGAAGAGGGCGACGCCTTCGGGGGTGCGTGCCTGCAGCGGAGCGCCCCACTGGTCGGTGAACACGGTGCCCATCAGGCCTCCCCACGGGGTAGTCGGCTATTCCCGAGGTTGTCCATCGGAATTATAGAGTATCTCGTGGCGAAGCTCCTCGTCATGTTTTCCGCGCACTTCGCCGCAACGTGATCGGCGGTCACGCACCTAGTCACCCGAAGCAGGCAGCCGGATCTTCGCCAGGATCGTCGCCAGCGTCTCGAGCTCGGCACCGGAAAGCGCCTCCATGCCGACCGGGAGCCTGTTCAGGATGTCCTGGGCCCGCTGGGCCTCCTTGGCGCCTCGGGGTGTCGCCGTGACCAGCTTGACGCGACGGTCGGTGGGGTGGGGACGCCGCTCGACCAGTCCTTGACGCTCGAGTTCGTCGACGACCAGAGTGGCGTAGGGGGCGTCGATCCCGAGCTTGATGGCGAGTTCTCCCATGGTCATGGGATGGCGGGCGATACGGCGCAACGCCTTGACGCGACCGAAGCTGAGTCCGATCGCATCGCTCACCTCGCGGCGCCGCTCATTGTCGAGCACGAGGTCGCACATCGTCGACCAGGCCCGCCAGGCGGTCTCCGAGGTCGGGGCGACCTGAGGCGATCCTCCAGCCGACCGCCGCCCCCCGGTGGTCGTCATCGGATCACGCTCTCGAGGAACTCCGGGTTCAGCTCCTTGGCGGTCTGATCAGCGGTCCGGTGTGCCCACGGGGTCGTGACCACCAGACCGAGCACGAGCACAAGGGCCCCGCACCCGGCCAGGACCAACCAGGCGGAACGGATGACCGAGGCCGACCCCACGTGGGTGGCTCCACCGAGGGACGCGGTGATCATGGCTCCCACCACCGCCACACCGAGTGTCGCACCGACCTGGCGGGAGGTCGAGGCGATGGCCGACGCCACGCCGGCCTGGGCCCGGGGCATGCCCGAGACGGCGGCGGTGGTGATCGGTGCGTTGACGAACCCGAACCCGATGCCGAACACCAGGTACGAGGCGAACAGCCAGTCCAAGGAGGTGGTGACCCCGATGGTCGAGAGCATCAGGCAGCTCACCATGAGCGCGATCCCGGAGATGAGCAGCGGGACTCGGGCCCCCCGGGTGCCGACGATCCGCCCCGAGATGGGCGGGAGCACCATGGTCATGGCCGCCATGGGGAGCGTGTAGATGCCGGCCCGCAAGGGCGAAAAGCCCCGGACCTCCTGGAGATAGAGGGTGTTGAGAAACAGGAAACCGCCCAGGGTGGCGAAGGAGGCGACGGCGATGACGGCGGCACCGGAGAAGGGTACCGAACGGAAGAACCGGAGGTCGATGAGCGGCTCCCGGCGCCGGCCCTCCCATACGATCAACCCGATCAACGAAGCGACGGCAATGGTGAACGCCGTGACGATGATCGGCGACCCCCATCCTCTGGTCGGTGCCTCGATGATCCCGTAGGTGAGGGAGGACAGCAGGGCGATCACCAGCACCTGGCCTCCGATGTCGACCTTGCGGGCCTTGGGGGCCCGAGACTCGGGGATGAACCGGAGGGTCAGCACGACGGCGGCCAGTCCGATCGGCAGGTTGATCCAGAAGATCGAACGCCAACCCACTGAGCCGACCAGTAACCCCCCGATCAGAGGCCCGAGTGCCATGCTCACCCCGATCACCGCCGCCCACACACCGACGGCCTGGGCCCGCTCCCTCGGGTTGGTGAAGGTGTTGGTGATGATGGACATCGCCACCGGATTGAGCATCGACCCACCGATCGCCTGGATCATCCGGAACACGACCAGCAGGGTGAGGCTCGGGGCCAGGCTGCACAGAAGCGAACCGCCCGAAAACACCAGGAGCCCCACGACGAAGGTGCGCTTCCGCCCGAAGCGGTCAGCGGTCGAGCCCGAGAGCATCAAGAGGCTGGCCAGCACCAGGGTGTAGGCGTCCACCGTCCATTGGAGGCCGGAGATCGAGGCATTGAAGTCCCGCCCGATCGAGGGTAGGGCCACGTTGAGGATGGTGACGTCGAGGCCGACGATGAGCAGACTCATCGAGCAGATAAGGAGGATCCCGATTCGATGGCGCCGGCTCAGTTCGTCCGAGCCGGCGGGCGACCGCTGTGACTGTTGTACAACCATAATAGTGAAGATTATATAACTATTGTCCGGGTTCGTCTACCCATGACGGGAATCGTGTTCGCGCCTCGCACAGTGTGCGGTGGACTCCCTGGTCGTCGCAGAACGTCCATGGGCCCTGGGCGACGGGGACCCGGATCCGTACGATGGTGGGGGCTGGGGTTGTGACCGAAATCGAGGAGATGGCATGGGAGCACCGTTGTTCCTGGAGTGGTCATCGGGTACGGAGCCATGTCGCCGGTCCGTCCATGTGGCAGACGGCTGATGATGAGGGCTTGGGCAGTTGGCCAACCGGGACCGATCGATACCGGGCCGCTCGAACTCGTCGAACGGGAGGTGCCCGAACCAGGACCGGTCCAGGTCCGCGTCCGGGTGGCAACGTGCGGAGTGTGCCGCACCGACCTGCATCTGGCCGAGGGTGACCTCGCCCCCCGGCGGGCCGGAGTGGTGCCCGGGCACGAGGTCGTCGGTCGAGTCGACCGGGTGGGTCCCGGATGCACCCTCTTGTCCATGGACGACCGAGTTGGCATTCCCTGGCTGGCCAAGACGTGCGGGATCTGCCGCTTCTGTCTCGACGGGAGGGAGAACCTCTGCCTCGACCAGCGCTTCACCGGGTGGGACGTCGACGGGGGCTATGCCGAGTATGCGGTGGTCGATGAGCGCTTCGCCTACCGGCTGCCCGACGGACTCGGCGACGTCGAGGCGGCCCCGCTGCTGTGCGCCGGGATCATCGGCTACCGGGCCCTGCGCCGGACCGACCTGCCCCCGGGCGGAGTGCTCGGGATCTACGGCTTCGGGGGCTCGGCCCACCTGACCGCCCAGATCGCCCTGTCCGCCGGGGCGACGGTCCACGTCATGACCCGTTCGCCCGAGGCGCGCCGGCTGGCCCTGGACCTCGGGGCGGCGAGCGCCCAGGGGGCCGACGACCCACCACCGGAGCCGCTCGATGCGGCCATCCTCTTCGCCCCGGTGGGCACCCTGGTGCCGCCGGCCCTCGAGGCGCTCGACCGGGGCGGCACCTTGGCCGTGGCCGGCATCTACCTCTCGGACATTCCGACACTCGACTATCAGCGCGACCTGTTCGAGGAGCGGACGCTGCGGAGTGTCACCGCCAATACCCGGGTCGACGGCAACGAGTTCCTGGGGCTGGCCGCGTCGATCGGAATCCGGGTGTCGGCAGTGGCCTACCCCTTCGGGGAGGCAGACCGCGCCTTGGCCGACCTGGCCCACGACCGGATCGAAGGTGCCGCGGTCCTGGTGGTGGAGGGCGGATGATCGGCTCGGCCACACCCCGCACCTTGCTCCTGGATTTGGTTACAATGACGTTACGGAATGACGGCGTTCAGCGTCGGACGGATGAACCGCCCGAACTGTCGGGGGACGTCGACCGACTCCGTGCAAGGCGCCGCCGACCCGACCGGGGCCGGGGCACACGAACGATCGCACGATTCAGGAGAACCCCCGACCTATGGCACCGGAGCGCACAGCGGCGGCAGTGCCCGAGGAAGCGGTCCGCTCGGCGCCGGCGTCGGCGATCGTACGGACCCCTGCCCTCGCTTCGGCCCTGAGCCGCACCGACGCCTGGCGCGACCGGCTGGTCGGCACGACGGACGGGCGGGATGTGGTGGAGGGCGTCGAAGACGGCGTCGAACCTCGCGGACTGGTCTTGCGACCGGCCATCCTCGGCTTCGTGGCCGTACTGGCCGTGTGCATCGGTGCCTCCATGCCGAGCTCGCCCTTCAAGCTCGAGATGCCCGGCGTCTGGTTCTTCGGCGAACCCTCGACGGCCACTCCGAGCCGCTGGGGCGTCTACTTCTCGCTGGCCGCGGTGTATGGCGGGCTCTTCTTATTCATGCGGGTCTGGTGGGCCATGGCCCGGCTCTACCACCGGCGCCGCGGCGTGTCGTACCGCACCATGCTGGGTGTCTTCGGCCTGTGGTCGCTGCCCGTCCTGGTCATCGCACCCCTGTTCAGCCGGGACGCCTACTCGTATGCGGCCCAGGGCGAGATGGTCAGTCACCATATGAACCCGTACCTGTACGGGCCCTTCGAGCTGGGCAACAACGCCTATACGGCACCGGTCGACCCGCTGTGGGGCAACGCCCCGGCCCCCTACGGCCCGATGTTCCTACAGGTCGACGGGTTCTTCGCCCGGATCACCTTCCACAACGAGCTGGCCACCATCGTGCTACTGCGCCTGCTGGCCCTGGTCGGGGTCCTGCTCATCGCGGCTTGCGTGCCCCGCCTGGCCCGCCTCTACCACCGCGACTCCGCCGAGCTGTTCACCCTGATGGTCCTCAACCCGGTGACGATCTTCCATCTCATCGGCGGCGCCCACAACGACGCATTGATGCTCGGCCTGATGGTGGCCGGCGTCACCCTGGCCAAGGAGAAGCGGCCCATCTGGGGGATCGTGCTGTGTGCCCTGGCCACCGCGGTCAAGGCCCCGGCGGCCCTGGGGATCCTCTACATCGGATGGAGCTGGCTCGGAACCGGGGTGCCCGTCAAGGATCGAATACGGCCGGTGGTCACGGCCGGGTTGATCGGCCTGGGCATGCTCGGTCTGTTCTCCTATGTCAGCGGGCTCGGCTGGGGTTGGGTCACGATCCTCGGCACACCCGGGGTCGTCCGGTCCTGGGCCTCGCCCACTACCGGTGTGGCCTTCGCCATCACCGGGATCGCCCATCTGTTCCACGTGGGGGTGGGCGTCAGCGGTGTCCTGTCGGTGACCCGGTTCCTCGGGCTGCTGGTGGCCGCGGTGTGTGCCGTGTGGCTGCTGCTCAACAGCGACCGGGTCGGCACCCTGAAGGCCCTCGGGCTCACCCTGCTGCTCTTCGTCCTCCTCGGCCCGGTCGTCCAGCCCTGGTACCTGTCGTGGGGGCTGATACTGCTCGCCCCGGTGGCCCTCGGCCAGCTGCGGTCGCTGGTGATCGGCCTGTCGATGGTCACGGCCTTCATCGAGCTGCCCGGCGGAACCGACCTGGTCAAGGCTCTACTCCACGGCGACCCGCTGCTGATCGTATTGACCATGCTGTGGCTCCTGGTGGTCATGACCGTGCCGCTGTCCTCGTGGGACCAGCGCCGGCCGGGGCTCGCCGCCAAGCGGGTCGCGTCCGGGGCGATCTCCTCGGCGTAGGACCGGGTCAGGTCTCGACCGATCTGCCCGTCAGCTCGACTCGACGTCGATTCCCTCCCCGCCGAGCATCCGTTGAAGCACGGCGACGTCCAGCCACCGATTGAATTTCCGGCCTATCTCCTTCTCGACGCCCACCAGCTCGAACCCGCAGGTCTCGTGCAGGGTGATGGAGGCGGCGTTGCCCCCTCCTACCCGGGCGATCATCGAGTGGAACCCGTGGAGGGTGCCCCGACGGACGAGTTCCTCCAGCAGGGCCCGGCCCACTCCCCCGCCGCGGTGCCTCTCGGCGACGTAGACCGAGTTCTCCACGGTCGTCGAGTAGGAGGGCCGGTCCCGGTACGTCGACAGCGAGCCGAACCCGAGCACGGCGCCGTCGTCGGCGACGGCCACGATGGCCGGATAGGTGCCCTGATGCTCGACCATCCAGGCCGCCTGTTCCTCGACGGAACGGGCCCGCAGGTCGAAGGTGGCGGTCGAGCCCAGGACCTCGACGTTGTAGATCTGGCGGATGGGTTCGGCGTCGGAGGGCTCGGCCAGGCGCACGTGCATCCCGGGCATCGTAGACTGGGGCCCACTGTTCAGGTTCCCCCGGTGTGGCTATGATCTTCCCTCTGCTGCTCTGTCGAGCTGCATTGCCCCTGTAGCTCAGTGGTAGAGCACCGCCATGGTAAGGCGGGGGTCGTGGGTTCAATCCCCACCGGGGGCTCGCCCATGGCGGCGTAGCTCAGTTGGTTAGAGCACACGGCTCATAATCGTGGGGTCGCCGGTTCGAGTCCGGCCGCCGCTACCAGTTCACAGCTGTGCCAGGGCAACCAGATGGGTCGGGTAGCTCCCGACGGCCGGCGCAGGACGAAGCACCCCGGGTCGAGGCAGTCCCGGGTGGACAGGAAGTACCCGGGCAGTACGTACATCGGACCCGAGGCCGGCACCGGTCGAGGGCACAAGGGAGTCACTGTGGCAAAGAACGAGAAGCGCATCCAGGTCACCCTGGCCTGCGAGTCGTGCAAGCGACGCAACTACATCACCACCAAGAACAAGATGAACGACCGCGAGCGGATCGAGATGAAGAAATTCTGCTCGTGGGACCGTCGGCACACACTCCACAAGGAGACCCGCTAGGCACGAGCGCCGGCCGGGTCGTCCCGGGTCGGGGCCGCGGCCTCTGCCTGGGACGCGACCCTTCCCCGGTGGTAGCCTCTGGCACCGCCGTTGCGCTCGGAAGCCCGTGCGCGGCAGGGCGGTGGACAGAGGGCAGTAGCTCAACTGGTAGAGCACCGGTCTCCAAAACCGAAGGTTGGGGGTTCAAGTCCCTCCTGCCCTGCTCTGCACCTGTGACAGTGGTCGAAGGAAACAGCACGTGAACCGAGAACAGAAGCGAATGATGCAGCGGCAGGGCCAGGACCCCGATGGGGAGTCCACGCCCACACGCACCGCCGCGCCCGCTCGCAAGCCGGTCAAGCGTGAGCCTTTCCGGATCGGCCAGTTCTTCCGGGAGGTACGCTCGGAGCTGCGGCAGGTGGCCTGGCCCAACCGGGCGGAGGTCATCAACTACACGACGGTGACCCTGGTCACCCTGCTGTCACTGATGGTCCTCATCTTCGTCCTCAACTACGCCTTCGCAAAGGGCGTCCTCTGGCTGTTCAAGCCCTGATCGGTATGACTGTGACCCAAGACGGAACCACTTCCCCCACCGGCGACGACCCGAGCGTCGACCAGACGACAGCCGATGCCGCCCTCGCTGTGGCTGACGATGCCGCGCCCGAGGTCGCGGCCGCGGATGCTCCTGCCGAGGTGGCCGACGAAACTGCCGAGGTGGGCGACGACGCTGCCGACGGGGCGCTCGACGAGTCCGCCGATGACGAGTACGAGGACGACGAGCCCTTCGTCGTCAGTCCCTATGACCAGCCCGGACGCTGGTACGTCGTCCACACCTACGCCGGTTATGAGAACAAGGTGAAGTCCAACCTGCACAGCCGCACGGCGTCCATGGGCATGGAGGACCGCATCTACGAGGTGGTCATCCCGATGGAGGACGTCGCCGAGTTCAAGAACGGCAAGAAGGTCATCGTCCAAAAGAAGGTCTTCCCCGGCTACCTGCTTTGCCGCTGCGAGCTCGACGACGACAGCTGGGCCGTGATCCGCAACACCCCCGGCGTGACCGGATTCGTGGGCCCCGGCACCAAGCCGACCCCGCTGTCCCGTCGTGAGGTCGAGGGCATCCTGCAGGTCAAGGTGGAGGGTGGCGACGCCCCCGCCAAGCGCAGCCGACCCCGCCTCGAGCACGAGGTCGGCGAGACGGTGCGGGTCAAGGAAGGCCCCTTCGCCGACTTCTCGGGCCAGGTCGCCGAAATCAACGAGGACCAGCTCAAGCTCAAGGTCCTGGTCAACATCTTCGGCCGGGAGACCCCGGTCGAGCTCGAATTCAGCCAGGTCGCGAAGCTCTAGGGCTTCCACCACACGCACCCACGTACTAGGAGACACACCCTCATGGCCCCCAAGAAGAAGATCCTCGCGGTCGTCAAGATCCAGCTGCCCGCCGGTGGAGCCACACCCGCGCCCCCCGTGGGAACGGCCCTCGGGCCCCACGGCGTCCAGACCATGGACTTCGTGAAGCAGTACAACGCGGCCACCGAGAAGCAGGCCGGCTCGATCATCCCGGTCGAGATCTCGATCTATGAGGACCGGACGTTCTCGTTCGTGCTCAAGACCCCGCCGGCCGCCGCCCTGCTGCGCCAGGCCGCCGGTATCGAGAAGGGCGCGTCCACCGCCGGCCGCGAGACGGTCGCCACGGTGACCGACGCCCAGATCACCGAGATCGCCACCATCAAGCTCCCCGACCTCAACACCACCGATATCGAGTCGGCCAAGAAGCAGGTCGCCGGCACCGCCCGGTCGATGGGGATCAGCGTCGGCGGCTGAGCCCGACGACCGCGCCTAACCGAACTGACGAAAGAGACACCATGTCCAGGGGAAAGAAGTACACCTCCAGCCTTGCCGCCATCGACCGCCAGCACCTCTACTCGGCCGCCGAGGCGGTCGACCTGGTGAAAGCGGCGGCCAAGGCCAAATTCGACGAAACCGTCGAGTTGGCCGTCCGACTCGGGGTCGACCCCCGCAAGGCCGACCAGATCGTCCGCGGCACGCTGTCGCTGCCCGCCGGCACCGGACGGACAGCCCGCGTGGTCGTGTTCGCCGCGGGGGAGAAGGCCGCCGAGGCCCGTGCCGCCGGAGCCGACGTGGTCGGCGCCGACGACTTGGTGGCCCGGGTGGCAGGCGAGGGATTCCTCGACTTCGACATCGCCATCGCCACCCCGGACCTGATGGGCCAGGTCGGCACGCTCGGCCGTGTGCTCGGTCCCCGTGGCCTCATGCCCAACCCCAAGACCGGCACCGTCACCGACGACGTCGAGCGCGCTGTGCTCGAGTTCAAGGGCGGACGTGTCGAGTACCGCACCGACAAGGTCGGGAACGTGCATATCCGGGTGGGCAAGGCCTCCTTCGACAAAGCCAAGCTCCTGGAGAACATCCACGCCGTGATGGACGAGATCCACCGGGCCAAGCCGGCCGGAGCCAAGGGCAAGTACGTCCGCGGCGTCACCCTGTCCTCGACCATGAGTCCCGGCGTCCACATTGACCCGCTGCTGGCCCGCCGGGTCGAGGAGGAACTGGCAACGACCAGCGCCTGACCCCGCTGGTCCCAACCGGCACGGTTGGGCTAGAGTCTTCCTTTCCCGATCTACAGAACTGCCGTAGACCTCCGGTGTACCGGTCACCCGGTACCGAAGGGACCCCAAAGGGTCCGCCTGATGAGGCGTTCCGCTCCGAGCACTACCTGCTCGTGGCTGGCCACTCGATGGTGTCTGCGGCCCGAACCTGAGCGATTCGCTCGGTGGAGGCACGATGGACAATCCGAGGCCCGAGAAGGTGGCCGTCGTCAATGAGGTGCGCGAGCGCCTGGAGGCCGCCGACGGCGCCTTGCTGACCGAGTATCGCGGTCTGACAGTCGCCGAGTTGGCCGAGCTGCGTCGCGAGCTCACCGCTGCCGGTGGCGACTACAAGATCTACAAGAACACCCTGGTCCGCCTGGCCGTGGCCGACACCGCCGGCGCCGGGGTGAGCGATCTGCTCTCCGGCCCGACCGCGATCGCCTTCGTGCAGGGTGACGTGAGCGCGGTGGCCAAGGCCCTGCGGGACTTCGCCCGGGCCAATCCCAACCTGATCGTCAAGGGCGGTGTGGTCGGCTCGACCATCATGTCGGCCGCCGACATCGACGTCCTGGCCGAACTTCCGTCCCGCGAGACCCTGCTGGCCCAGTTCGCCGGTGCCCTGTCGGCCCCACTCCAGCAGCTGGCCGGCCTGGTCCAGGCCCTGCCCCGCAACCTCGCCTACGGGATCTCGGCCCTGCTGGAACAGCGCCAGTCCGAGGCACCTGTGGCCGAGACTCCGGTCGCCGACGAGGCCCCTGCCGAGGAGGCTGCCGCCCCCGATGCCGAAGCCGAGGCGACCCCCTCGGAGACGGCCGAAGCTGCACCCGCGGACGCGGCCGACGAGGCCCCGGCGGCCGAGTAGCTGCCCCACCCACTTCCGAGCACCCGCACCACCAGACCACCGACCAAGTAACGACACACATAGGAACAAGGAGTAATGACGATGGCAGGAACCCTGACCAAGGACCAGATTCTGGATGGCATCTCTGAGCTGTCCGTTCTCGAACTGAGCGAACTGCTCAAGGAGTTCGAGGAGCGTTTTGGCGTAACCGCGGCAGCTCCGGTCGCCGTAGCGGCCGCAGCCCCGACCGGTGGCGGCGACGCTGGTGCCGGCGAGGACGAGCAAGATGAGTTCGACGTGATCCTGGTTGCCGCCGGGGACACGAAGATCAAGGTCATCAAAGAGGTGCGCACGCTGACCAGTCTCGGGCTGAAAGAAGCCAAGGACCTGGTAGATGGCGCTCCCAAGCCGGTGTTGGAGAAGGCCAAGAAGGAAGACGCCGAGAAGGCGAAGGCGCAACTCGAAGGGGTTGGCGCCACCGTCGAACTCAAGTAGCGCCTTCTGGTTCCCGGTGGCCGTCACGATGGCGACCGGGAACCAGGTAGGGGTGCCGATAGGCAGCCGGGTCGGCTGATTCGCCCCCTTTCCCGGGGTTCCGGATCGACGTGATCCTGGTTGAATCCTTGACGCCGGGCGATGGACCTCCTACCCTGTGCATGCTCGCTCTGGGGATATATATCTCCGGGGTTGTGGAACTGTGCGCGCCAGGGTATGCTTACCTGTTGCCGTGCCTGCTCCTGACGCCTTCCTCAGTATTTTGGCTGAATGACGCGCGCGTCGGCGCCCCTCCAACTCCTCGATCGGTTGTTGTCGACCCCCGAGAAGTATCGCCTTCAGCTTCAGATGTACCGCAGTATCCCGTCGTCGCCCCATGCACCCCGAAACTGGGAGGAGTAGGCACTTGCCTGCACGGTCCAACAGCCCGGAACGTTTTTCCTTTGCCAATATTGATGAGGCGTTGCCTCTGCCCGACCTGGTCGCCATTCAGCGCGACTCGTTCCAGTGGTTTCTGGACAAGGGTCTGGCCGAGACGTTCAACGACATCAGTCCGATCGAGGACTTTACTGGTCAGCTGAGCCTCGAGCTGGAGTTCGATCCCACCGATCCCGACCTGCGACCACCGCCGAAATTCTCGGTGGAGGAGTGCAAGGAAAAGGACATGACCTACGCGGCACCGGTCTTTGTCCGGGCGCGTTTCATGAACGCCAGCACCGGTGAGATCAAGGAGCAGACGGTCTTCATGGGTGATTTCCCCGTGATGACCGATAAGGGCACCTTCATCGTCAACGGCACCGAGCGGGTAGTGGTCAGCCAACTGGTCCGTTCTCCCGGGGTCATCTTCCAGCCGGGACGGGACGCCAAAACAGTCTTTACAGGAACCATCCATCCCTACCGAGGTGAATGGATCGAGTTCGACGTCGAGGCCAAGCCGTCCAAAGACGTCACCGCCGGTTGTCGGGTCGCCCGCAAACGCCGCCTTTCCCTGTTTGTGCTGTTGCGGGCCCTCGGCTACGAAGACCAGGCATTCCTCGAGCGTTTCGTCCGGCACTTCGACTTCCTCGAAGGACAGTGGGAAAAGGAGCAGAATCTCGCTCCCACCCGTGAAGAAGCGCTGCTGGAGATCTACAAGCGGGCCCGCCCCGGTGAGCCGCTCTCGGTCGAGGCTGCTCGTCAGTACTTCGAGAACGCCTTCTTCAACCCCAAGCGCTATGACCTGACCCGGGTCGGCCGGTACAAGCTGAACCGGAAGCTCGGGCCGGAACTCGATCGCATCGAGGACATCTTCAAGATCAAACTCGAAAAGCCCACGCCGACCCAGGGAGTTCTGAGCCCGGCGGAGATCCTGGCTTCGTCGACTTACATGCTCCATCTGGCCAAGCACATGGCCGACGGCGAGTCGGGTTACCGCATTGATGACCAGGACCACTTTGCCAACCGCCGGATCCGGTCGGTGGGTGAGCTCATTCAGAACCAGGTCCGGGTGGGGCTATCCCGCATGGAACGTGTCGTCCGTGAGCGGATGACCACCCAGGATGTCGAGGCCATCACCCCCCAGACGTTGATCAACATCCGCCCGGTGGTCGCCGCCGTCAAGGAGTTCTTCGGCACGTCCCAGCTGAGCCAGTTCATGGACCAGAACAACCCTCTGTCGGGCTTGGCCCACAAGCGTCGCCTCTCCGCCCTCGGGCCTGGTGGCCTGTCCCGTGAACGGGCCGGCTTCGAAGTCCGTGACGTGCACACCTCGCACTACGGCCGAATGTGCCCCATCGAAACCCCCGAAGGCCCGAACATCGGCCTGATCGGCTCGCTGGCCACCTACGCCCGGGTCAATGAATACGGCTTCATCGAGACCCCGTACCGCAAGGTCGTCAACGGTCAGGTGACCAACGAGATCAACTACCTGGCGGCGGACGAAGAAGAAGAGCACGTCATCGCCCAGGCTTCCGCGGTGCTCGATGCCGACGGTCGCTTCACCGAAGAGAAGATTCTGGTTCGCCGCGGTCCCCAAGGCACCGGCGTGCGGGTGGGAGCAACGACGACCTCGTACGGCACCACCTCGGAGATCGACTTCGTGCCCCCGGCCGAGGTTGACCTGATGGACGTCTCGCCGAAGCAGATCGTGTCGATCTCGACAGCACTGATCCCCTTCGTCGAGCACGATGACGCCAACCGTGCCCTGATGGGTGCCAACATGCAGAAGCAGGCGGTGCCTCTGGTCGTTCCCGAGGCCCCCTACATCGGTACCGGCGTGGAGGCCCGCGCCGCTCGCGATGCGGGTGACGTGGTGCAGGCCGAGGGTGAAGGCACAGTGGTCGATGTCTCGGGTGAGCAGGTCACCGTGGAGTACAAGGCCGGGGCTAAGGACCGCAACGGCATCGTGTTGGGCCGCAAGGTCTACCGGCTGGCCAAATTCCGCCGCTCCAATCAGAACACCTCCATCAACCAGAAGGTCATCGTCGAAGAGGGTCAGAAAGTCAACGCCGGCGACGTGCTGGCCGACGGACCCTCCACACACAATGGCGAGTTGGCGCTGGGAAAGAACCTTCTGGTGGCCTTTATGCCATGGGAGGGCTACAACTACGAGGACGCCATCATCCTCTCCGAGCGCCTGGTGAAGGACGACGTCCTCACCTCGATCCATATCGAGGAACACGAGGTCGATGCTCGGGACACCAAGCTGGGTGCCGAAGAGATCACCCGTGACATCCCGAACCTGTCGGAGGAGATTCTGGCTGACCTCGACGAGCGGGGCATCATCCGGATCGGGGCCGAAGTGGGCCCGGGCGATATTCTGGTCGGAAAGGTCACCCCCAAGGGTGAGACCGAGCAGACTCCCGAAGAGCGCCTGCTACGGGCGATCTTCGGTGAGAAGGCCCGCGAGGTGCGCGATACCTCGTTGAAGGTGCCGCACGGCGAAGAGGGCAAGGTCATCGACGTCCGGGTCTTCTCCCGTGAGGACTCCCACGAACTGCCCCCTGGTGTCAACCAGTTGGTGCGGGTCTACGTGGCTCAAAAGCGGAAGATCTCCGAAGGCGACAAGTTGGCCGGACGTCACGGCAACAAGGGCGTCATTTCCAAGATCCTCCCGATCGAGGACATGCCGTTCCAAGCGGACGGCACCCCGGTTGACATCATCCTCAACCCATTGGGCGTACCCAGCCGGATGAACGTCGGCCAGGTCCTCGAGTCGCACCTGGGCTACGCCGCCCGTTGGGGTTGGAAGGATGCCGGCGAGGTCGCTCGCATCCCGTTGCGGGGCACCGAGACGAAGACGCGTCCACGGACGGAGCCGGCGGTCTGGGTGTCGACACCGGTGTTTGACGGTGCCCACTGGGACGAGGAGGACGACGCTGGACGTCATCCGACCATCCAAAAGATCTTCCGCAACCTCAACTCCGATGGAGTCGATGGAGCAGTACAGGTCACCGATGATGGCAAGTCGCAGCTCTACAACGGTCGCACCGGCGAGGCCTACGACAATCCGGTCTCGGTCGGTTACGTGTACATACTGAAACTCCACCACCTGGTGGACGACAAGATCCACGCCCGGTCCACTGGTCCGTACTCGATGATCACCCAGCAACCGCTGGGTGGCAAGGCCCAGTTCGGTGGCCAGCGATTCGGGGAAATGGAAGTCTGGGCCCTCGAAGCCTTCGGTGCCGCCTATGCGCTTCAGGAGCTCCTCACCATCAAGTCTGACGATGTGCTCGGACGGGTGAAGGTCTACGAGGCCATCGTCAAGGGGGAGAACATCCCCGAGCCGGGGATCCCCGAGAGCTTCAAGGTGCTCATCAAGGAAATGCAGTCACTGTGTCTCGACGTCGAAGTGCTGGCGCCGGGTGGAGAAGAGATCGAAATGCGCGAACTGGACGAGGACGTGTTCCGCACGGCCGAGGAGTTGGGCATCGACATCAGCCGGCCAGAACGTGGCTCGGATGAGGAAGACGCTCGACGCGCAGCGGAAAGGGGCTTCTGATGTTGGATGTCAACGACTTCGATCAGCTTCGGATCGGATTGGCCACGGCCGACTCGATCCGCGGATGGTCCAACGGCGAGGTGAAGAAGCCCGAGACCATCAACTACCGAACACTCCGTCCGGAAAAGGACGGTCTCTTCTGCGAAAAGATCTTCGGGCCGACCAAGGACTGGGAGTGCTACTGCGGGAAGTACAAGCGGGTCCGCTTCAAGGGGATCATCTGCGAACGCTGCGGGGTCGAAGTCACCCGGTCCAAGGTTCGCCGCGAGCGGATGGGTCATATCGAGCTGGCCGCCCCGGTCGTCCACATCTGGTACCTGCGCGGCACCCGTAGCTGGCTGGCCTACCTGCTGATGGGCACCGAGCCACGCGAGGAGCTCAAGGCCAAGCAGTTGGAGAAGGTCATCTACTTCGCCGCCAACCTGGTCACTTGGGTGGACGAGGCCAAGCGTCACGAAGACCTGCCCGCCCTCGAGGCCGAGCTTCGCGATGAGATCGCTGATCTCGAAAAGAAGCGCGATTTGGACATCGACCGTCGCTTCAAGGTCCTCGAAGGCGAGTTGGCCGACTTGGAGAAGTCGGGGGCCAAGGATGCCGAGATCAAGGCCCGGCAGCGCAACGTCGAGAAGGAAATCGGGAGCGTCCGTGAGCGTTTCCAAAGTGAGATCGAATTGGCCCAGCGCTCGTTCGACGAGTTCAAGAGCCTGCACTCCCGCAAGATCCTCGAAGACGAGATGCTCTGGCGCGAGCTGCGTGTCCGGTATGAGGACTACTTCGAGGGTGGCATGGGGGCCGAGTCGATCCAACGTCTCATCGATCGGATCGACCTCGACGAAGAAGAGATCAAGCTCCGGGCCATGATCGACGCCGCCGACGGCCGCAAGCCACTGTCGGCTCAGCGTCGCCAGAAGGTCATCAAGCGGCTGAAGATCGTCACCGCCTTCAACCGACGCGACGAGAACGGCAAGCGGGTCAACGGGCCACGCTCCATGATCCTCGAGTCGGTGCCGGTCATTCCTCCGGACTTGCGCCCGATGGTGCAGCTCGATGGTGGCCGGTTCGCCACTTCGGACCTCAACGACCTCTATCGCCGGGTCATCAACCGGAACAACCGGTTGAGGCGACTGCTCGATCTGGGCGCACCGGAGATCATCATCAACAACGAGAAGCGGATGCTTCAAGAGGCCGTCGACGCCCTGTTCGACAACGGGCGGCGTGGGCGACCGGTCACCGGGCCTGGTAACCGGCCTCTGAAGAGCCTGTCCGACATGTTGAAGGGTAAGCAGGGTCGATTCCGCCAGAACCTGTTGGGCAAGCGGGTCGACTACTCCGGCCGTTCGGTCATCGTGATCGGTCCCACGCTTCTTCTCCATCAGTGTGGCCTGCCCAAACTGATGGCACTCGAACTCTTCAAGCCGTTCGTCATGAAGCGGTTGGTCGATGCGGAGTACGCGCAGAACATCAAGTCGGCCAAGCGGATGGTGGAACGTCGCCGCCCGCAGGTCTGGGATGTCCTCGAAGGGGTCATCAAGGAGCATCCGGTGTTGTTGAACCGTGCCCCGACCCTTCACCGTTTGGGGATTCAGGCGTTCGAGCCGGTGTTGGTCGAGGGCAAGGCCATTCAGGTCCACCCGTTGGTCTGCACCGCCTTCAACGCTGACTTCGACGGTGACCAGATGGCTGTCCACCTGCCCCTGTCCGCCGAGGCACAGGCTGAGGCGCGGGTGCTGATGTTGTCGGCCAACAACATCCTGTCCCCGGCCACCGGTCGTCCGATCACCGTTCCGACCCAGGACATGGTGTTCGGCATCTACTACGTCACCCTCGTCGCCGACGGTGCCAAGGGAGAAGGCCGGGTCTTCCGGCACGCCTACGAGGTCGAGACGGCGTTCGATGCCGGCGACATCGACCTGCACGCCAAGATCACCCTTCGGCCCGTGGCTGGTACCCACATGGCCCAGTCGATCGCCCTGACCAATGGGGTCGAGCTCGATGCCGACGGGCATCTGGTCGGCGCCGCCGACGGCGAGACGCTGGAGATGGTGACCACGGCCGGACGCCTGTTCTTCAACACCGCGCTCCCCGATGGCTACCGGTACATCAACGACCTGGTCGGTAAGCGGAATACCGCCATCGCCACCATCGTCGAAGAGATTGCCGAAGGATTCCCCAAGTACATCGTGGCCGAGAGCCTCGACCGGATCAAGGCGCTCGGATTCCGCTACGCCGCTCAGTCGGGTCTGACCATCTCCATCAACGATGTCCGCACCCCCCCTGACAAGCAGACCATTCTCGACCGCTACGAAAAAGAGGCGGAGAAGGCCGAGGCTCAGTTCAAGCGGGGCATCATCACCGATGATGAACGCCGTCAGAAAGAGATCGAGATCTGGACGTCAGCCAACTCCGAGGTTGGGCGAGCCATGGAGAAGTCACTCTCAGCCTTGGCCTTCAACCCGTTGAACATGATGGTCGACTCGGGTGCTCGCGGTAACTCGCAGCAGATCCGCCAGATCGCCGGCATGAAGGGCCTGGTCTCGAACCCCCGCGGTGAGATGATCCCCCGCCCGATCAAGTCTTCCTTCCGTGAAGGTCTGTCGGTACTCGAGTACTTCATTTCCACCCACGGAGCCCGTAAGGGCCTGGCCGACACCGCCCTCCGGACGGCTGACTCGGGGTATCTGACCCGTCGCCTGGTGGACGTGGCTCAGGAGCTGATCGTCCGCGAGGACGACTGCGGATCCACCCGTGGAATCTGGATCGAGAACATCGTCCCCGACGAAGCCGGGAAGCGTTCGTACCTCGAGACCCGGGTCCATGGCCGGATCGTGATCGAAGCGGTCACCCTCACCGACAAGTCCAAAATCGACGTGGGGACATTGCTCACCGACGAGATCGTGGACCGGCTCCGGGACGATCCCAACATCGACAGGGTCCGCACCCGCTCGGTGCTGACCTGCGAGGCCGAGCATGGAATCTGTGTCGCCTGTTACGGGCAGTCATTGGCCACCGGCCTGATGATCGAGCTCGGTGAGGCGGTCGGCGTCATCGCTGCCCAGTCCATCGGCGAGCCGGGCACCCAGTTGACCATGCGTACCTTCCATACCGGAGGCATCGTCGGCGAGGACATCACCCACGGCCTACCCCGAGTGGTCGAGCTCTTTGAAGCCCGTACCCCCAAGGGTGCCGCCGTCCTGGCTCGTCAATCCGGCGTTGTCCGCATCGAGGAAGAAGAGAGCGGACGCCAGATCACCGTGGTGGCAGAAGGTGGCGAAGAGGAGACCGTCCTCGTCGCCCAGCGTGCCCACCTCGAGGTGGTGGACGGCCAAGATGTCAGCGCGGGGGACGCCCTGGTCGAAGGGCCCAAGGACCCCAAGGAGCTCTTGGAGGTCAAGGGGATCCGCGAGACCCAGCAATACCTGGTCGAAGAGGTCCAGAAGGTCTACCGCGACCAAGGCGTGTCCATTCACGACAAGCACATCGAGCTCATCGTGCGTCAGATGCTCCGTCGAGTGCTGGTGGCGGACCCGGGCGATGCACCGTTCCTTCCGGGCGAGCGTGTCGACAATCGGTCCTACGCCGAGGTCAACCGTCAACTGGTCCAGGACGGGCAACGGCCGGCCGAAGGCCGTCCCGAACTCATGGGGATCACCAAGGCATCATTGGCCACCGAAAGCTGGCTGTCGGCGGCCTCCTTCCAGGAGACCACCCGGGTGCTCACCGAGGCAGCCATCGAAGGCAAGTCGGACAAACTGTTCGGACTCAAGGAGAACATCATCATCGGCAAGCTCATCCCGGCTGGTACGGGGATGGAGCGTTACCGGGACATCAAGTTGGAGATGCCCGGTGCGGAAGCCATGCCGTTGTGGGCAGTGGGCTCCGAGGGTGACGCCGGTACCGAGGATCTGGCTGCGTGGCTGCGCGATACCGGTGGCGACGCCTCCGTCGGCACCTTCAACTCGGACATCGACGCCAGTTGGCTGGGCACCCTGCCCACGGCTGAGGACCTGGCCGACGGATCGCCCAGGTCCGGAGGGGAAGAAGCGCCGGCAACGGAGCCTCCGAGCTCACTGGAGGCCGGCGCCTGATTCTTGGCCGCTAGTCCGAGCTCGGTCGATAGCGGGACGGTAGTGACGAGCGGGGACCTTTGGGTCCACACTCGTTTTTTCCGGGACCCGGGCCACCGCCGCACATTGGGCCGCGTTTGCCCGGCAGAGGCTGATGCCGTACCATTGACTGTTCGCGCGGCCCCGGAATAGTTGGTGCTCCGTGCCCGTCGCAATACAAGTCCGCAGTCCATGTCCGCAGCTTGCAGTTGAAGCTGCATCCCACCCCGCAGTCCTTAACCTAGAGGTAACGCGTGCCCACGATTTCTCAACTCGTCCGAAAAGGCCGAGCGACCAAGCCCACCAAGAGCAAGACACCGGCCCTCAAGGGTGCCCCCCAGCGACGCGGCGTGTGCACGCGGGTCTATACCCACACCCCGAAGAAGCCGAATTCGGCCCTCCGCAAGGTGGCCCGTGTCCGCCTGACCAGTGGCCTCGAGATCACCGCCTATATCCCCGGTGAAGGGCACAACCTCCAAGAGCACTCGATTGTCCTGGTGCGTGGCGGTCGTGTGAAGGATTTGCCGGGGGTCCGCTACAAGGTCATCCGTGGCACCCTCGACGCATCCGGTGTCCGTGAGCGCAATCAAGCCCGCAGCCGTTACGGCGCCAAGAAGGAGTCCTGACGTGCCCCGCAGTGGTCCCGCCCCCCGACGCGAACTCATCCCCGACCCGGTCTACCACTCGGTCCTGGTCACCCAGGTGGTCAACCGGGTCCTGAGCCGTGGCAAGCGGACCCTGGCCGAGCGCATCGTCTACGACGCGCTGGCCGACGTTGCTGAGAAGTCCGGGAACGATCCTGTCGCCGTCCTGAAAAAGGCGGTCGAGAACACCCGACCCGAGCTCGAAGTGCGGAGCCGCCGGGTTGGTGGCGCCACTTACCAGGTCCCGGTGGAGGTGCGGCCCCGCCGGGCCACCACCCTGGCCATCCGTTGGCTGGTGGGCTATTCCCAGCAGCGCCGGGAAAAGACCATGGCCGAAAGGCTGTCTAACGAGATTCGCGATGCGGCCAACGGCATCGGTGCCGCGGCCAAGCGCCGTGAGGACCTCCATAAGATGGCTGAGTCCAACAAGGCATTCGCGCACTACCGCTGGTAAGAGAGTGCGGCCTTCCGCACTCTTCGCACCAGGCACGACCTACGAGCACTATCCGAGAGCTGATTAATTATGGCTGAAAAGCCCACCCGGACCCATTCCCTGGCCCATACCCGGAATATCGGGATCATGGCTCATATTGATGCCGGAAAGACGACGACAACCGAGCGCATCCTCTACTACACCGGGAAGAACTACAAGATCGGTGAAGTGCACGAGGGTGCCGCCACCATGGACTGGATGGTCCAGGAACAAGAGCGTGGAATCACCATTACGTCGGCGGCAACCACCTGTCTGTGGCACGACACCACCATCAACATCATCGATACCCCAGGACACGTCGACTTCACAGTGGAAGTGGAGCGCTCCCTGCGGGTCCTCGACGGGGCGGTGGCTGTCTTCGATGCGGTAGCTGGCGTGGAGCCGCAGACCGAAACGGTGTGGCGCCAGGCCAACAAGTACGAAGTGCCGCGGATCTGCTTCATCAACAAGATGGACAGGACCGGCGCCAACTTCACCCAGTGCGTCGAGATGATCCGGGACCGCCTCGACGCCGTCCCGGCCGTAGTGCAACTGCCCATTGGCTCCGAAGGCGGCTTCCGGGGCGTGGTGGACTTAGTTCACATGCGGGCGCTGGTGTGGGACGACGGGGACGACGGAATGGGCGAAGAGTGGGCCAACGAAGAGATCCCGGCCGATATGAAGGCGGAGGCCGAAGAGGCCCAGCACCAACTGGTCGACGTGCTCTCCAACTATGACGACACGGTCATGGAAAAGTATCTGGCGGAAGAGGAGATCACCCCTGTCGATTTCCAGAACGCCCTACGCGCCGTCACCCTGAAGAGCCAGGCAGTGCCGATCCTGTGTGGTTCAGCGTTCAAAAACAAGGGCGTCCAGCCCATGCTCGACGCGGTGGTCGACTACCTGCCCAGCCCGCTCGACATCCCCCCGACGGTGGGGACCGTCCCCCGCAAGGAGGATCAACTGGTCGAGCGCCCGGCGACCGACGACGCTCCTTTTTCCGCCTTGGCGTTCAAGATCATGACCGACCCCTATGTCGGCAAACTCACCTACCTGCGGGTCTACTCGGGCACCCTGACCAAGGGTTCGGGCGTGGTCAACTCCACCAAGGACCGCAAAGAGCGCGTCGGGCGCCTGCTTCAGATGCACGCCAATACCCGGGTGGATCTCGATGCCTGCTTCGCCGGGGACATCGTGGCGGCGGTCGGTCTCAAGCAGACCACCACCGGTGACACCCTGTGCGATCCGGACCAACAGGTGGTCTTGGAGTCGCTGACCTTCCCCGAGCCGGTCATCCACGTGGCCGTGGAGCCGAAGACCAAGGCCGACCAGGACAAGCTGTCCAAGGCGCTGTTCGCACTCTCCGAGGAGGACCCGACCTTCCGGGTGCACTCGGACGAGGAGACCGGCCAAACGGTGATTTCGGGGATGGGCGAGCTCCACCTCGAAGTCCTGGTGGACCGGATGCTCCGCGAATTCAATGTCGACGCCAACGTGGGCAAGCCGCAGGTCGCCTACCGCGAAACGATTCGGAAGAAGGTCGAAAAGGTCGAGGTTCGCTACATCCGCCAGACCGGTGGCAAGGGCCAGTATGGCCATGTGGTGATCACCGTGGAGCCCACCGGCCCCGGCGGCGGCTACGAATTCATCGACAAAATCAGCGGCGGTGCCATCCCCAAGGAGTACATCCCCTCCATTGACCAGGGCATTAGGGAGTCGATCACTTCGGGTGTCCTGGCCGGCTATCCCACCGTGGACATCCGGGTCACCTTGACCTACGGCACCTACCACGACGTCGACTCCTCGGAGATGGCGTTCAAAATTGCCGGCTCGATGGCCATCAAGAAGGCCGCCAACCTGGCCAGCCCCGTGCTCCTCGAGCCGGTGATGGCCGTCGAGGTCACCACACCCGAGGACTACATGGGTGATGTGATCGGCGACCTGTCATCCCGTCGAGGCAAGGTCGAGGGGATGGAACAGCGGGGAAACAGCCACATTGTTCGGGCGCAGGTACCGCTGAGTGACATGTTCGGCTACGCTACCGATCTGCGGTCGCGTACGCAGGGGCGTGCGACGTACTCGATGCAGTTTCACGCGTACACCGAAGTCCCCGAGTCAATCGCCAGGGAGATCATCGCCAAGGCGCGCGGAGAGTAAATACAGCACCGCAGTAACGTTTCACGCCATTACACACCGATACACGAGGAACGACGGTAGGCATCCGCCTCCGTCCTGGCGGGCCCGAGGGGGCGCCGCCCGAGACTAGGGAGCATTACCCCAGCCATGGCCAAGAAGAAGTTTGAGCGCACGAAGCCCCACGTCAATGTGGGAACGATGGGACACATCGACCACGGGAAGACCACGTTGACCGCGGCCATCACCAAGGTGCTGCACGACAGCGACCCCACCACGTCGTTCACCCCCTTTGACCAGATCGACAAAGCGCCCGAAGAGCGCCAGCGGGGCATCACGATCTCCATTGCCCACGTTGAGTACGAGACGCCGAACCGGCATTACGCCCACGTCGACATGCCGGGCCACGCTGACTACATCAAGAACATGATCACCGGCGCCGCCCAGGTCGACGGAGCCATCTTGGTGGTATCCGCCGCCGACGGCCCGATGCCTCAGACCCGTGAGCACGTACTGCTCGCCCGCCAGGTGGGAGTCCCTTACATCGTGGTGGCATTGAACAAGGCCGACCAGGTCGACGATGAGGAACTCCTCGACCTGGTGGAGCTCGAGGTACGTGAACTCCTCAACGAGTACGAATTCCCCGGCGACGACACCCCCATTGTGCGGGTCAGTGCGCTGAAGGCCCTGGAGGGTGACCCCGAGTGGGCCGAGAAGATCACCGAGCTTATGGCTGCGGTCGATTCGTTCATCCCCGAGCCCGAGCGGGATACCGAGAAGCCGTTCCTCATGTCGATCGAAGATGTCATGTCAATCACCGGACGCGGCACTGTGGTAACCGGAAAGATTGAGCAGGGCATCGTCAAGGTGGGTGAAGAAGTCGAGATCGTCGGACTTCGTGACACCCAGAAGACAACCGTCACCGGCGTGGAGATGTTCCGCAAGCTCCTCGACCAGGGACAGGCCGGCGACAACGTCGGCGTGCTGCTTCGTGGCACGAAGAAGGAAGACGTCGAACGCGGCCAGGTGTTGTGCAAGCCGGGCTCCATCACTCCCCACACCAAGTTTGAGGCCACCGTTTACGTGTTGAACAAGGATGAGGGTGGACGACACAAGCCGTTCTTCACCAACTATCGTCCGCAGTTCTACTTCCGCACCACCGATGTGACCGGCACCATCAGCCTCCCCGAGGGGACCGAGATGGTGATGCCGGGTGACAACACCGACATGACGGTGGAGTTGGGTAAGCCGATCGCCATGGTCGAAGGTTTGCGGTTCGCCATCCGTGAGGGTGGGCGTACCGTGGCTTCGGGCCGGGTCACGAAGATCCTCGCCTAGTTCGGCCGTTGTGAACATCCCCACGAGAGGAAGCTGAGCCCATGGCCGCTGAAGGCCCCCGCCAGAAGATCCGGATTCGCCTCAAGGCGTACGATCACGAGATTCTCGATCAGTCCACCGAGAAGATCGTCCAGACTGTGCTTCGCACCCAGGCCAAGGTGCTGGGTCCGGTGCCGCTTCCTACGGAAAAGCACCGCTACACGGTGATCCGATCGCCTCACAAGTACAAGGACAGCCGCGAGCACTTTGAGATGCGGGTGCACAAGCGTCTGGTCGACATCGTCGAGCACACTCCCAAGACCGTCGATTCCCTTCAGCGTCTCGACCTTCCCGCTGGCGTGGATATCGAAATCAAGATACAGACTGTCTGAGCCTCCGTTTCGGGCCGTTCCGTTTCTGGCGGTGGGGACCTGATTGGTGTAGCGTGGCTAACTGGTCCGATTTTGGGCCGAAGATCTGACGGAGACGTGTCTGAGCGCCCACCGAGTTGAACGGTGGGGACCTTGGGCCAAACCAGGCGAGCGCTCTGCTCGGTTCTACCGAGCGGAGCGTCTGCATGTGAGCCGACACCTGTTGGCTCCCGGGGCGCACAGCGCCAATCAACAACACCAGCAGTACCAATCGGCACCGGATGGTGTCGAGCAGAGCGAAGAACCGAGACGGAGAATCCGCAGTGGCCACCAAGGCGATCGTGGGCGAAAAAGTTGGCATGACCCAGATCTGGGATGACCAGCACCGGGCGATACCGGTGACGGTGGTACGCGTCTCGCCGGTCCGGATCGTGCAGGTCAAGACGGCCGAGACCGAAGGTTATGCCGCGCTGCAGGTGACGTGGGGCTTTCGCCGGTCCTCCACCCTGACCAAGCCCGAGCGTGGGCACTACGACAAGGCGGGGGTCGATCCCGGGCGTCGCCTTGTCGAGTTGCGTCTCGACGATGTGGGTGCCTACAAGGTCGGCCAGCAACTCACTGCCGATCTGCTGCAACCGGGTGAACTGGTGGATGCCATTGCTGTCTCGAAGGGAAAGGGCTTCGCCGGTGGGATGAAACGCCACAACTTCAAGGGGCTGGGAGCATCCCACGGTACCCACAAGAAGCACCGTGCCCCCGGCTCCATCGGTGCCTGTGCCACCCCGTCACGTGTGTTCAAGGGAACCCGCATGGCCGGGCGGATGGGCGGCCAACAGGTGACCACGTTGAATCTCGAGATCGTCCAAGCCGATCCGGAGCGTGAGCTGGTGCTGGTCAAAGGGGCGGTTCCCGGTCCACGTGGTGGCGTGGTCGTCTTGCGTGACGCAGTGAAGGCTCCGTTGCTCAAGGGAGGTATGACACAGTGAGTTCGTCGTCCGCGTTCGATCTCGAAACAGCATCTCCGGCGGAGATCCGTCGCTTCCTCCGGCCGGCCCCGGCCCAGCGCACCGTTGACCGCCGTTCCATCGATGGCACGGTCCTGGCTCAGGTCAATCTCGACCCGAGCCTGTTCGGGATCGAGCCCAACCTCGCCGTCCTGCATCAGATAGTGACCGCCCAACTGGCCGCCGCCCGTTCCGGTACCCAGTCGACGAAGACCCGGGCCGAGGTCCGTGGTGGTGGCGCCAAGCCGTTCCGGCAGAAGGGCACCGGCCGGGCTCGGCAGGGCTCGACCCGTTCGCCACAGTGGATCGGTGGTGGCGTTGCCCTGGGCCCCAAGCCCCGCTCCTACGCCCAGAAGACCCCCAAGAAGATGATCCAGTTGGCGTTGAAGTCGGCGCTGTCCGACCGGGCCTCCCAGGGCCGGGTGGCCCTGGTCGATTCCTGGGCATTCGACGTGCCCAGGACCAAGGATGCCGTCGCCGCGTTGCATGCCCTCGGCCTCGAGGGCAGGGTCCTGGTGGTGCTGGGAGAAGAGGACGGTTACGCTGACCGCTCATTCGGCAACCTTCCCGAGATCCAGACCATGGTGGTGGGCGAGTTGAACGCCTACGACATTCTGGTCAACGACTGGTTGGTGTTCACCGATGCCACTCTTCCCGGAGAGACCGGCACCGCGTCACCGACCGGGTCGACTGGGGTTGCCACTGACACAGAAGGGAGCCAATCGTGAGGGATCCCCATAACGTGCTCATCCGGCCCGTGGTGTCTGAGAAGTCCTACGCCCTGATGGACGACAACGTCTATGTGTTCGTGGTCGACCCGTCGGCGACCAAGATCGATGTGCGCCATGCCGTTGAACAGGCGTTCGGAGTCCGGGTCACCAATGTCAACACCCTCAATCGGAAGGGTAAGACGAAGCGGAACCGGAAGAGCAACACTCTGGGCCACCGTTCGGATACCAAGCGGGCCATCGTCACCCTCCACGAGGGTGACTCGATCGACCTGTTCGAGAACTGAGGGACCGAGGATCATGCCGCTCCGTTCACGCAAACCCACCAGCCCCGGCCGCCGGTTCCAGACTGTCTCGGATTTTGCCGAGATCACCACTGACCGCCCCGAGAAGTCGCTCCTGGCCCCCAAACCCTCCACCGGTGGCCGGAACACTCACGGCCGCAAGACTGCCCGTCACCGCGGCGGCGGCCACAAGCAGCAGTACCGGATCATCGACTTCAAACGCGACAAGGACGGGATTCCGGCCAAGGTCGCTTCGATCGAGTACGACCCCAATCGCAACGCCCGTATTGCCCTGCTCCACTATCTCGACGGTGAGAAGCGCTACATCCTGGCTCCGGCCCAAGTGAAGGTGGGCGACCTGTTGCAGTCGGGTCAGGGAGCCGACATCCGCCCCGGCAATGCGTTGCCACTCCGCTACATCCCGGTCGGATCGGTGATCCACAACGTGGAGCTCCGCCCCGGTGGTGGCGGGAAGATGGGACGCGGCGCGGGCATGAGCATCCAACTGGTGGCCAAGGAAGGCGTCTACGCCACCCTGCGCCTGCCTTCCACCGAGATGCGCCGGGTGTCCATTGACTGCCGGGGCACCCTCGGCACGGTGGGCAACTCGGAGGCCGAGCTGATCAAGATCGGCAAGGCGGGCCGCAACCGCTGGAAGGGCAAGCGCCCGCAGACCCGTGGTGTGGCCATGAACCCCGTCGACCACCCGTTGGGCGGCGGCGAAGGCAAGTCGTCCGGTGGCCGCCATCCGGTGTCGCCATGGGGCAAGCCCGAGGGCCGCACCCGGTCCCGTGGCAAGGAATCCGACAAGATGATCGTCCGCAGGCGCCGCACCCGCGGTGCCCGCCGGTAGGGAAACAGAGGGAACGCCACACCATGCCTCGCAGCCTGAAAAAAGGTCCGTTCGTCGACGACCACCTCATCAAGAAGGTGGATGTCCTCAACGCGGCCGGGGACAAGAAGGTCATCAAGACGTGGTCCCGTCGCTCCACCATCATTCCGGACATGGTCGGCCACACCATTGCCGTCCACGATGGGAGGAAACACATACCGGTGTACGTCACCGAGTCGATGGTCGGTCACAAGTTGGGTGAGTTCGCACCCACCCGGACGTTCAAGTTCCATGCCGGCCAAGAGCGGGCGGGGAGGCGCTGAGGTGCCCGGCGTGAAGACCAATGAGCGTGAGGGAACCCGAGCCGTGTTGCATCACAGCCGCATGTCGGCGTACAAGGCTCGCCAGGTCCTCGACCAGATTCGCGGCCTTGACGCCGACCGCGCCCTCGAGACACTGGCACTCGGTGACCGGGAGGCCGCCGCAGTCATCGGCAAGGTCCTGGCCTCGGCCGTGGCCAACGCCGTCCACAACGACGGCCTCGACCCCGACGAGCTCTTCGTATCCGCCTGTTATGCCGACGAGGGGAGCACGCTGAAGCGTTGGCGCCCCCGGGCCCGTGGTCGGGCTACCCGAATCCGGAAGCGGACCTGTCACGTCACGATCATCGTGAGCCGCCTTCCCGAGGATCGCATCGCCCGCCGGCGGGCCAAGCAGAGTGCCACCGGAGCTCAGCGCTCGCGCCGGGTGGCCGGATCGAGGCGTACCCGGAAGACCGAGGCGGCTCCCGCCGTGTCGAAGGCGACGGAGACCGAAATCGAAGAGACGCCGATCGGCAATGATGACATCGAGCCGGCCGACGTGGAGACCGACGCCACCGGAGCGGACACCAGCGCCGAAGCAGATACCGAATCGGCCGAGGGCGAGGCTGACCCGGTGAGTGAAGCGGACGCTGACACCGACGCCAGCGATGAAACGAACGTCGATTCCGCCAAAGAGAAGGGCAAGTAGATGGGCCAGAAGGTCAATCCCTACGGGTTCCGGCTGGGCATCACGACTGACTGGAAGTCGCGATGGTTCGAAGAGAAGAACTATCAGAACTGCGTGATCGAGGATTGGAAGATCCGCGATTACCTCATGTCGCAACTGGAGTCAGCCGCCGTCAGCCGTATTGAGGTTGAGCGCACCCGTGACCGTCTCCGGGTGGATATCCACACCGCCCGCCCGGGCATCGTGATTGGCCGTCGTGGATCCGAAGCCGACCGCCTGAAGAAGAAGATCGAAGAGATCACTGGTCTGAACAATCGAATTCAGCTCAATATCCAAGAGATCAAGCAGCCTGAACTCGATGCCGCTCTCATTGCCCAGGGCATCTGCGATCAACTCGCCCGCCGGGTGGCGTTCCGCCGGGCCATGAAGCGTGCCATCCAGACCGTACAGAAGGCCGGCGCCCTCGGTGTCCGCGTGCAGTGCTCGGGCCGCCTGGGTGGATCCGAGATGGCCCGAAGGGAGTCGTACCGCGAGGGTCGGGTTCCGTTGCATACCTTGCGGGCCGACATCGACTACGGCTTCCGTGAGGCCAAGACCACCTTCGGCCGCATCGGCGTGAAGGTGTGGATCTACAAGGGAGATGTCCTGCCCTACAAGATCTCGACTGATGACAAGATCACCCGCGAAGCCGCCATGGCCGTGGGCGAAACGTCGGGCCAGGGTGGAGAGGCTCCGCGCCGCTTGATCACCGCCGGAGGCGGTCGCCGTCGGGCCGAGCAGGGTGCTCCGGGCAGCGTGGTCCCTGTCGACGAAGCCCCCGAGGGGACCGAGGTCCCGGAGGGCTTGGTCGACCAATCCACCGCCGACATCGTGGCCACTCCGGCGGTCCCCGACGAGCTCGAGCGCATCCTTACCGAGGATGAAGAGATCGAGCGCCGGACCCGTGAGCACCACGAGACACCCCACTTCCGCAAGGAGGTCGACTGATGCTGATGCCCCGTAAGGTCAAGCACCGCAAACAACAGCGCGGTCGGATGAGTGGCAAGGCCAAGGGCGGTAGCTCCGTGACCTTTGGTGACTTCGGAATCCAGGCCATGGAACCGGCCTGGTTGACAGCGCGTCAGATCGAGGCTGCCCGTATTGCCATGACCCGTCACGTGAAGCGGGGTGGGAAAGTGTGGATTCGGGTCTTCCCGGATCGCCCTGTCACCCAGAAGCCGGCCGAGACCCGTATGGGCTCGGGCAAGGGCAATCCCGAGCACTGGGTGGCAGTGGTCAAGCCCGGCCGCATCCTCTTTGAGCTGGCAGGAGTGGAGCCCGAACTGGCCAAGGAGGCCATGGATCGTGCCATTCAGAAGCTGCCCTTCAAGGCTCGTTTCGTGATCCGTCCCGGTACGCACGGGACGTCGGAGGTGCAGGTCTGATGGCCACCTCCGTAGAGATTGCCGAGTACGACATCGAAGAGCTGGAGACCCAGCTTTCGGAGACGCGTCGGGAACTGTTCAACCTCCGCTTTCAACTGGCCACCGGCCGGCTGGACAACTTCTCGAGGCTCAACCACGTTCGCAAGGATGTCGCCCGGATGATGACGGAGCTGAGGGCCCGGGAGATCGCCGAGGCAGAGGGCTTGGCCGCGGAAGAGATTCCGGCTCACCGCGCCGCCGCTCGCCTCCGATCCGAGGATGATGCGCTGGGACGCACCCGGACCACCGCCGCCGAGCGCCGGACGGCAGCCAAGACCGAGCGGGAAGCGGCCGACGCTGACGAGGCCAAGGTCGAAGAGGCCAAGGTCGAGGACCACGCCGCAGTTGATGAGTCCGGCGCCGGCGCCGAGGCCACCGATGATGAAGTTTCTGACGATGCTGCCTCTGACAACGCCGCCTCTGACGAGCAGGAGGAGGGATGATGGCTGAGGAACACACCACCGAAACAGGGACCGAAGAACGGATCAACCGCCGCAAGGTCCGGGAGGGCATGGTTGTCTCCGACGCCATGCAGGCGACAGTCATTGTGGCTGTGGTCGAACGTGTCCGGCATCCCCGCTACGGAAAAACCGTGCAGCGGACCAAGCGCCTCTACGTCCACGACGAGCAGAATGAGGCCAAGGTCGGCGACCGGATCCGGGTGATCGAGACCCGCCCGCTGTCGAAGCTGAAGCGCTGGCGCCTCATGGAGATCCTTGAGCGTGCCCGATGATTCAACAAGAGTCTCGACTCAGGGTGGCCGACAATTCCGGGGCCAAGGAAGTTCTGTGCATCAAGGTGCTCGGCGGATCACGCCGTCGCTATGCCTCGATCGGGGACGTCTTCGTAGCCACGGTGAAAGATGCCATTCCCGGCGCAGCGGTGAAGAAGGGCGAAGTCGTCAAGTGCGTCGTCGTCCGCACGAAGAAGGAGAAGCGCCGTCCCGACGGCAGCTATATCCGCTTCGACGAGAACGCCGCTGTGTTGATCAACGACCAGCAACAACCACGCGGGACCCGCATCTTCGGGCCAGTCGGCCGAGAGCTGCGCGACAAGCGCTTCATGCGAATCGTCTCGTTGGCACCGGAGGTGTTGTAGATGCGTATTCGCAAGGGAGACAAAGTCCAGGTACTGAACGGCAAGGACCGGGGCAAGCAGGCCGAGGTCATTCGGGCCATTCCGTCTGAAGGCCGGGTCATTGTCGAAGGTGTCCACGTGGCCAAGCGTCACGCCAAGCCGACCCGCGCCACCATGCAGGGCGGCGTCATCGACAAGTTCATGCCGGTTGCGGTGTCCTCGGTCGCGATCGTGTGCGGCTCGTGCGGGCCTACCCGCATCGGCACCCGGATCGACGAGCAGGGTCGCAAGCTCCGGGTCTGCCGCAAGTGTGGGGGTGACCTGTAATGGCCACCGCCACCCGCACCCGTCCCCGCCTGAAGAAGCGATATGACGAGGAGATCCGGCCCCAACTGCAGGAGTCCCTGGGACTCGACAACATCATGCAGGCTCCCCGGCTCACCAAGATCGTTATCAACATGGGTGTCGGTCGGGCTACCCAGCAGAAGTCCCTCATCGAGGGGGCCATGCGCGACCTCGAGATCATCAGCGGCCAAAAGCCGATCGTGACTCGGGCCAAGCAGTCGATCGCCGGCTTTAAGCTGCGTGAAGGTCAGGAGATCGGGGCCAAGGTCACCCTCCGGGGCGACCGGGCCTGGGAGTTCCTCGATCGGCTGGTGGCCATGGCCATTCCCCGTATCCGTGACTTCCGCGGGCTCTCCCCGCGCTCATTTGACGGACACGGCAACTACACCTTCGGGGTGACCGAGCAGCTCATCTTCCCCGAGATCGATTATGACCGCATCGACACCACTCGGGGGATGGACATCACCATCGTCACGACCGCACGTACCGACGACGAGGGCCGGGGACTCCTGGCCGCGTTCGGCTTCCCGTTCCGCAAGGAGAACCAGTAACCCCATGGCGAAAAAGGCTTTGATCGAAAAGCAACAGCGCACACCCAAGTTCAAGGTGCGCGGCTACACACGGTGCCGCCGGTGCGGCCGGCCCAAGGCCGTCTACCGCAAGTTCGGCCTGTGTCGTATCTGTCTGCGAGTCATGGTGCACGCCGGTGAAATTCCCGGTGTGACCAAGGCCAGCTGGTGAGGGGAGACGACAACCGATGACAATGACCGACCCGATTGCCGACATGCTCACCCGTATCCGCAATGCCAATACGGCCCACTTTGATACTGTCAAAATGCCCGGCTCGAAGCTGAAGGAGTCCCTGGCTGCCATTCTGGTGAGTGAGGGCTACATCTCCGGATTCACAGTGGACGACAGCGTGACCTCCCCCGGTAACACCTTGGAGATCGTCATGAAGTACGCGCCGGACCGTGCCCGGACCATCTCCGGAATCAAACGGGTCTCCAAGCCGGGTCTCCGGATCTACGCCCGCGCCGACAAGATACCGCGGGTCCTAGGCGGCATGGGTGTGGCCGTGGTATCGACATCCAAGGGGCTGATGACTGACCGCGAGGCCCGAAAGCGTCGCGTGGGAGGCGAGGTGCTCTGTTATGTCTGGTAAGCGCACCATTGGTCGCATCACCGAATGTCACCCGGGCGGTGATCGCTGATGTCGCGCATCGGACGATCTCCGATCTCGGTACCCGCGGGGGTATCGGTGGCCGTCGACGACAACAACATCGTGGTGGTGAAAGGACCGCAGGGTGAACTCACCCGCTCGGTTCCCGCCGCCATGAACATTCGCGCCGACGGGGATGTCGTGGTGGTCGAACGCCCTGACGATCAGCGGCAGAACCGTGCACTCCACGGGCTGACCCGCACATTGGTCGCCAATATGGTCGATGGGGTAACCCAAGGCTTCTCCAAGGAGCTAGAAATAGTGGGAGTGGGCTATCGGGCGATCCCGAAAGGCCCGGGCGTGCTGGAGTTGGCGCTCGGTTTCTCGCACCCGGTCAATGTGAATGCTCCGGATGGCGTCACCTTTGAGGTCCCGACCCCCACCCGCATCATTATCAAGGGGATCGACAAGGAAAAAGTCGGCCAGATGGCCGCCGACATCCGCAAGCTACGTAAGCCCGAGCCCTACAAGGGCAAGGGTATCCGATACGCCGGTGAGCGGGTCCTCCGCAAGGCCGGAAAGGCAGCGAAGTAATGGGAACCGCAACCGATCACAAACTCGAGCTTCGTATCCGTCGGCACAAGCGGGTCCGCCGTCGCCTGGCCGGGACCTCTGCCCGGCCGCGCCTGGCTGTCTTCCGGTCGAGCAAGCACATCACCGCCCAGATCGTCGACGACGACGCCGGCCATACGCTGGTATCGGCATCGACGGTCGAATCGGACCTGCGAGGCAAGCCCGGGGGCAACATCGGCGCGGCCCAGGCGGTGGGCACACTGGTGGCCACCCGTGCCAAGGCTGCCGGCATCACCACTGTGGTCTTCGACCGCGGGGGATTCACCTATCACGGGCGGGTGGCCGCACTGGCCGATGCCGCCCGTGCCGAAGGACTGGAGTTCTGAGGATATGACCGAGCTGCAGTACGAAGAGCGCACCATCCGGGTGAACCGGGTGTCCAAGGTGGTCAAAGGCGGTCGCCGATTCAGCTTCGCGGCGCTGATGGTCGTCGGTGACGGCAACGGCAAGGTCGGGTTGGGCTATGGCAAGGCCAAAGAGGCCGGGCTGGCTGTCCAAAAGGGTATCGAAGAGGCTCGCAAGAACATCTTCGACGTTCCCCTGGCCGGCACCACCATCACCCATCCGGTTCTCGGGGAGAGTGGTGCGGGCCGAGTGATGTTGAAGCCGGCCGCTCCGGGTACCGGGGTCATTGCCGGTGGAGCCGCCCGAGCCATCTTAGAGATGGCCGGGATCCGCGATATTTTGTCGAAGTCCCTGGGTTCGTCCAACGGCATCAACGTCGCCCACGCCACCATCGCCGGGCTCAAGTCGCTCAAGCGCCCCGATGAGATCGCCGCCCTCCGGGGCAAGCCAGCCGAAGAGATCATTCCCGGCGGTGTCCTGCGTGCATACCGCGAGCGGCAACGCCAGGGCGATGTGTTCACGGAGGTGAATTGAGATGGCCGCCGCTTCCACGTCTGACAAGTCGACGACGACCGGCTGGTTGCGGGTGACCCAGGTCCGCTCGGGCATCGGCACCAAGCCCAAGCACCGGGGCACGCTTCGCGCCCTCGGACTGCGCGGGATCGGTCGCACCAACGTACTGCCCGATCGCCCCGAGATCCGCGGGATGATCGCGCGGGTACCCCATCTGATCGATGTCACCCCCGCGGGTGAGGACGAAAGAGGTTCACGATGAAGGTCCACGAGCTCCGCCCACCGGCCGGTTCGACGCGACCCCGTCGCCGGGTAGGACGCGGCATCGGAGGCAAAGGCGGAAAGACAGCCGGCCGTGGCACCAAGGGCCAGGGCGCCCGCGACACGATCCCCATGGGTTTCGAGGGTGGTCAGCTGCCGTTGATGCAGCGCATCCCGAAGCTGCGCGGCTTCAAGAACCCCTTCCGCATCGACTACACCCCGGTCAACGTGGGTGCGCTCGAAGGGATTGAGGGTGACACGGTCGACCTGGCCGCGTTGATCGCCGGAGGGCTTGTCCGCAAGGGCGCGCTGGTAAAGATCCTGGGTGGTGGGGAGCTGAACCGCGCCCTTCGGGTCGAGGCGCACGCGTTCTCCAAAACGGCGGAGGCCGCCATAACGGCTTCTGGTGGTTCGATCACCGTGATCCCGTTGCCGTTCGGCCACGGTCGACCGCCCGCGCAGGGCAATGCCCTCATGAACCGGTAGCATCGGCCGACCACCCGGCGTCGAGGAGCGACCATGCTCGCCAGTTTGGCAAACATCTTTCGGATACCTGACCTTCGTAAGAAGGTTCTCTTTACGTTGGTCGTTATTGCCATTTATCAATTCGGCGCCAACATTCCGTCGCCGTACGTCGACTTCTCGAAGATCCAACAGCTGACAGCGGCATCCAAGTCATCTGGCGTGTTGGGCTTCCTCAACCTGTTTTCGGGTGGTGCGCTCACCCGTATGGCGGTGTTCGGACTGGGCATCATGCCGTACATCACCTCCAGCATCATCATTCAGTTGCTGGCGACCGTGATCCCGAAGCTGGAGCAGTGGCGCGACCAGGGTGCCATCGGCCAGAAGAAGCTGACCCAGACCACCCGGTACCTGACGGTGGCCCTGGCCCTGATGCAGTCCACCGGTCTGGTCTACCTGTTCCACAAGGGTGGGGGCGGGCTGTTTGGTTCGAGCTCCAGCATCGACCTCATCCTCCACTACTCGATTTGGCGGGCCGGTTTCATCGTCCTCACTCTCACCGCCGGGACCGCCTTTGTCATGTGGCTGGGCGAGCTCATCACCCAGCGTGGTATCGGCCAGGGAATGTCCATCCTCATCTTCGCCAATGTCGTGGCCGGTATCCCCACCGGCATGAATGCCGTGCTCCAAGAGGGCGGGAAAATCAAGTTCGGGGTCATTATTGCCGTCTCGCTTGCGCTGCTGGTGGTCATCGTCTTCGTTGACCAGGGCCAGCGACGTATCCCGGTGACCTTCGCCAAGCGGGTCGTCGGGCGCAAGATGTACGGAGGGTCGAGCACCTATATCCCCTTGAAGGTGAATCAGGCCGGAGTCATCCCGATCATCTTCGCCAGTTCGGTGCTCTATATCCCCGTGTTGTTGTCGAACATCGTCCCCTCCGCCTGGTTCCGTACCTGGGTGAACCACAACGTCACTCCGACCAGCCTCTTCTATATCGTGAGCTATTTCATTTTCATCCTGTTGTTCACCTTCTTCTACGTGTACGTGGCCTTTGATCCCCACCAGCAGGCGGACATCATCCGGAAGCAGGGTGGGTTCATCCCCGGTATCCGGCCCGGGCAGCAGACCGAGAAGTATCTGGCCCACATCCTCAACCGGATCACGTGGCCCGGCGCCATCTTTCTCGGCGGTGTAGCCGTGGTGCCGTCGTTGTTGATGGCGGCATGGAACATCAACAGTTACCCTTTCTTTGGGGTCACTCTCTTGATCGCAGTGGGCGTGGCATTGGAGACGATGAAGCAGATCGACAGCCAGCTCATGATGCGAAACTACGAGGGCTTCCTCAAGTAGGTGGTACCCGGCGCCAGGCTCATTGTCCTCGGCAAGCAGGGGGCAGGCAAGGGGACGCAGTGTGTGCGCCTCTCCCACCACTACGTCGTGCCGCACGTCTCGACCGGTGACATGCTGCGGGCAGCTGCGAAACAAGGGACTCCCCTGGGCCTGAAGGCCAAGGACCAGATGGATCGGGGTGAGTTGCTGGGCGACGATCTCATTATGGAGATGGTCGCCGCCCGGCTCGACGAGAGTGACGTGCGGGCCCGGGGATTTGTGCTTGACGGTTGCCCCCGCACGGTGGTCCAGGCGGAACAACTGGCTGCCTTCCTCAACCCGGTGGATCTCGATCTGGCCGTCGATATCGAGGTGCCGACCGCACAGGTGCTCCGGCGCCTGGCGGCGAGACGAGTCTGCGTCGACTGCGGGGCCAACTCCTCGGTCTCGGCACCGCCGCTGATCAACTGGACCTGTGACGTCTGCGGCGGTGAGGTCATTCAGCGTGAAGACGATCGGGAAGAGGCGATTACCCGTCGCCTCGAGCTCTATGAACGCCAGACAGCGCCGCTCATCGACTGGTACAAGGCGCGAGATCAGCTGGCCGTGGTGAGCGGGACCGGAGCACCCGACTCGGTGACCCGTCGGGTGATCAAGGCGATCGAGGACCGGCGCGACCGCAAGGGTGGCCGGCTCACGTGAGAAACGGCATTTGATGAGACGCACTAGCGACGAACTGGCCAAAATGCGCCGGGCAGGCCGAGTGGTGGCAGAGATCCACGAGGCCACCCGGGCCATCATCCGGCCCGGGGTGACCACCGAGGACATCGACCGCGTGGCCCGGGGCGTTCTCGAACGCCGGGATGCCAAGTCGAACTTTCTCAACTATCACGGCTTTCCCGCCGTGGTATGTACATCACCCAACTCGATGATCGTCCACGGCATACCCTCACCCGAGGTGGTGCTGGTTGAGGGCGACATCATCTCGATCGATTGCGGAGCCATCATCGAGGGCTACCACGGCGATGCCGCCTATACGGTGGGGGTGGGGGAGGTGTCGGCGGAAGCCTCCCGGTTGATGGAAGTGACCGAGCGCAGCCTGTTCGCCGGGATCGATCAGCTTACGGACGGGAACCGGCTCCACGAGGTGGGCCGGGCCGTGCAGCGGGTGGCCGAGGCGGCCGGATTCTCGGTGGTCCGCGAATACGTCGGTCATGGCATCGGTACGGCCATGCACGAGGATCCCCAGGTCCCCAACTACTGGCCCGGTAGCCCGGGACCGATGCTCAAAACCGGCATGGTCTTCGCAGTGGAGCCGATGGTCAACGCCGGGGGACCCGATACCGAACAGCTCGAGGACGGATGGAGTGTGGTGACGGCCGATGGGCGACTTTCGGCCCATTTCGAGCACACCATCGCGGTAACCGACGATGGACCCGAAGTGTTCACGGTGTTGTGAGCGTGCTCCCAATGCCGCCGGAATGTGGCCCGAATCATGCCCGGGCCCAATCGAACTGGCAATTTGTCGCCGAACAGCTAGAATAGTCATTCGGCTCGCCGCCGGTGTGTGATGGCGGGTCGACCCCGCTTCTGGTCGTGCCCCACCTGGTGTGCTTCCGACGGCGGTGCGGACAGACGGCTACCAGCGATCTGTGCTGCACGCTGGCCTTTTGGGCGAGCGGACAAGAATGACTGAGTATCGAGGAGATTCACCTGCCCAAACCCAAGGAAGACGCCATCGTGTTAGAGGGAACGGTCGTCGAACCGCTTCCCAATGCCATGTTCCGGGTCGAACTGGAAAATGGCCACAAGGTGCTGGCGCACAGCTCGGGGAAGATGCGGATGCACCGTATCCGGATTCTCCCTGGGGATCGTGTGCAGGTGGAGATCACCCCCTATGACCTGGCCCGAGGACGGATCACCTACCGCTACAAGTGACGGGACCGGTTCGGGACCAGCCATCGGAGCCGGCACACCGGCGTGGACAACAGGTTAAGTGCGGGCAGTACGAGACAAGGACGGAAACGTGAAGGTTCGACCCAGCGTCAAGCCGATGTGTGAGAAGTGCAAAGTGATCCGCCGTCATCGGCGGGTTGTAGTCATCTGCGAGAACCCCCGCCACAAGCAGCGGCAGGGTTAGGGCTCGCGGACCAGGCAAGGAAGAAGAAGGAAGGCACTGTGGCCCGCATCTCAGGCGTAGACATCCCCCGCGAAAAGCGGTTGGAGATCTCGCTTACCTATATCTATGGCATCGGACTGACGTCGTCGCAGCGGATCTGCGACTCCACCGGGACGAGTCGCGACACCCGGGTCCGTGACCTGACCGACGAAGAGGTCACGCAACTCCGTACCTACATCGATGCCAACTTCGCCGTCGAGGGAGACCTGCGACGCGACGTGTCCCAGGACATCAAACGCAAAATGGAGATCGGCTGTTACCAGGGCATCCGACACCGCAAGGGCCTGCCGGTCCATGGCCAACGCACCCATACCAACGCTCGCACACGTAAGGGACCGAAGAAGACGGTCGCCGGGAAGAAGAAGGTCCGCAAGTAATGGCCAAGACCACCAAGCCGACTGCCGCGCGTCGGCCCCGCCGCCGCGAGCGGAAGAACGTCACCTACGGCATCGCCCACATCAAGAGTTCCTTCAACAACACCATCGTCTCCATCGCCGATCCGGAGGGCAACGTCCTGGCGTGGGCCTCGGCCGGCAATGTGGGATTCAAGGGCTCGCGGAAGTCCACCCCTTTCGCCGCCCAGTTGGCTGCCGAACAGTGCGCCAAGAGGGCCATGGAGCACGGGGTGCGACGGGTCGACGTGCTGGTGCGAGGTCCGGGCTCCGGCCGGGAGACCGCCATCAGGTCACTGGCCGCCGCCGGCATCGAAGTGGCCGGCATCAAGGACGTAACCCCGATTCCGCACAATGGTTGCCGCCCGAAGAAGCGCCGTCGGGTCTGAGGCCGGGGAACAAAGGACGTAAGGAAGACACATGGCTCGTTACACAGGACCTGTTTGCCGGCTGTGCCGCCGGGAGCGCACCAAGCTCTTTTTGAAGGGTGAGCGCTGCTATTCGATGAAATGCCCGGTATCGGAAGCGGTCACCGATCGTCATAGCCGCGCCTACCCACCGGGTGAGCACGGTCGCGATCGCATGCGCCAGGGTTCGGAATACCTGGCTCAGCTCCGCGAGAAGCAGAAGGCACGCCGCATCTATGGCCTGCTCGAACGGCAGTTCCATAATCTCTATGTCGAGGCGAGCCGGGCCCCGGGTATCACCGGTGAGAACCTGCTCCGCATGCTCGAGCAGCGTCTCGACAATGTGGCCTTCCGGGCCGGATGGGGCGCCAGCCGGTCCCAGGCCCGCCAGTTCGTCCGGCATGGCCACGTCCTGGTCAACGGGAAGCGGGTCACCATTCCCAGCTACCGGGTTCGTCAGCACGATGTGGTGGCGCTGAAGCAGTCGTCCCGCGAAATGTTCCACGTCCGCCGGAATATGGACACGCTCGATCGCCAACTGCCGCCGTGGTTGGAGGCCGAGGGTGACCGCTTTCAGGTGAAGGTGTTCTCGCTGCCCCTGCGCGAGCACATCGACGAGCCCGTCCAAGAGCAACTCATTGTCGAGCTGTACTCGAAGTAGTCCCATCCGGACATTCGCATTACCGCAGTAACTGCCTCATCCGAACCAACACCAACCCTGCGCATCACAGCCGAGGAGCCACGATCTGCATGCTCATCATCCAGCGTCCCACCGTCGAAGCGATCGGTGAAGAAGAAGACAACCGCCAACGGTTCGCCGTAGGCCCGCTCGACCCCGGCTTCGGCCATACGCTTGGCAATTCGCTGCGCCGCACGCTGCTGTCGTCGATTCCGGGCGCCGCCATCACCCAGGTGCGATTCGACGAAGCCCTCCACGAGTTCACCACCCTCCCGGGCGTGAAGGAGGACATCACCGACCTCATCCTCAACCTCAAAGACATCCTGATCCGGGTGCACAGCGATGAGCCGGTCACCGTGCGCCTTGACAAGCGCGGGCCCGGTGACGCCACCGCCGGTGATCTCCAGCTGTCTTCCGACGTCGAGGTCCTCAGCCCGACCCAGCACATCGCCTCGTTGAATGCCAAGGGTCGCCTGGCGGTAGATCTCACCGTGGAGCGCGGCCGTGGTTACGCCTCAGCTGACAAGAACAAGCGGTCTTCGACCATCGGCGTCATCCCGATCGATGCCATTTTCTCGCCGGTCCGCCGGGTGGCCTTCACCGTCGAGCCGGTCCGGGTCGAGCAGTCCACCGACTTCGACCGTCTGGTCCTCGACATCGAAACTGACGGGTCGCTGACCCCCCGGGAGGCGTTGGCATCGGCCGGCGACACCCTCCGCACCTTGGTCGGGCTAGTCGCCGATCTCGAGGACGAGCCCCAAGGCCTCGAGCTCGGGGAAGTGGGCGCGGTCGGCGCCGGTTCGCCTGATCTCGACCTTCGCATCGAGGACCTCGATCTCACCGAGCGTCCCCGCAACTGCCTCAAGCGGGCGCAGATCAACACCATCGGTGAGTTGGTCGAGCGCACGCTCGACGACTTGTTGAACATCACCAACTTCGGACAGAAGTCGCTCGATGAAGTGCTCCAGAAGCTCGATGAGCGGGGCCTCGCCCTGCGGGTCAAGGACTGATCGGCATGCTCGGCACTCCGAAGAAGGGCCGCCGGTTCGGCGGTAGCTCTGCCCATCAGAAGGCGATGATGGGAAACTTGGTCGCCTCGTTGATAGCGGCTGAGTACCTGGTGACAACCGAGGCCAAAGCCAAGGCGCTGCGTCCGGTGGCCGAGAAGGTCATCACCGCCGCCGCCAAGGGGGGCATCGCTCGTCATCGCCATGTGGTCGGGTTCATCCGTGACAAGGACATGGCGCACAAGCTGTTCGAGGAGATCGGCCCTCGCTATGTCGAACGGCCGGGTGGGTATACCCGCATCCTGAAGCTGGGCAACCGTGCGGGTGACAACGCCCCGATGGCCCGTATCGAATTGGTGTGACTGCTGGAGTGGTTCCCCCCGCTGAGGGAACCAACCCTGAGGTCGTCCGCTGGCGTCTTCGGCTCGCATACGACGGATCAAGATTCCGGGGGTTTGCCGCCCAGAGCGGGCAGGTCACCGTGGCCGGTGCCCTTTGTGAGGCACTCAGCCTGGTGACACGGGTGGACGTCGCCCTCACCTGTGCGGGACGCACCGATGCCGGCGTGCACGCCCTCGATCAGGTCGTCCACTTCGACCTTCCCACCTCGGTGGCTTCGAGACTCGACCCAGCCGCGGTGATGCGCTCCTGTAACCGACAGTTGGGCCCGTCCATTGTGATCAGGGAGGCGGGGCCGGTGCCGCTTTCGTTCAGCGCCCGCCGCTCCGCTACCGGGCGACGATATCGGTACCTGGTCGTCAATGGTCCGACCTCCGATCCGCTGCTGGCCCATTTGGCCTGGCACGTCACCGAACCGCTCGATGTGCGCACCATGTCCGCCGCCGCCGATGCCATTCTGGGCGAGCACGACTTCCGGGCCTTCTGCCGGCGAGCTCCCGGGACGACCGCCGACGACCCGATCGTGCGGCGGGTCTCCGATGCGCGCTGGTCGCTGGTGGATGGCTCAAAGGGAAAGGCACTGCTCCCGGTGGACGGGCGTCTGCTGGCCTTCGAGATCGACGCCAATGCCTTCTGCCACCAGATGGTCCGATCCCTGGTGGGGACCCTTGTCGACGTGGGTCGGGGGAAGAAGCGACCCTCAGATATCACCTGGATACTGCGTTCCGCCGATCGCCAGCAGGCCTCGCAACCAGCCCCACCGGGTGGGCTGACTCTGATGGCCGTGCGTTACGACGCAGGTCCGGCTTGCTCACCAGGGTGATTCCGTCGTATCGTGGTAACCCGCTGGGCCTGGCCGTCCACGGACACCTCCCCTGTGGTCACACAGAGGAGCCCCACCGGTTGTCGGTGGGATTGGCCCTGCACCTGCGGGATCTTCAGCCCGGCCTTACCGAACCAAGGACTTCTTGTGCGCACGTTCTCTCCCAAGCCCAGTGATATCACCCGTGCCTGGCATGTGGTGGACGCCGACGGCCTCGTACTCGGCCGGTTGTCCACTGAGGTGGCATCCATCCTCCGGGGCAAACACAAGCCCATCTTTGCACCCCACGTGGACACCGGCGATCACGTGATCGTGATCAACGCCGACAAAGTGGTGTTGACGGCGGGTAAGGCCGAAACCAAGTTGGCCTACCGCCACAGTGGCTATCCGGGAGGCCTTCGGTCGACCGCCTATGCCGACCTGATGGTGGAGCGTGCCGACGAAGTGGTCCGGAATGCGATTCGGGGCATGCTCCCGAGGAACCGCCTGGGCCGTCAGATGATCGACAAGCTCAAGGTCTACAACGGCCCCGAGCATCCGCATGCAGCACAGTCCCCCGAGCCTTTGGAGTTTCCGGGTGCACGCCGAACGGTGTCCGTCCGGAGCGGTGCGTGATCGCCAACTCATCAGGCCGATAGAACGAATCGACGACTAGGAGCATTTCGTGGCCAACGCCGCCCCACTCTGCCAGACCACCGGACGACGCAAGCGAGCGGTGGCGCGCGTGCGCTTCCGCCCGGGCCAGGGCACCATCACTGTCAATAAGCTCAAGTTCGAGGAGTACTTCACATCGGCCACCCACCGCATGTTGGTGACCGAGCCGCTTCGGCTGACCGAGACGGCTGAGTCGTGGAACATCGACGTCACCATCGATGGCGGCGGCGTATCCGGACAGGCGGGCGCCTTCCGTATGGGCATCGCCCGGGCGCTGATCGAGATGGACCCCGAGCTCCGGGGAGCGTTGAAGAAGGCCGGCTTCCTTACCCGCGATTCTCGCGAGAAGGAATCGAAGAAGTACGGCTTGAAGAAGGCCCGCAAGGCACCTCAGTATTCCAAGCGGTAGTCCGATGGGGCGCGCACGATTCGGCACCGATGGTGTTCGGGGAGTTGCCAACGCCGAGCTCTCGCCTGAGCTGGTCCTGGCCCTCGGGCGGGCCACGGCGCGGAAACTTCTGGCTACGTCCTTTGTGGTCGGAAGGGATACCCGCCGTTCGGGCCCGATGCTCCAGGCCGCCCTCTCCGCCGGACTGGCCGGAGAAGGGGCGGACGTCATTGATGTAGGTATTCTGCCTACCCCGGCCATCGCCTGGTTGTCCGCTGATCGGGACATCCCCGGGGCGGTGATCTCGGCATCGCACAACCCCTTCGCCGACAACGGCATCAAGCTGTTCGCCCGAGGTGGGACCAAGTTGTCGGTGGAGACAGAGACGGCCATCGAAGAAGAGCTGGAACAGGTCCTCGACCCCGGTGTCCGGGGGCCCCGCAGTCCCGAGGGCTTTGGGGTCGGTCGGGTGGTGAGCGAACCGGGCGCCGCCGATGCCTACCTCGCCCACCTGGTGTCGCTACTCGAGGGTCGTCGACTCGACGGTCTGCGGCTGGTGGTTGACGGGGCCAACGGAGCCGCGGCGGAGATCGCCGCCCGCCTGTACGAAGAGGTGGGAGCCGAGGTGGTGGCCATCGGGTGCGAGCCGGACGGGTCCAATATCAATGCCGGCTGCGGATCCACCCACACCGACACATTGGCCACCGCAGTGGTCGAACACGGTGCCGATCTGGGGCTCGCCCTGGACGGAGACGCCGACCGACTGTTGGCGGTGGACGCCGCCGGGGAAACCATCGGTGGCGACGAACTGCTTGCCCTGTTCACCGTCGATCTGGCTGAGCGCGGCCAGTTGGCCGGCAATACGGTGGTGGTGACCGTCATGACCAACCTGGGGTTCAAGCTGGCCATGGAGCACCGGGGGATCACGGTGAAGGAGACCCCGGTGGGCGACCGCCACGTCCTGGCAGCCCTCGATGCCGATGGGTTGGCACTGGGGGGCGAGCAGTCCGGGCACATCATCTTCCGGCGGATGGCCACCACCGGGGACGGGCTCCTCACCGGGCTGATCCTGGCCGACCTGATGGCGAGGTCGAAGAAACCACTGGCCGAACTACTCGACGGCTTGGTGACCCGGGTTCCCCAGGTACTGGTGAATGTCCAGGTTCCCGACCCCGATCTGTTGGCGGCGGCTGATGCGGTGTGGTCGGCCGTGGCCGAAGAGGAGACGCGACTGGGTGAGCAGGGGCGGGTCCTGTTGCGGCCCAGTGGGACGGAGCCCTTGGTGCGTGTCATGGTGGAGGCGCCGGGTGACGGGGTGGCCGAGGAGGTGGCGCAGCGGTTGAGCGCACTGGTCAGGCACGAGCTGCACGCGGCGGCGTCCCTGAGCCAGTCGGGCAACTAGCCTCGACCCCAATGTGCGGCATCATCGGGATCACCGGAGGCGAAGAGACGCTTGACGTTCTTCTCGAGGGCCTTGCCCGACTCGAGTACCGGGGGTACGACTCCGCCGGACTGGCGGTTCTTTCGCCCACCGACGGTGGCCCGCTGTGGCGGGCCCGGGCCGCCAACGGCACCCGGTCGCTCGAGGACTTGGTCAAGCGGACCGAGGATGCCCCATCGGGCCCATCCACAGGTATCGGTCACACCCGGTGGGCCACCCATGGTCGCCCGTCCGAAGCCAATGCCCACCCCCACGTCGACTGCACCGGTCAGCTGGCCCTGGTCCACAACGGGATCATCGAGAATCACCTTGAGCTCAGCGACGAGTTGGTCTTGGCCGGCCACCACTTGGAGTCGGACACCGACACCGAGGTCCTGGCCCATCTGATCGAATCCGAACTTGGAACCCACCCCGAGGCTGGTTTGGTCGGTGCGGTACGAGAGACCCTCCGACGGGTCCGCGGCTACTTCGCCATCGCCGTGATCCACTCCGGTGAGCCCGACCTGATCGTTGCGGCCCGCCGGGTATCCCCGTTGGTCATGGGACTCACCGAGACGGAGGCAATGCTGGCCTCGGATATCCCCGCCCTGCTCGGGCGTACCCGCTCGTTCCTGCTCCTCGAGGACGATCAGATCGCCGAGCTGCGTCCGGGATCGATCAGGGTGACCACCCTCGATGGTACCGAGGTCATCCCACCCCTGCGCACGGTGGACTACGACCTCGATGCCGCCCGGAAGGACGGTTACCCCGACTACATGAGCAAGGAGATGCACGAGCAACCGATGGCGGTGGCCAACACCCTGCTCGACCGGTTGCTCCCCGACGGCACCCTGGCGCTCGACGAGGTCCGCATCTCCGACGATGAACTCCGCTCCATCGACAAGGTGTTCATCGTGGCCTGCGGGAGTAGCTACCACGCCGGGCTCATGGCCAAGTACGCCATCGAGCATTGGGCGAGGCTGCCGGTCGAAATCGACATCTCCAGCGAGTTCCGCTATCGCGATCCGGTCCTCGACTCCCGGACGCTGGTGATCGGGGTGAGCCAATCCGGCGAGACCGTCGATACCTTGCAGGCCCTGCGGGAAGCCCGGAGATGGAATGCCAAGGTGCTGGTCATCTCCAACGTGGTGGATTCGTCCATGACCCGGGAAGCCGACGCGGTGCTCTACACCCGGGCCGGGCCGGAGATAGGGGTGGCGTCGACCAAGACCCACCTCGCCCAGATCACCGCGCTGGAGATCCTGGCTCTCTACCTGGCTCAGACCCGGGGAACGCTCTACCCCCACGAAGCCCGGGAGTTTCTCGACGCCATGGGTGCGTTGCCCGACAAGGTGGAGACCGCATTGGAGAGGGCGGCCGACGTCGAGGTGGTCGCCACCGCTTATCGGGCCTCGCCGTCATTCATCTTCCTCGGGCGCCATGTCGGTTATCCGGTGGCGCTGGAAGGCGCGCTCAAGCTGAAAGAGCTCTCGTACCTATGGGCCGAGGGGTTTCCCGCCGGTGAGCTGAAGCACGGTCCCATCGCGGTGGTGGAACCGGGAACAGTGGTGATCGGGGTCGCCACCCGCACCCACCTGTGGGAAAAAATGATGGCCAACGTGGCGGAAGTGAAAAGTCGCGGCGCCACCGTGGTGTTGGTGGCCAACGACGGTGACGAAGAGACGGAGCGGCAAGCGGATGCCGTCCTGTGGGTTCCAGAGACCCACCAGCTGTTCTCCCCCATCGTCGACGTGGTACCGCTGCAATTGTTCGCCTATTCGATGGCCCGGCTGCACGGTCTCGACGTTGATCGTCCCCGCAACCTGGCCAAGGTAGTCACCGTCGAGTGAAGGTATCTGTCAGGTAATGGATACGGGCACCGGGACGGTCGGCGGCTGCAGGCTGGTCGGCATCGGGGTGGATGGGGTGGAAGTCACCCGCCTGCGAGAGCTGCTGGCTCGACGGCCCTCCATGGCCGAACGGCTGTTCACCGAGTCGGAATTGGCCTATGCCACCCGGGCCACCGACCCGATTCCGCGGATGGCCACCCGGTTCGCCGCCAAGGAGGCCACCATGAAGGCACTCGGCGTCGGGCTCGGGGCCTTCCGATTCACCGACGTGGAAGTGGTCCGGATCGGCCTGGGTGCCCCCACCCTCCTGCTTCACCATGCTGCCGACGACCTGGCGCGGCGATCCGAGGTCACCGATTGGTACCTCTCGCTGACCCATACCGACCAGATGGCCATGGCGTTCGTGGTGGCCGAATATGTGGCCCCGGCCCGTGGATCAGCACGGGCCGGGACTGCGTCGTAGCGTCGACCTGTGCGACCGGTCCTCACCGTCTCTGAGATGCAGGCCGTTGATGCCGAGGCCCAGGCGTCGACGCCACTGGACGTGCTGGTCGAACGGGCCGGCCACGCGGTGGCATTGGTGGCCCTCGAGATGATGGGTGGAGCGTACGGACGCCGTGTCTTGGTGGTGGCGGGGAAGGGGAACAACGGTGCCGATGGCCGGATCGCGGCCGGAAAGCTTCGACGTCGTGGTGCCCGGGTCACGGTGGTCGAAGCCGGGGGCGTGGACGGCGGCGTGGACGCCGGCTCGGACCTCGATCTGGTGATCGACGCGGCGTACGGAACGGGGTTCCGTGGCGAGTACATGGCGCCTGTGGTGCATCCTGGGACTCCGGTGTTGGCGGTCGACATCCCGTCGGGGGTGAATGGTGACACGGGTGAAGGTTCCGGTCGCCCGCTCCGGGCCGATCGGACGGTGACCTTCGTGGCACTCAAGCCGGGTCTCCTACAGGGCGACGGGGTCGGTCTGGCCGGCCGGGTCACCGTGGCCGACATAGGCATCCCGGTCGGTCACCCCCGACTCAGTGTGATGGAGGACCGGGACGTGGCGGCACTCCTTCCATCTCGTGGCCGAAACGATCACAAGTGGAGCTCTGCGGTACTGGTGGTGGCCGGTTCTCCCGGGATGACCGGTGCCGCTGGGATGTGCGCCCGGGCGGCCTTTCGGACCGGAGCGGGGATGGTTCGGCTCGGTGTGCCCGGGGAGGATGTGGCCGCCGCGGGCCCATCCGAAAGCGTGAGTGTGCCGCTGCCGGACCGGGGTTGGTCCGATGTGGCTCTGGACATGTCCCGCCGGTGCTCGGCCGTGGTGGTCGGCCCGGGGCTCGGGCGCGACCCGTCGACGGTGGAAGAGGTGCAACGGCTGGTGGGCTCCTCGGACATCCCGGTGGTGGTGGACGCAGATGGGTTGTTCGCTCTGGGCTGCCTGGATGGCACTCATCCCCTCGGCCACAAGGCGCCGGTGGTACTGACACCACACGACGGCGAGTACGAACGGTTGATGGGCAAGCCGGCGGGAGCCGACCGGATCGAGGCGGCACGGCGGCTGTCCAGGGCGTCGGGAGCGGTGGTTTTGGTAAAGGGATCCACCACCGCGACGGCCGATCCGTCGGGCCGCTGCCTGGTGGCGATGGCAGGATCGCCCCGATTGGCCACCGCGGGTACCGGTGACGTGCTCTCGGGCATCATCGGCGCCATGTTGGCTCGGGGGATGGCACCCCTCGAGGCGGCTGCCCTGGCCGCCCACGTTCATGGCCGGGCGGCAGATCGGGGCCCGGGGCAGGGGCTGATGGCCGGTGACCTTCCCGTCCTGGTGTCATCGGTCCTCTCTGACCTCAGTGGTACCGATGAGCCTCGGTGGAGCCTCGATGGTTGATCGCCTGCGACCGGTGTGGGCCGAGATCGACGTGGGTGCCGCCCGCCGCAATGCGTCGGTTCTCAACGGCATGGTGGGTTCCTCCGCGCTCTGTGCCGTGGTCAAGGCCGATGGGTATGGGCACGGTTCCCTCCCCATGGCCAGGGCCGCACTGGCTGGGGGGGCGGCGTGGCTGGCGGTGGCACTGGTGGAGGAAGGGGTGCTCCTTCGAGAGGTTGGGATCGACGTCCCGATTCTGCTCCTGTCCGAGCCCCCGGTTGACGCCATGGAGGAAGCGGTGGCTCGCCGATTGGTGCCGACCGTCTACACCCATGCCGGAGTTCAGGCCTTGAAACGGGTGGTGGCCGCCGAAGACGCGTCCCCGGTCGACGTCCACCTCAAGGTGGATACCGGCATGCACCGGGTAGGGGTCGACCCGGCTGAGGCGGTGAGCCTGGCCACCGCCATTGCCGCCGATCCCCGGCTCCGGCTCGGGGCCCTGTGGACCCATCTGGCGGTGGCCGATGGGGGTGGCCCGACCGACATCGAGTTCACCCGCACCCAACTCGATCGGTTCAGGCTGGTTCTCGACGATCTGACCACTGCCGGACTCCGGCCTCCTCTCACCCACGTGGCCAACTCGGCCGGCTCCATTGCCTTCCCGGCGGCTCGCAGGGACATGGTCAGGTGCGGCATTGCCCTCTACGGGCTGTGCCCCACCCCCGAGTTGGCCACCCAATTGTCACAGGCCACCGGGGGAGGGCGGGTCGAGCCGGTGCTGTCATTGCGGGCCGAGGTGTCGTTTGTCCGCTGGCTCGACAAGGGGGAGCGGCCGTCCTACGGGCGCCGACGCCCGCTGGCGGAACGCTCGACAGTGGCCATTGTTCCCATCGGTTACGCCGACGGCGTGCCGCGCCGCCTGTTCGACACCGGTGGTGAGGTGCTCATCGGAGGGGTCAGGCGCCCGCTGGCCGGGGTGGTGACGATGGACCAGATCCTGGTTGATTGCGGACAGGCCGGCGTTCCCCCCGTCACCGTGGGCGACGAGGTGGTCCTCATCGGGCGGCAGGGACGCGAAGAGATCACCGCCACCGAGTGGGCCGACCGGCTCGGCACCATCAACTACGAGGTGGTGTGTGGCATCGGTCCCCGGGTCCCGCGGGTCCTCGTCAACGGGGATGACCTGACGGGCGATTCGGCCGATCATGAAATCGGGTCTGCGTTATCCGACCTCGACGGGAAGCGGTAATCTGAAGCCTGTCCGTCGCGGGAGTCGTCGTCCCGCGATACTCCCGAGCGTCGTATCGGAGTCGACTGTCCCCATGAAACCAAACCTCGGATGTCCTGCCGTCCGGTCGTCGGTGGTTCCGAGGCCGCCGCGCCGCCTGTTCGCCATGATGGTCGGTCTGGTGGTGGTGGCCACTGCCGCTTCCGCCTGCACCTCGGCGAGTGCGACTGCCCATCGGGCGTCGACGCCGAACGGGGCCGCGGGTGGGGCGGGGGTGGCTCCTACGCCCACGTCACCCGTCCACGCCTACGACCCACCCGCGACCACCATGCGGTCGGCGCCGGCCCGGATCTATGACGTCGGTCACGATGTGTCCGACCCGTTCCTCACCGTCGGGAAGGGTCGTTACGACCTCATCCTCAGCGAGGGTGGTGCAGGGGTGACCATGAACGTTCCGGTGGTATCGGGAATCGCGGTAGGCCAGTGGGGAGCGATCACCGATGTCATGCCGACGTTGCCGCCATGGGCAGCGCCCGGCTTCACCTGGGCACCTGACCTCCACCGCTTCGGATCGACATTCGTGTTGTACTTCACCGCCCTGGTGAAGTCGACCTCCCCGGCCATGGAATGCATAGGAGCCGCCACCGGGTCGTCTCCCACCGGCCCGTTCATCCCCATGGCCAAGCCGTATATCTGTCAGGTCAGCCAGGGTGGTTCCATCGACCCCCGGGTGTTCACCGATGACAACGGGACCATGTGGATGATCTGGAAGTCGGACCAGAACATCGGAGGGTCCTCCACACCGACAATGATCTGGTCAGCGCCACTCACCGGCGACGGCATGGCCTTCACCGCCAAGCCGAAGGCCATTCTGCAGCCCGACGAACCCTGGCAGGGCACTATCGTCGAATCGCCCGACATGGTGAAGGTGCTCGGGACCTACTGGTTGTTCTACTCGGGCAATTGGTTCAATTCGCCGGACTACGCCATCGGAGCGGCGCGCTGTGCGGGTCCGATGGGACCGTGTGCCGACTCCTCATCGGTACCTCTGGTGGCATCCAACGCTCAGGGTAAGGGTCCCGGGGAGGAATCCGTCTACTCCGACCCGACCGGCGCGTGGTTGCTGTACACCCCCTGGCACTCCGATTCGCCCAATCTCGACATCCCCCCTCGACCGGTGGCCATGACCCGTATCGGTTTCGGCCCCACCGGCCCCTATCTCGCCACGTGGATGGACCCGCCGTCACCGCCGCCGTCAATGGCGGAGTCGCCATCCTCGTCCGGCCCTACCTCGGCGGGGAGATTCGCGCCGCCCACCAGCTGACCGCTGTCACTCAGTTGGCCCAGATGAGCGGGGCAACACGTTGGAGGCGGCTCATCCCTTTGAGCACCACCTCCCGTTGTTGACCGAAGTGGAATTCTCCGGTGCCCGCCACCAACTGTTCGGACAGTGAAGACACCAGGATTTCGTCGGGACCGGCCATGTCGGCGATGCGACTGGCCACAATGACCGTGTGACCAAAGAAGTCGTCATCGGTTTCGGTGGCCTCCCCGGTGTGCAACCCGATGTGGACCCGAATCGGCTGGTCGGGGTGGGCCAAGGTGTGCTCGCGAAAGGAGCGCTGCATGGCGGCGGCACATCGCAGAGCACGGGCCGCTCCTCCGAATGCGACCATGAACCCGTCACCCTGCGCCTTGACCTCACGCCCCCCGTGACCGGTGAGGAGGGAACGAACGATCCGGTGGTGCTCGGTCACCAGGGCATGGGCCAGACGGTCCCCGAGACGCTCGGTGATCCCTGAGTAATCGACCATGTCGATAAAGAGAATTGTCACTGTGCGGTCACCGGCAAGGGATGGGGCTTCTTCCGGATGTGGCTCCCCGGACATGGTCTCCGGGGCCCGATCGGGTGGAGTCCGGCCAGCGGGTCCCTCGCTCAGCACCGGTGACCCGGTCCCCGTGTCGAGGGACGTGCCGTCGAGGTGTGATGGCAGTCCACGGCCATGACGGATTCGGAGCACTCTTTACTTCCACCCCGCCCATGATCGGGAAGGCTCGAACGATGATCCGAGGGGATCCCGGGATCACCGGGACGTCACGGATCTTCAGGTGACGCCCGCCCATGATGGAGAAGCCGGCCAGTTCAACGTCGATGCCTTCGGGCACCACTATTTCGATCCCGCCCATGATGGAAAAGGCGCTGATCACCACTTCGGATCCCTCGATCTCGGCCTGTCGGAGATCGAGTTGGCAGCCGCCCATGACGGCGATGGCGGTGGTGTGCCCACTGGCCCGCCACCGACCCTTGGCTCTCGCCCCACCCATGACGGCAATGACCCGTCGCCGGGCGCGCCGGCGGGTCGCCTCCGGTTCGGGTACCGCTCGGGCCGGGAGGTCGGCAACGAGTGCATCGAGGTCACCCTGGGTGCGGGCGACGAGCGCGTTGTCGACCCGCTCGGAGAATTCGTCCAGCGTCAACCTTCCGACAACGACGTGCTCGCGGAGGGACGTCACCGTTCGATCGCGGTCGGCGTCCGCCACCCGCTGGGTGACCTCCCTGTGCGGCTGGGTGGGAGGGTCGCTTGCCGGGGCACGGGTGTCTTCGGCGCCCTCAGATGGTTCGATCCCGTCGGTCACGGGTCTCAGTTTGCCGCGTCACGGATCACTTGACGAACGCAATGGGCGGTGTGCTGGCGGGCGGTACCATTCGGCGGTGGCTGAGATGACCGGACTGGCCTATCTCGCCCGGGAGGCGGCCGGGTGCACCAAGTGTGCGCTGTCGGCCCGACGTACCCAGGTGGTGTTCGGTGTCGGCGATCCCGACGCCGATCTACTCTTCGTGGGCGAAGCACCCGGGCGTGACGAAGACCTGCAGGGTGAACCGTTCGTCGGACGCTCGGGCAAGCTCCTCGACCGGTTGATGGCCGAAGAGCTGGGTATCGATCGCCGCCAGTGCTACATCGCCAATGTGGTCAAGTGCAGGCCACCGGACAACCGCAATCCGAGGCCGGAAGAGATCGAGGCGTGCCGGCCCTATCTGGTCTCCCAACTCGATCTGATCCAACCCGTCGTGGTGGTGACACTGGGGAACTTCGCCACCAAACTGCTGCTCGAGACCGACGAGGGCATAACCCGGGTGAGGGGGAAGGCCTATCCGTTCGGCCGCTCCCACCTGGTGCCGACCTACCATCCCGCCGCGGCGTTGCGGTCGGGAGGGGCGGTGGTGGCTCAGATGCGGTCAGACCTGGTCCGGGCCAAACAGTTGCTGGGCTGGACGTGATGACCCAGCCGTCGACCATCGTCGTTTCGACTTCGTCCGCCGAGGAGACGCGGGCGGTGGCCGGGGCCATCGCCCCGCTCTGCGTGCCCGGGGATGTGCTGCTCCTGGCCGGGGACCTGGGAAGTGGCAAGACCACCTTCGCTCAGGGCTTCGGTCGGGCGCTCGGTATCGTGGACCCCATCACCAGTCCGACATTCACACTGGTCAGGCAGTATGAGCTCGACGGCGCGGTCCATGCTGCGGCGGGCCAGCCGCTGAAGACCCTGTTGCATGCCGATGTCTACCGGCTCGATTCCCTTGGCGAGATTGTCGACCTGGGCCTCGGCGAGCTGGTCGAGGACGGCGCGGTGGCCCTTGTCGAATGGGGAGACGTGGCCGAGCCGGTCCTCGGCGACGGGTCGTTGTCTCTGAGGCTCGACGCCCCGTGCGGGAACGGCGATCCCGGCGACCCCGGCGACCTCGGCGACCTCGACGACCGCCGCACCGTGACCATCGGGCGGTCGGGTGAGAGGTGGGCGGATCGCTGGGCCCGGTTGGCTGAGGTCTTGGGGCCGTGGGCGGTGGATCGATGAATCTGCTCGCCATCGAGTCAGCGACCAACCTGGTCGGTGCCGCTCTGGTCACCGATGGGGACTCGGCAGCCGAACGCAGCCATCAGGGCGGCCGCATGCACGCCGAATCGTTGGCTCCCGCCATCGAGGAGGTCTGCGCCCTCTCGGGGCTCACCGTCCGGGACATCGATGCCATCGCCGTCGATACCGGGCCCGGCCTATTCACCGGCCTGCGGGTCGGCGTGGCTACGGCCAAGGCCTTGGCCCAAGGATTGGGGCTGGGCGTCCTGGCCGTCAGCAGTCTGGACATTCTGGCCGCCGGAGCTCGGGAGGAAGCCGGCCCAGGTGGGGCCCGGACGGTTGTGGTGGTGGTCGACGCCCGTCGGGGGGAGGTGTTTGCTTCCCGGTACCACTTCGATGATGCGGTGGCGGGCATACACCAGGCCGTCGATCCGGCGCTGGCCCGGCAGGCGCCCCCCGAACTGGTCACCCCTGGTGGCCTGGCAGAATCGTTAGCCGATAGGGATCGCGGCCCCGGCGAGAGCCTTCTCATTGTCGGGGACGGCGCCGTCAGATACCGCCAATTGTTGGCAGGTGTCCCGGCTGCCGATCTGGGTCTGGCCGAGCACCTCTCGTCACCGTCACCGGTGACCCTCGCCCGGCTGGCGCTCCGCCGCATGGCGGCTGGCGCCGAACCGTCCGCTCCGTCCGACCTGTTGCCCGACTACCGGCGAGAGGCCGACGCCCGGATCAACTGGGAGCAGCGGATCCCTCCCCCCGGGACACCTGGCCATGACCGTGAGCGCTGACCCACCGCCGATCCGACACGAGCGACATCAGGTAGTCATGGCGCCCATGCGGACGAAAGATCTCCGTGGTGTGCTGCGGATCGAAGAAGCGGTGTTCCCACACCCCTGGTCGCACCGGCTGTTCGTGGAGGAATTGGCTCAACGCAAGTCTCGCGCTTACCGCGCCGCATGGATCGGTGCCGACATCGTTGGCTTCGCCGGTCTGATGCTGATTGACGATGAAGCCCATGTCAACAACATTGCTGTCGATCCCCGGTGGCAGGGGCGTGGGCTCGGAAGCCTGATTCTCCTCGACATGACCTGCGTCGCACTCGAGCTCGGGACCCGCCACATGACTCTCGAGGTCAGGGTGGGGAATGAAACCGCCATCGCGTTGTACCGGCGGTTCGGAATGGCCCCGGTCGGAGTGCGTCCGAACTACTACCCCGAGACAGGCGAGGACGCCCTGATCATGTGGGTACGCGACATCGACTCGGAGGCGTACGGCGAACGATTGGTTAAGATCGGGGCGGCCCTTCCCGATGACCTGGCCGTGACCTCACGACGATGATCACGAGACCCACCCCGGCGCCATCCGGGGCCCGGGTGGCCACCACCTCGGTATCCTCCCCCCATGACCCCTGACCCGATCCCTCGCATCCACCGGGTGTTGGGTATCGAGACGTCGTGCGATGAGACTGCCGCCGCGGTGGTCGACGGCGGCGCGGTCATCGTCTCGTCCATCGTGAGTAGCCAGATCGACCTCCATGCCCGCTATGGGGGTGTGGTGCCCGAACTGGCCGGGAGAGCCCACGTGGAACTCCTGACGCCGGTGTTGGCCGAGGCCTTGGAGGCAGCGGGATGCGGCACCTCGGGGACCGGAATCGATGCCATCGCCGTGACCTACGGCCCGGGCTTGATCGGCTCCCTTCTGGTGGGGGTGGCCGAAGCCAAAGCATTGGCGCTGGCCTGGGACGTGCCCTTCGTCGGCGTCAACCACCTCGAAGCCCACCTGTTCGCCTCGTTGCTCGAACAGCCCGATCTGGGATGGCCGTTGGTGGTATTGCTGGTCTCGGGTGGCCACACCTTGTTGGTGGAGGTGTCCGGTCCCGGTCGTTATCGGCTCATCGGGGGCACTGTCGATGACGCCGCCGGTGAGGCCTTCGACAAGGTGGCCAGGTTCCTCGGCCTCGGCTACCCGGGTGGACCGGCCATCGACGCCATCGCCGTAGATGGCGACCCACAGGCATTCGCCTTCCCCCGAGCCTTTATGGCCGAGGGATACGACTTCTCGTTCAGCGGGTTGAAGACATCGGTGGTGAATACGGTGCGCAAGCATCCCGATGCCGCCACCGAGGACGTGGCGGCATCATTCCGCCAAGCGGTGGTAGACGTTTTGGTGGCCAAAGCCCGCCGGGCCGCACGCGATGTCGGGGCCAAGGCGCTGTGCCTGGCTGGAGGGGTGGCCGCCAACTCGCTGCTACGCCAACGAGTGGAACAGGCGTGCGCCGAGGACGGGATCGGAGCGTTCCTCCCCACCCGTGCCCTGTGCACCGACAACGCGGCAATGGTGGCCGCCGCCGGGTGGTGGCGGCTGGCGAATGTCGGGGCCAGTCCGCTGACTCTCGGGGCAGATCCCAACCTCCGGTTGGTGCCGACCGCCTGATCTGATCGGGCATTCTCCCTGGTAGGTGTCAATTCGGCTGGCGATGTTGCCTCAGGCCGGGCGGGTCGCTATCGTTGGCACTCGCAACCCTAGAGTGCTAATACGTGCCACAGGAGGCCCGATCACATGAGTCTGCAGCCCCTCGACGATCGCATCGTCGTCCGTCCCGGTGAATCAGAAGAGACCACGGCGTCAGGCCTGGTGATCCCGGATACCGCCAAAGAAAAGCCCCAGCAGGGCGAAGTCCTCGCCGTAGGCCCTGGTCGGCGCGCCGAGTCGTCCGGCGACCTGATCCCTCTGGATCTGGCCGTTGGTGACACCGTCGTCTATTCCAAGTACGGCGGCACCGAAATCAGCTCCGATGGTGAGGATCTGTTGATTCTCTCGAGCCGGGATGTGCTGGCCAAGGTGGTCAAGTAATGGCGAAAATCCTCAAGTTTGACGATGCGGCCCGGCGCAGCCTCGAGGCCGGTGTCAACAAGCTGGCCGATACGGTCAAGGTGACCCTTGGACCGAAAGGTCGCAACGTGGTCATCGAAAAGAAATTCGGTGCTCCCACCATTACCAACGACGGTGTATCCATCGCTCGCGAAGTCGAGCTGGACGATGTGTTCGAGAACATGGGCGCCCAGTTGGTCAAGGAAGTGGCGACGAAGACCAACGACGTCGCCGGTGACGGGACAACTACCGCTACCGTGCTAGCCCAGGCCCTCATCCGCGAGGGACTCCGCAATGTCGCCGCCGGCGCCAACCCGTTGGGTCTGCGCAAGGGCATCGACAAGGCGGTGAAGGCTGTCGTCGAGTCCATCAAGGAACAGGCCAAGGAGATCGACTCCAAGACGGAGATCGCCCAGGTGGCTGCCATCTCGGCCGCCGACGCCGCCATCGGCGAGGTTCTGGCCGATGCCATCGATCGGGTGGGCAAGGACGGCACTGTCACCGTCGAAGAGTCCAATACCTTCGGCATCGACCTCGAGTTCACCGAGGGGATGCAGTTCGACAAGGGCTATCTGTCTCCGTACTTTGT
>Ga0097691_1000057_pt1 | contig 100186 bp, 99 predicted proteins | sample NGESurdeep072012_8_FD_72858 | JGI IMG/M metagenome (GOLD analysis project Ga0097691, IMG submission 72858) | Arctic peat soil microbial communities from Barrow, Alaska - NGEE Surface sample 210-1 deep-072012 | ecosystem: Environmental > Terrestrial > Soil > Wetlands > Peat ... | reverse complement strand
TATCGGCATAGGTCCGTCTTCTCGACGTTTGAGGTTGATGAAGTTATCGAGCTTTTCAGTCGACAACATCACCGTAAAGCTCCGCCCCTGACGGCCTTGGATATGCGCCATTCCGTGAGTGCCCGCTAGCCCTCAGCCGCTATCGTCCGGGTCGGGGTCCTTTGCGTCAACGAGGCTCGTTTCCCCAGGCTTTTTCGACATCCAGGCGACGGTGAGCGTCCCGTCGTTTTCCATTGTAACGGCGTCGACGTCCTCGACGCGAGTGACTCCCTCGGCTCTAATGGCGCCCCGAACCTCCTCCTCCGTCACGCGCTCTCTCCTGAGCGCGGCGGAAATGAACTTTCCGTGCGATAGCAGAAGCGTCGGCTCGCCGTTGATGATCCGCTCTGCCCTCGGAAACCTGGCCGCGAGCTCGGCGAGCAGTATCTGGATGCCGATCAGAGTCGCCAGGGCGGCGACGCCTTCGATCAGCGTCACGTCCTTTGATATGATCATCGACGCGAACACGGAACCGACGGCAACGACGAACACGAAGTCGAACACGTTCAGCTTGGAGAGAGTTCTCTTGCCTGAAATGCGCAGCATCGTGAACAGCGCGGCGAACCCGACGACAGACAGCGTCACGGTGCGCTCGACGTTGTACCAGCTCTCAAAAAAGAAGGGTGTGTGCCCCATTAGCCTCGCCTGTGAACGCGGCGGAGAGATTGTGCCGCACACCGGCGCCGCCAATGGGTATTCTATAGCAGGGATCGCGCCGCCTGACGTGTATATTTGAGACAATGAATAAGCTCGCATATCTTCTCTTGCTGCCGCTAAGCATCAATCGACATGAAGGACTTCCGCGGAATGCGGGCAGTCTCTCATTGCGTCCTGTCCGCTGGACCGTGGTCGGTGGCAGCTCGCCTCGCGACGTCGTTTCGGGACGCACGGTACCGATCACGCTGCAGGCCGAGATCGCAAAGGGTTGGCATATTTACTCCCTGACGCAGAAGCCCGGCGGCCCGATTCCGCTCCGGCTCGAGCTCGTCGGAGCTGCTGACGTGGTCGTGCGCGGGGTGATCAACGCTCCGAAACCGGAGCGGACCTTCGACAAGAATTTTGGAATTGAGACCGAGCTTTATTCCGGCACCGCGCGGTTCACGATTCCGGTGGGCGTGCCCGGTCACTCGCTCGCCGGCATTCGCAGATTCCAGATTGCTGCCCGCTATCAGGTCTGCAGCGACAAGGTCTGTCTGCCGTCGCGCACGGACAAGCTCGACGTAGCGATTCGCATCGCGGGACGGAGATGAGCTCGGGATTTCTCTGGCTCGCGGCGAGCACAGGCCTCCTTTCGCTTCTTACTCCCTGCGTTTTTCCTATGGTGCCCGTCACCATCGCGTACTTCTCGACGCCGGAGGACGGCGAGCGAGCGGGCGCGCGGAGAGCGCTGCTCTTCGGGCTGGGAATAGTCGGCACGTTCACGGTTCTGGGTCTCGCGCTGGCGGCGGTGTTCGGAGCGGCGGGCCTCAACCGGTTCGCGGCCGATCCGTGGGTGAACATGACGCTCGCGATCCTCTTTCTTCTGTTCGCGACGAATCTGTTTGGCTGGCTCGAGCTGAGTCTCCCCTGGCGCGTCGTCAACGCCGTCGATCGTTCCGCGCGCAAAACACCACGGGGCAGCTCGCTCGGCGCACTCCTCATGGGCGCAACGTTCACCCTGACGTCGGTCACCTGTACGGCGCCGTTCGTGGGAACGCTGCTGGTGCTTGCGTCGCGGGGGTCGTGGGCGATGCCCGTGGTCGGAATGGTCGTCTATTCGACGGCGTTCGCTCTGCCTTTCGTCGTGCTCGCGCTGGCGCCACGCCTGGTTACGAGACTGCCGCGAGCGGGTCAGTGGATCCGGACCCTTCGCGTCCTGATCGGAATTCTCGAAGTCGGCGCGGCCATCAAGTTCGTGTCTAACGCCGATCTCGTTCTGGGGTGGGGAGTATTCACGCGACAGGTGGTTCTGTTTTTCTGGATGGCGCTCGCGATCGCCGCCGCCGCCTATCTCGGACGCGATCTGCGAGCGAAGATCGAGCGACCCGAATCGCGCCTGACAGGAATCATCCCGGTCATGATCGCGCTCCTTCTCGCTGCCTGGCTGGGGTCGGGGCTGAGTGGGCGACCGCTGCGCCAGATCGAGGCATTTCTTCCTCCGTCGGCTCCGGTCGCGGCGCTTGCGTCCGGCGGCGGCACGATGCCAACCTGGCTTCTCAACGATTACGACGGCGCGCTCAAAGCGGCGCGAACATCAGGCAAGCTGGTTTTCGTCGACTTCACCGGATACACGTGCACCAATTGCCGGTGGATGGAGGCCAACATCTTCAGTCGTCCCGATGTTGGTGCCGAGCTGGGGCAATTCGTTCTGGCGCGGCTGTATACCGATGGTGAAGGCGAGATCTACGAGAGACAGCAGGCCTTTCAGGAGCAGACGTTCGGGACGGTTGCCCTGCCTCTCTACGCGGTCGTCGACGCCGACGGCAAAGTGCGCTCGACGTTCACGGGACTTACCCGCAACCCCGCAGAATTCATCGCGTTCCTTCAGCGCGCGCGCGGCTAGGGCTTCTTCGGCGCCCGAGCGATGCCTGCCTTGCCGGCACGCTTGAGCACTTCTTCCGCGGTCGACAGCGGGCCGTGATGGGCGAGCTTCTCCTTCTCGAGTTTCTTAGCGACCGCCTCGGTCTCGCTGTCCTTTTTGCCGCGCCGGAATATGAACTCCGGAGCGAGCACGATGCCGAGCAGCGTCAGCGGAAGAATCTGCAACGTCTGAATAAGTAGAGAGACAGCGATGGCGTCGTTGCGGGGCACTCCGAACTGCTCCGCCGTCAGTGCGTACACGAACTGAAAAAATCCGACGTTCCCCGGTGTGGCCCGGATGATCAACCCGACGTTGATGCCGAGGAGGCAGGCCAGACTTCCTGCGAGCGGGATTGGGACGTGCGCCGCTGCTGCGGCGAGCTCGAAAGTCCACAGCTGGCACGCCCACGAACCCAGCGACAGAAGAGTCGCCGCGAGGAATCGGGGTCCTGTTGCCAGGCGTCCAGCTGTCTGTCCGAAGCTCACGAAATACGCACGAACCTTTCCCCACACGGTGCGTGGCTTGGCGCGGCGCTCGGGCACGTGCTCGGGCTTGATGTGCCTGGTGGCGTAAACGAAAAACACCAGCAGGAGGACTATGACGACGAGGAGGATCTCCGCTGGCACCTTCCACCGCTCGAACTGCGGCGGAAGCTGGAACGCGAGGACGCCGAATACCAGCAGAATCACGAATCCTATGGGATCGAACAGCTTCTCGAGCGCCATCGATGCGAGCACCGTGGAGCTGGGGACGCCGGTCGCGCGGGACACGAACACCACGCGCGCCGCGTCTCCGCCGCTGGCGACGAGAATATTGTTGAGGCCGGCGCCCGCGACCGTCGCACGCACCGCGAGGGGGAGCGACGTGATGCCGATCGGGCGCAGAAAGAGCCACCACCGGACGCCCTTGATCAGCACTGAGAGAAAGTTGACGCCGAGAGCCGCGGCGAGGAGCGGGAGCGATGCGTGCCGCATCGAGCTCCACGCTTCGTGCCAGTTGATCTTTGTCGCGAAATAAATGAGGAGGACGAGAATCGCGGCGGAGAGCGCCCAGCGAATCCCTTTCTTCAGCCCTGCCCTCATTCAGTGGGCAGAGTCGCGAACTCGTAGCCCTGTTCTTTCAGGCGGTCGATGATATGCGGGAGAGCAGCCGCTGTCTGCATCCGGTCGCCGTCCGGGTTGTAGCCGTCGCCGTCGTGCAGCAGCACGATCGAGCCCGGAGAAACTCCTTCGAGCGTGCGCCGCACGATCTCGTCGACTCCCGGGCGATCGCTGTCCCAGACGCCGAGTGACCAGCCGACTGTGCGCTCGCCATAGGAGCGCGCGATCGGAGTCGTCCAGGGACTCCGAAAGCCGTGAGGAGCGCGGAAGTACCGGGGTGCGGGAGCGCCCGCGCGCTTGATCGCTCGAATTCCGAGGCGAATGTCGCGGCTCACGTAGAACGGGCTCTTGAACTGCAGCTTGCGGTGGAAGTAGCCGTGATTGCCGAGCTGGTGGCCTTCCTGCGACATGCGTCGAACGAGCTCGGGCCAGCGCTCCGCGTGACTCCCCAGCACGAAGAAAGTTGCCTGCACTCCCTTCTCGGCGAGCGTGTCGAGAATCAGCGGCGTCGCATCGGGGTTCGGCCCATCGTCAAACGTCAACGCCACAACTTTCCTGTCGCCGGAAATTCTGCCCAGCGCGCGGCCGAACAGCGGACTGTTGCGGTGGAAAGCACCGTGCACCGCTCCGCCTATCACCGACACTCCCAGAGCTGCATACCCGATCATTCGCGTGTAGCCCGTCCCAGTACGGCTGTGTAGATGTCGAGCACAGCCTCGGTCACTTTGGCCCAGGAGTACTGTTCCGCCTCCTGCCGGCCTTGCTTTCCGAGTCTGGCCCTCAAGGTTTCGTCGTCCAGCAGCCTCACCAGGGCGTCCGCGAGAGCCTCCGTGTCACCACAGTGCACCATTAGTGCCTCCCGCTCGTGTTTTACCACATCCCGGAAGCCATAGATGTCGGAGCAGACGACCGGCGTCTCGCACGCCATCGATTCGAGCAGGGTAATTCCGAACGATGCCTTGGTGGTGGGGCAGGCGTACATCGCGCTGTGCGCGTAATAGCCGGGGCGCTCTCCGAGGACTGAGCCTACGAAGGTGATGTCGGGATCGCCCCCGGCGGCGCGGTAGTAGTGCTTGCGGAGCGGGCCATCGCCGACGACCACGAGCTGAGCCTGGCGGTTTCTGCCGCGGACCTTCTGGAAAGATTCTATGAGAGTGGTGAGGCCGTTGCGGGGATCGAATCTTCCGAGGAAGAGAATGACGGGAACATCGGTGCGCAGAGCGGCGGGGCGGGGAGCGTGCGGGTTGAAGACATCGGTGTCGATTCCGTTGGGGATGATCGTCCAGTTCGCCTCGAAGTATCGATTGAGTGCTATCGTCGTCGAGTGCGACACCGCGATTGCCGCGTGGAGCTGATCGAGTCGCTTCTGGAAGTATCGGTTCCCGATGGCGTAGGCCATCGACCGATCGAAATAAGTGTGAAAGGTCCCGACGACCGGGCAGTCTGCTTCCTCGATCGCCATGACCGGAAGAACGGGGCTGAGCGGGGAGTGGACGTGAATGATGTCGTACTGCCCGAGGCTGAATACGCGGCGCAGGTTCTTTCTCAGCTCGAGTCCCCACGTAAATCGCGCCTGCGATCCATTCGCGTACACCGGCTGGCTCCTGCCGATGCGAATGACGTGGGGCTCCTCCCGCGCGCCGGGCATGTTCGAGGTGATGATGTCGACGTGGTGTCCGTAGCGGCGCGCTTCGCGGGCGAAGAAGTGTACGTGCTCGCAGATGCCGCCGAGGTGCGGGTAGTAGTACTCCGTGACGAGAGCTATTCTGAGCGGGCGCGCATGCTGGTTGCGCGCCATCGGGAGCGATCCCGCCGGCATCAGCTCGATGCGGCGCGAGTGCGCGAGCTTACGCGTCAAGAGCGGCATGTGCAGCGGCTAAGCGCGCGATTGGAACTCTGAATGGTGAGCACGATACATAATCGAGACCGAGCGAATGAAAGAAAGAAATGGAGCGCGGCTCTCCGCCGTGCTCCCCGCATATCCCCAGCTTGATCTTAGGACGAACTCGTCGTCCATCCTCAACAGCGATCCCTACGAGTCTACCCACCCCTTCGGTGTCAAGCACCTGGAATGGATCGTCTGGAAAAATACCCCGATCAATGTAAGAGGGAAGGAACCGGCCCGCATCGTCGCGGCTGAGCCCTAGTGTAGTCTGCGTCAGGTCATTTGTTCCAAATGAGAAGAATTCGGCGGACTGCGCGATTTGTCCAGCGGTGAGCGCGGCGCGCGGTAGCTCGATCATCGTTCCAACCAAATACGGAATCTTTTCTCCCATTGCGCCGAGCACGCGCTCGGCCACGTCCTCTATGATCGCGCGCTGATTGTCGAACTCCTTCACCGTCGCGACGAGCGGAATCATGATCTCCGGCTTGACCACGATGCCGCGCCGCATCGCGCGCACCGCCGCTTCGAGAATCGCCCGTCCCTGCATTTCTGTAATCTCCGGGTAAGAAATCCCGAGCCTGCAGCCGCGGTGCCCGAGCATGGGATTTGTCTCACGAAGAGACTCTATGATGCGATTCAGGTCGGCGCGGGGGATGTCGAGAGTGCGAGCAAGGAGCTTGGCCTCCTCTCCCCCGTGCGGAAGAAACTCGTGCAAGGGCGGGTCCAGCAGCCGGATTGTGACCGGCAGTCCGTCCATCGCCTCGAAGATTCCCTCGAAATCCGCGCGCTGCATTGGCAGCAACTTCTTGAGTGCGCGTCTGCGCCCACCCTCCTCGCGCGCGACGATCATCTCGCGCATCGCCGTGATCCGGTCGCCTTCGAAGAACATGTGCTCGGTTCTGCACAAGCCGATGCCTTCGGCGCCAAAGCTGCGCGCGATGCGCGCGTCGCGAGGAGTGTCGGCGTTGGCGCGCACACGGAGGGTGCGAACCTCGTCGGCCCAGCCGAGCAGCTCGGCGTACGACTGGTAGAGGGGTGCCTGAGCGCGAGCGAGAGTCCCGTTCGTCACGCGCACCACCTCGCTCGGGATCGTCGCCAGATCGCCCGCGAAGACGCGGCCCGTTGCGCCGTCGAGTGTCAGCCAGTCGCCCTCTGCGACCTCGGTCCCGTTGACGCTAAAGGATTTCCGGTCCAGATCGAGCTGTATGTCCTTGCAGCCGACGATCGCGCATTTTCCCATTCCCCGCGCGACGACGGCGGCGTGGCTCGTCATGCCGCCACGTGCGGTGAGAACTGCGCGCGCCGCGACGATGCCGTGGAAATCCTCCGGCGTGGTCTCATCGCGGACGAGAATCACGCTCTCGCCGGCGTGCGCGCGCTGCTCGGCGGTGTCGGGATCGAACACCGCGCGCCCACTGGCCGCTCCTGGACTCGCGGGAAGACCGAGGCAGAGAGGCGTGGCGCGAATCGATGGGTCGATGATCGGGTGCAGCAGCTGGCCGAGGTGCGCGGCCGGAACTCGTCGCACGGCTTCGATCTTGTCGATCAATCCTTCGCTCACCATGTCGTGCGCGATGCGCACGGCGGCGGCGGCGGTGCGCTTGCCGGTGCGCGTCTGCAGGAGATACAGCTTGCCGCGCTCGACGGTGAATTCGAGGTCCTGCATTTCCCGGTAATGCCGCTCGAGCCGCTCCTGGGTATCCATCAACTCGTTGTAAGCGCCGGGGAACTTCTTCGCCATCTCGTCAATGTCGAGCGGAGTGCGGAGTCCGGAAACCACATCCTCGCCCTGCGCGTTGACGAGGAACTCACCGTAGAAGCGCCGCTCTCCGGTCGACGGATTGCGCGTAAACGCGACGCCGGTTCCGGAGTCCTCCCCAAGATTGCCGAACACCATTGCGACGACACTGACCCCGGTCCCGAGGTCCTCGGGGATTCCGTTGACCCGGCGGTAGTCTTTCGCCTTTTTGAGCGTCCAGGATTTCCAGACGGCTTCGATCGCACCCCAGAGCTGCACCACCGGATCGCGCGGGAAGTCGGCGCCCGTCCGATTCCGCACGAGCGCCTTGTATTCCTCGACCAGGTGTCTCAGATCGTTTTCCCCAAGATCGGCGTCGGAGCTTGCGCCTGCGGTCATCCGCTTCGCTTTCAGAAGGTGCTCGAAGTCCTGGATCGAGATTCCGAGCACGACGTCCGAGTACATCTGGATGAAGCGACGAAAGGAGTCGTACGCGAATCGCGCATTCTGGCTCTGCTCGGCCAGCGCAGTTACGGCGCGATCGTTGAGACCTAGGTTGAGGATCGTTTCCATCATCCCCGGCATGGAGACAGGCGCTCCTGATCTTACGGAGACGAGAAGCGGATTTTTCGCATCCCCCAGCTTCTTGCCCGTGACCTTCTCCAGCCGTTCCACGTTTCCCTCGACCTCGGCGCGGAGCTTGTCGGAATATCTTCCGCTATTGAGGTACTCGATGCATTCGCTGCATGCGATCGTCAATCCGGCCGGAACTGCAACGCCGAGATTCGTCATCTCGGCGAGGTCCGCACCCTTGCCGCCGAGGATGCTCCTCATGTCCCGCGTACCCTCGGCGGACCCATTGCCGAAGAAGAAAACCGACTGCGCCATGGACGTCAGCAGCCACAGCCGAAGCGGAGCTTCTCCGGGTCGGCAGGCGGGGGCGTGGGGTAGTCGCCGGAGAAGCAGGCGTGACAGAACCCCGATGGGCCACCAGGCACCGATTCGAGCATCCCGTCAAGCGTGAGGTATCCGAGCGTATCGGCGCCCACCGCGGTCGTGATCTCGTCAATGCTCATGTTGGCCGCGATCAGCTCCTCACGAGTCGGCGTATCGATGCCATAGTAGCACGGCCCTGTGACCGGCGACGAGCTGACGCGGAGATGCACCTCTCTCGCCCCCGCGGCGCGGACCATGTTCACGAGGCCACGCGTAGTCGTGCCGCGAACGATGGAGTCGTCCACCATCACCACGCTCTTGTCACGGAGCACTTCGCGAACCGCGTTGTACTTCACTTTGACCTTCGCGTCGCGTCCGGCCTGGGTTGGCTGAAGGAATGTCCGTCCGACGTAGTGATTTCGAATCAGCGCCAGCTCGAGCGGCAGCCCCGACTCTTCGGCGAAACCGAGCGCCGCCGAGTTGGAGGAATCGGGGACGCTGAAGACGAGATCCGCCGTCGGGGCGGGGAAGTCGCGCGCCAGACGGCGACCCAACTCTCGTCGCGCCCTATCCACCGAGCCGCCAAATACCTGGCTGTCGGGACGCGAGAAGTAGACGTACTCGAAGACGCACTTTTTCGAATCCAGCTTCTCGAGTGGAAAGATCGAACGCATCCCGCTCTCATCGATGGCTATGATCTCGCCGCGCTCCACCTCACGCTCGAGCGTCGCGCCAAGGAGATCGAGAGCGCAGCTTTCCGACGCGAAGACCGTAGCGTCGCCGAGCTTGCCCATCACCAGGGGCCGCCACCCGCGCGGATCGCGCGCCGCCAATAGCGTGTTTCCAACGATGACCGTGAGACAGTAGGCTCCCTCTACGCCCTTCAGCGCATCCGCGAGCCTATGTTCCGGCTTGACTGAAGATGAACGTGCCATCCTGTGTACGAGGACTTCGGAATCCATCGTCGTAGTGAAGATCGAGCCGGCGTCCTCGAGCTCGCGGCGTAGCTCGCTGGCGTTCGTCAGGTTTCCGTTGTGGGCGAGGCCGATGTGCCCGTCGCGAAACCGCGCGAGCATGGGCTGAGCGTTCTCGATGGTGGAAGAGCCGGCGGTGCTGTAGCGCGTGTGACCGATCGCGATGCCACCGCGCAGCGTCTGGACGTCGGACACGGCGAACGCATCGGATACGAGACCCATTCTCTTGATCGCTCTCGCGCCCTGCTCACGATCGACGGCAACGATGCCCGACGATTCCTGTCCGCGATGCTGAAGCGAGTACAGGCCGAGGTGCGTCAGCGCCGCCGCGTTTTCCGCACCGTAGATCCCGAAGATTCCGCACATATCAGTGAGCCGCCACGGGAGCCAGCTCGTCGAAGGTCGCGTGCTCGGGCGTGCGCGCCATAATTCCCGGGATGGTCTCGTGATAGGCGCGACGGAGACGCGCGAGCGGGCTACGCATCGATCTCTTCGGCAGCTTGATGGCGAGCGTATCCGATTCGCGTAGCACTCTGCCGATCCGCGCGCAGGGAACTCCCGCCTTTGCGGCGATCTCGATCACACGCTCGGGAGCCGGGCTCGATACGACTATGCGTCCCTGGCTTTCGCCGAACAGAATCGCGCGATCCTGGAGAGCCGAATGACTCGATAGATCGATTTCCGCGCCGCTCACGCCTTCGGGATTGGCAATGCAGCATTCCGACAGCGCGACCGCGAGTCCGCCGTCACTGCAATCGTGGGCGGAGCTGACCACGCCGGCGCGGATCGCTTCGAGCAACGCGTCGATCAGCGCCTTTTCCCGCTCGACGTCGCACCGCGGTGGCGCGCCAAGCACCTTCCCGTGAAGCGTGGCGAGATATTCGCTGGCGCCGAGCTCGCCGCCGAGCTCGCCGAGCAGAAGGATCGCGTCGCCGTCCCGCTGGAACGTTGCGCGCGTTATGTGCGACAGGTCGTCGATCAGTCCGACCATTCCGATTACCGGCGTTGGATACACGGCGCCGGACGGACTCTCATTGTACAGAGAAACGTTTCCCCCGGTCACCGGAGTCCCGAGCGCGCGACACGCCTCTCCCATTCCCGCCACGGCTTCCTTGAGCTGGTAGAAGACTTCCGGGCGGGTCGGATTTCCGAAGTTGAGACAGTTGGTGATTGCCATGGGGCGCGCGCCGGTGCAGGCGACGTTGCGCGCGGCTTCCGCCACGGCAATGCGTCCGCCCACGCGCGGATCGAGATAGACGTATCGCCCGTTGCAGTCGGTCTTCACCGCGATGGCCTTGTTCGTCCCTCTGACGCGAAGAACGGCGGCATCTCCGCCCGGGCCAATGACGGTATTGGTCCGCACGGTGGAATCGTACTGCCGGTACGCCCACGCCTTGCTCGCGATCGTGGGAGCCGAGAGAAGCTGCTCGAGAGTCCAGGCAGGATCCCTTTCTTCCGGCCGCTCGGGGATCGCGAAAGGATCCGCCGCCCGCAGATCCGCGATCGCGCTCGACTCCCGCGCGTCTGGAGAATAGCTCGGGCAATCCGTCACGAGTCTCGACCCCGGAAACTCGGCTACGACTCTGTCTCCCTCGGTCACTCTGTACACCGGCTCGGCGATGACCTCTCCGATCACGGCCGCGGTCAGATCCCATTTGGCGAGAATGCCGCGAACCGCGTCCTCGCGTCCTTTCTTCGCGACGACCAGCATCCGCTCCTGCGATTCGCTCAGCAGGATCTCGTACGGCGACATTCCGCTTTCGCGCGTCGGAACCTTGGTGACATCTATCGTCACGCCGACATCACCGCGCTCAGCCATCTCCGCCGACGACGACGTCAGACCCGCGGCGCCCATGTCCTGAATCGCCACGATGTGTCCGCTCTTGATCAGCTCGAGGCTCGCTTCGAGGAGAAGCTTCTCGGTAAAAGGATCTCCTACCTGAATGCGGGGTCGCTTCGCATCGCTCGCCTCGGAGAGATCCTCGGACGCGAACGACGCCCCGTGAATGCCATCACGCCCGGTGCGCGCCCCAACAGCCATGATCGGATTGCCGACGCCCTCGGCCTTGGCACGAATGAGATCCTCCTCGTGGAGGAGGCCTACACACATCGCGTTGACAAGCGGATTGTTGGCGTACGCAGGATCGAAAACGATCTCGCCAGCGACCGTCGGAATTCCGACGCAATTGCCGTAGTCGCCGATTCCCCTCACGACTCCGGAGAAGAGATACCGCACCCGCGGATCGTCGAGGCTCCCAAACCGGAGCGAGTTGAGCATCGCGATCGGACGCGCTCCCATGGTGAAGACGTCGCGCAGAATTCCACCGACCCCCGTCGCCGCTCCCTGGTACGGCTCGACCGCCGAGGGATGGTTGTGCGACTCGATCTTGAACGCCACCGCGAGGCCGTCGCCGATCGATATCACGCCGGCGTTTTCGCCGGGACCCTGCAGCACGTACGGCGCAGTGGTCGGCAGTGTTTTCAGAATGGGGCGCGAGTGCTTGTAGGAGCAGTGCTCGCTCCACAGAGCGCTGATGATCCCGAGCTCGGTGAAGGTAGGTGTGCGACCGAGCATTCCGACCAGTCGCTCGTATTCCTGCTTCGTCAGGCCGTGCTCCGCGATGAGCGCCGGAGTGATCACTGGATCCCCGGGCCGGGGTCTCACGTCGGACATCAGGCGGCCACTCTGGCGAGGATCGACTCGAGCAGGCGCACCCCGTCGCTGGAGCCGAGCAGCGCGCTGCAGGCCCGCTCAGGGTGGGGCATCATGCCGAGCACGTTTCCGCCCTCGCTGATGATTCCCGCGATGTTGCGCTCGGATCCGTTCGGGTTGGCGTCCGCGCTGATGCTGCCGTTGGCGTCCGCATATCGGAAGACAATCCGTCCCTCGGCCTCGAGCTCTTCGAGAACACCGGCGGGCGCAACGTAACGGCCGTCTCCGTGAGCCACCGGCATCCGAAGGATTTCGCCGCGGTCGTAAAGGTTCGTGAACATCGTGTCGCTGTTCTCGACGCGAATCCTAACCTCGGCGGAAACGAACTGAAGATGTAGGTTCCGCATCAGAGCTCCGGGGAGCAAGCCGGCCTCGCACGCGATCTGGAAGCCGTTGCAGATCCCGAGCACAGGGCCGCCTGCCTTCGCGTGCGCGGCGACTTCCTGCATTATCGGGCTGAAGCGGGCGATCGCGCCGGCGCGGAGGTAATCACCATAGCTGAAACCGCCCGGCAGGATGATCACCTCCGATCCCTGAAGGTCGTGATCCTTGTGCCAGAGATACGTCGCTTCTTCACCGAGGATGTCGGTGACGGCCTGGAACGCGTCGTAGTCGCAGTTGGAGCCGGGGAAGGTGACGATGCCGAACTTCACGCGGGGACCGCCGATTCGATCTCGAAATCTTCCGTTACCGGATTCGCCAGGAGCTTGGCACACATGTCCGCGACCGTGTCTTCCGCGGTGAGCGCATCGTAGGCGTCGGTCTCGACAATGATGTACCTCCCCACGTGAACATCCCTGACCGCCTTGAATCCGAGCGTGTGCAGCGCGTCTCTCACTGCGTTCCCCTGCGGATCGAGCAGGCCTTTGCGCGGAGTGATGTGAACCGCGATGCGGAACTTCGCCATCAGGGCTGACCTCCGCTCGGACCGGACGGCGGCGAGAAATTGCCGGGTCCGCCGTGCGGCGACTCGCCGGGACCGGGCGGGCGGCGCCTTCTTTTCCGGCGGTGCGACCGCTGACGAGCGGCTTCGCCGGTATCTACGACACCCGCAGCTGTGAGCAGCAAGGGCTCGTCGTCGTCGTCGATCACAGGCGAGTCACCGCGCGGACGCCTGTCCATCAGCCCGAAGATCACGGTCTTGGCCAGTCCGTACAACACGTAGCAGATCAGCGCCGGGAAGTAGAACTCCTTCCTCAGGAACAACACGCCGATGAAGGTGGCGATGACGACCAGCGTGCCGAGTATCTCGCTGATCTTTCTGAATCCGATCGTCGGAACCGCGGGGTACGACACGTTGCTGATCATGAGGAACGCCAGCAGCAGCATCAATCCGCGGAGTCCGGTCGTCCAATTGAGATCTCCCAGGATCGTCTGGCTGTAAAGCGACGTCTGGCTAAACCAGTAATACGTCGCGAGCGTCATTCCGGCGGCGGGGCTGGGAAGACCATGGAAGTACTTTTTGGCGCGCCCCGCTTGCTCCACGTTGAAGCGCGCGAGCCTGATCACCGCGCAGGCAGTGAAGAAGAAGGCGAAGATCCAGTCCCAGCCATTCCGGTTGAGGACGGCGAAGTACATGATCATCGCCGGCGCGAGCCCGAACGCTATGGCATCGACCAGCGAGTCGAGCTCCGATCCGAAACGCGACCCCGTTCCGGTCGCGCGCGCGACCCGGCCATCGAGCGCGTCACAGATACCGGCAAACACGACGTAAAGGCCAGCGGTATCGAACTCACTCCGCGAGGCGGCGACGATCGCAAACATTCCGAAGAACAGACTCATCAGCGTGAATCCGTTCGGAAGGATGATCACGCCGCGATTGCGAGGCCGATCGGAATCTCCCCTGAGGTGTTGCCGTCTCGAGTGATCTGGCGCGAGCATCACTTGGGAAGCTCCGCGAGAATCGTCACACCCGCGGTCGTCGCGTCGCCCAGCTTCGCTCGCACGGTAGAGCCGAGTGGAAGGAAGACATCTACGCGCGAGCCAAACCTGATGATTCCCATCCGGTCGCCCTGCCTCACCCTCTCACCGAGTTTGCTGTAGGTGACAATCCGGCGCGCGATGAGTCCGGCGATCTGCCTCACGAGCACGCGGTACCTGCCCGTCTCGACGCCGACCGACATCTGCTCGTTCTCGAGGCTCGACTTCTCCGCCGCGGCGTTGAAGAACTTGCCCTTGTTGTAGTTGATGTATTTGACGATGCCATCGACCGGGTACCGGTTCACGTGCACGTTGAACACGTTCATGAAGATCGACAGCCGGATCGCGCGGCCCCCGATGAAGCTCGGCTCGTCGATCTCGGTAATCATGATCAGCTTGCCGTCCGCCGGCGCGACGACGAGGGAGGGGCCGCGGTCTCCGGTGCGCTCGGGATCACGGAAGAAGTAGGCGACACACAGGGCCAGAAGGAGCAGAACGAACGCGGCAAGCCAGAGTCCCCATGAGCGCCGGCTGATTGCGAAACCGAAGGCGCCGGCGGCGACGACACCAGCGATCGCAATAAAGAGGAGCCCTTCGCGCGCGAAGTTCAATGTGAGCCGTTGGGGTCGAGTGAGTGTCCGGTCAAGCGACGGAAAATGTCGAGGTAGCGCTCGCTTGTGGCTTCAATCACGTCTTTCGGAAGCCGCGGCGGGGGGTAGTTCCCGTCCCATCGCCCAGCGCGCTTCTCCGCGTCCAGATAATCGCGAAGCGGTTGCTTGTCGAAGCTGGGCTGCCCGTGCCCCGGCTCGTAGCTGTCGGCCGGCCAGAAGCGCGAGCTGTCGGGTGTGAGCACTTCATCCACCAATATAACCTTCTCGACCCCCTCGCCCCCAGTGCTCCTGGCGCGCCCAAACTCGAACTTGGTGTCCGCGATGATGATCCCGCGCCGGGCCGCGATTGCGCGGCCCGCTTCGTAAATCTCGCGCGAAAGTCTTTCCAGCTCGCCCGCCCATGAGTCACCTATCAGCGTCCGCATGCGGTCGACGGTGATGTTCTCGTCGTGCCCCTCGTCGGCTTTCGTCGCGGGACTGAAGATGGGAGGGTCCAGGCGATCGGATTCGCGCAGCCCCTTGCTCAGAGCCTCGCCGGCGAGAGTGCCGCGGTCACGGTATTCCTTCCACGCGGAGCCCGAGAGATAGCCGCGCACGACACACTCGACGGGGAAAACCGTGGAGCGGCGGCAAAGCATCGCGCGACCCGCCAGCTCCTGCTCGTGGTCGCGGAGCTGAGGCACTTCGCGGACGATCTCGGCGGTATCCGCCGACAACATGTGGTGCTCGACCTTGTCCTCGAGGTGGCGCAGCCACCACGCGGTGATCTGGGTGAGGACGGCGCCCTTGTGAGGGATGGTCTCGCTCATCACGACGTCGAACGCGCTCACGCGATCGGTCGCTACGAGCAGGAGGCGGTCCGCGTCGACCTCATATACATCGCGCACCTTGCCGCGCCGGAACGGAGTCAGCGGGAGGGCACTCGTCTGCATCAGCATCAGACCCTCAGCTCATCAGGCCGCCCGGGCCTCGCGGTTTCGCCGGCGAAAAGGGGCGTCACCACGTCGCGGAGAAACTCGTCGACCTGTTCGGGCGCGCGCCCAACGAAGCGTTTGGGGTCGATCGCGCCTTCCAGATCCTTGAGCTTCACTCCGAAGGATTTGTCTTTCGAAAGCCGCTCCAACAGGTCGTTGGAGTCGGCGCCATCCTTGAGAGCCCGGGCGGCGGCCAGACTGTGTTTTCTGATTGTCTCGTGCGCGACCTGCCTGTCACCTCCCGCCAGCACCGCACGGACTATCAGCTGCTCCGTCGCCATGAATGGAAGCTCGGCGGCGACTCGCCGCCCGATCACGGCGGGGTGAACCTCGAGGCCACGGGAGATGTTGGCCATGAGCAGTAGTATCGCGTCAGTAGCCAGGAACATTTCGGGAATCACGAGGCGCCGGTTGGCACTGTCGTCCAGCGTCCGCTCGAAGTACTGGACGGCGTGCGTCTGATTTGCGTTCCCCTCGAGGGAGTTGACGAAGCGAGCCAACGACGCGATCCGCTCCGCGCGCATGGGATTTCGTTTGTATGCCATTGCCGACGAGCCGACCTGCTCGCTCTCGAATGGCTCCTCCATCTCGCCGAAGGACTGTAGCATGCGAATGTCGCCGCTGAACTTTGCTGCACTGGCGGCGACTCCCGCTACGACCGACAGCACGAATGCATCGAGCTTCCGCGTGTACGTCTGCCCAGTCACTGGCAGCGAAGCGGGGAACGACACCCTCTCCGTCACGAGTTGATCGAGACGGCGAACTTTCTCGTGATCTCCCTCGAACAGCTCGAGGAAGCTGGCCTGTGTTCCCGTCGTTCCCTTCACGCCGCGGAATGGAAGCGTCCGCCGCCGGTAGTCGATGTCTGCGATGTCGAGAACGAGGTCCTGCATCCAGAGCGTCGCTCGTTTGCCGACCGTAGTGAGCTGCGCTGGTTGCAGATGCGTGTAGCCCAGGGTGGGCTGGTCGCGCCACTGTTCGGCGAAGGCCGTTAGCGAGCGCAGCACGTCGAGCACGCGACCACGGAGAAGATCGAGTCCCCGCCGCATCAGGATCAGATCCGCGTTATCGGTGACGTACGCGCTCGTCGCCCCCAGATGAATGAACGGCTTGGCCGCGGGCGCGACGTCGCCGAACGCGTGGACATGCGCCATCACGTCGTGCCGGAACCGCTTCTCGTAGGCGGCGACTGCGTCGAAATCGATCTTGTCGAGATTCGCGCGCATCTGCCGGATCGCTTCCTCCGGAATCGCGACGCCCAGCTCGCGTTGCGCCTCAGCCAGCGCAAGCCAGAGACGGCGCCAGAGACCATGACGTGTGGCCGGCGACCAGAGCTCCAGCATCGCCTGCGACGCGTATCGTTCCGCGAGCGGCGAGCTATACCGGTTCGTGGTCACTATTGCAGACTGAATTCGGTGGCGTAGATCTGCCCGCCGCGCTCGAAGTACATCCTGATCCCGCCGCGTCCGAAAGTGGTGAGAATGCGATTCACGTCCTGCGCGTTGGCGATCGGAGTGCGGTTGATCTGGACGATCACGTCACCGGACTGAAGCCCGATCTGCTGCTGTACGCGCTCGCTGGCCCTGGTCACCAGCGCGCCCTGACGACTCTGGAGCTGATACTGCGCGCGAATCGGAGCCGTCAGCGTGATCAGCTCGATCTCGCGTAGAACGGTCACTCGCGGAGCGTTCACATCCGGCAGATCCACGACAGCAACGCTGATGGGAATCTCGCGCGCTCCACGCTTGACCACGATCGAGTCGCTCTCGCCCACGCGCAGCTCCAGAAGCTCGGCGTACCAGTCGTATGGATTGTGGAGCGTCCGGTTCTGCGACCGTACGATCACATCGCCCGGACGAATCCCGGCGCGGTCCGCCGGCGATCCAGGGACGACGGACGCGACCACGACCCCCGCGCTGGAACCGCCGGTTGCGGGACTGCGCGAGAGCTGCGGCTGAATCCCGATCCATGGGCGTCGCACGACGCCGTGGGCAAGAAGGTCCTCCGTCACCCGTCGCGCGCGATTGATCGGGATAGCGAAGCCGATTCCAACCGACCCGCCGCTCGGCGAAAAAATCGAGCTGTTGACTCCGATCACTTCGCCGGCCGCGTTGACCAGCGGCCCGCCGGAATTCCCGGGATTGATCGAAGCGTCGGTCTGGATCATGTCCACGTACACGCCGGCGCCCTCGCTCTGGGCCGCGAGATTCCTGCCCGTACCGCTCACGACGCCCACGGTGACGCTCGGCTCCGAGTTGGCGAGAATGAAGCCGTACGGATTACCGATCGCGATCGCCCACTCGCCGATGAGCAGATTGCTGGAAGAGCCGAGGGGCGCCACGGGAAGATTCCGCGCATCGATCTTCAGGACGGCTAGATCGTTCGTCTCGTCGATTCCGATGAGACGAGCGGGATAGTTCGTCCCATCCTTCATTGCCACGGAGATGCGCGTCGCGCCCGCGATGACGTGCGCGTTGGTCACTACCGCGCCGTCGGCGCGCACGATGAATCCCGAGCCGAGCCCGGCGGCGGAACGCTGCCCCGAGCGGCCGCCAAAGAACTGTTCGAACACATCAGCGGGCACTCGCTCCACGACCTCCGTCTGCACGGTGACGACCGAAGGCGCTACGCGCGCCACGGCTTCAGTGATTGCCGTGCGGCGCGATGCGCTCACCGCAGTGGTCGTTGTCTCGATCTGGGATGACTGCGCCGAAGAGGGAGTGCTGGATGCGCCCTGACACGCAGCCAGCACAATTGCGCTGAGAGAGCGCGCGAAGAGCATTGTCATGTAGGCCTGCGGGGCTTGGGCCGCTTGGCGAGCTGGCTCAGAAATTTGTCGATGCCGCGGTCGCTGAGCGGATGGACCACGAGGTTTCGCAGCGCGTCCGGCGTAATGCAAACGATGTCCGCCCCGGCGAGCGCGCATTCCGCGAACTGGACCGATGAGCGAGGGGACGCGGCCATGACGTCGCACTCCTCCTCGACGGCCTCGAGTGCGCTCTTGATCTCGGCAAGAGTTCGAGTGCCTGACTGGCCGTAGCTCTCCAGCTCGTCCAGAGTGATCCGCACCGCGGCGGCTCCCGCTTTCGCGGCAATGATCGCCTGGGCAGCGCTGAAGACGAAGGTCGCGCAAACCACCACGCCCTCCGCCGTGAGCCGCGCCATTGGAACGAGCGAGTCCTCGACAAGCGGAATCTGCACCACGACGTGATCGGAAACCTTCGCCAGCTCGCGCGCCTCGGCGTAGATGTCGCCTGACGTTACCGCCCCGACCGGAACGCAAATCGGAAAGGCAAACTCACGCGAGATCTCCTCGAGGCGCTCCCTGGTGTTGGCGTCGAGCGCGTCAGCGCTGGAAGCGGTGTGTGAGAACGCGACACCGTCCGCGAGTCCCGCCGCCGCGGTGTTTCTGATCTCATCGAGGTTCACGCTCTCGAGATAGATGTTCATTCGGTTCTCAGGTAAAGGTCGTTCGGATAGTCCACTCGCTCCAGAAAGAGAGCGTGCGGCGGGGCAGGCTGAGAGACCTGGCTGTTATCGTCCTGAGCGAGCAGCTGCTCGATCACGGCCACGTCGCGGCGACCTTCGCCAATGTCGAGCATCGTGCCGACGAGAAAACGCACCATATGATGGAGAAAGCGATCGGCCTCAATGTCGAAAGCCAGTCCGCCTTCACGCTCGCGCCAGGCCGCGCGCGATACCGTGCACCTGTGATCGTCGTTTTCCGGCGCCGTACCTTTGACCGCGAAGGCGCGAAAGCAGTGCTCGCCCTCGATGGACCGCGCCGCTTGCGAGAGACGGCCGAAATCAAGCGGTTTTTTCCAGACCAGCTCCCGGTCCCGCCGAAACGGCGAGGATGCGAGATCGTCTGTGCCTATGTAATAGCTGTAGCTGCGCGAGACCGCGCTGTAACGCGGGTGAAACTCATCACGCATTTCGAAGGCTGCCGCAATCCATACATCGTCCGGAAGAATGGCGTTCATCGATCGTCGGAGAGCGAGCGCGCTCCATTTGTCAGGCACGCGCAATCCCGCGGCCTGCCCGCGCGCGTGTACTCCCGCATCTGTCCGCCCGGCGCCCACGACCGCGATGGGTGTTCCGCACAGCCGGGACACCGCCGCCTCGAGTTCACCCTGAACCGTCCGCTCGTTGGGCTGCCGCTGCCAGCCGGAAAAGCCCGCGCCATCGAAGTGCAACACGAGTTGCACGGAACGCGACAGCATCGCGTGAAATTAGCCCCCGAAGACTCACTGTCAAGGAACGTAACCCATTGATGATGATTGACTTTCGCCTGCCGGCTCGTCAATGTGGAACGGCCTCCCGCACGCCCGCGCTCTACTCCTGATTTCGCACGATGGCACCTCGAACCCTCGCCGCCCTATCAACCGTGCTCTCTTCCGTCGCAAACGTGGCGGAAGCATTGAACGCGCTCGCCCAGGATATCTCTGAGCACGACCGCAATGGGCACGTCGCGCTGTTCGTCTATGACGCCAAGCGCGAGCTCCTGTCGGAGCGGCTGGTGCCGGCGCACGAAGGAATGCGAACCGCGCAGATAGAGGTCGCGCTCGATCATCTTCCCACCGCAATACGCCGCTCGCTCATGGCGGGACGGCAGTTTGCCGATCTGGGCGGTGAGTCCGGCGACTACCAGAAGCTGCTCGGCGTCGGAGCAAATCCAGAGGCGGGCGTGCTGCTGTTGCGCGGACTGCTGGTTGACGGAGAGCTCTCAGGAGTGCTTTCCCTCTCGGAGCCCAAGACGCGCTTCGGCCACAGGCTGTCGGAAAAAGTCGCTCCAGCGGTGGACCTTTTCGCTCTCGCGTTCGCGCGGCTGGCGGAGCGGCGCGCGCGCGAGGAAGCCGTCCGCGCCCTGGAAGATCTCACTCGCTCGCTCAACGATGAGCACGCGCGAGCGGTAGCGGAGCTCCAGCACAAGCTCTCCGAAGCGCAGGCCGCCCTGAACGGGAAGGGAACCGGCGACACCATTCGCGTTACACAGCTGAAGCGTGCGATCGAGGTGGCCGCGGTCGAAGCGAGAGCGACGGCGCAGAGATTGTCGGCGGTTGAGGATCAGGTTCGCGTCGCGGTGACCAAGCTGGAGAAGGCTCACGTGCAGCTGCACGCACAGGGAGAAGCGCTGCAGACCCAGAGCAACATCATCTACCGGGTAGAGCAGACGCTCCGCGAGGCGATGGCGGGTCACGACTCGCGCAAGGTGATCGAGGAAGTGCTCCAGATTGTCGCATCGAGAGAACAAGCCTCTTCGCTGTAAGTCCGACACAATGAGCGCCCCGCCCCCGAACGCGCTCCAGGGCGCTATTCAGAAGCTCGCCTTCCATGAGCTTCTCACTGCCAAGGACGCGGAAGCGGCGTTCAACATCGTCATGCAGGGCCAGGCGACGGCGGTGCAGGTCGCCGCTCTTCTGTCGGCGCTTCGCGCCACGGGGGAAAGTCCGGAGATCGTGGCGGGAGTGGTGAGAGCGCTGAGATCGGCCATGATCTCAATCGCCGTCGACGATCCCGATGCGCTCGTGGATACCTGTGGCACCGGCGGTGGCGCCATCTCGACGTTCAATATCTCGACGGCGGCTGCGATCGTGGCGGCTGGCGCCGGGGTCCGCATCGCCAAGCACGGAAATCGGTCGTTCACTTCACGCTGCGGCAGCGCCGATGTGCTCGAAGCCCTAGGAGTCCCCATTGAGGTAACGGTTCCCGTGATGGAGCGAGCCCTCAGGGAGGCCGGAATCGTGTTCATGTTCGCGCCTCTCATGCACCCCGCCATGAGACACGTGGGCCCGGTCAGGCGCGAGCTCGCCATTCCCACGGTGATGAACATCGTCGGTCCGCTGGCAAACCCGGCGCGGGCGGGACGGCAGGTTGTCGGAGTCTCCGATCTCGAGAGGGCGCCGCTTCTGGCGGGGGCGTTGTCCGCGCTCGGGACGACTCATGCGCTGGTCGTACACGGCGAGCCGGGACTTGATGAGGTCTCTCCCCTCGGGCCAACCCATGTGATCGAGGTCCGGGATGGCTCAACGACTCGCTGGACGATCAATCCCGAGGAGCACGGATTCAAAAAGATCGCGCGAGAAGATCTGGCTGGAAGCGGGCCGAGCGAGAACGCGCGGATCATAGAGAAGGTCCTGGACGGCGGGGGACCCAAGGGCGCGCGCGCGGCAATCGTGCTCAACGCCGCCGCGGCGATTTACGTGAGCGGCCGGGTCAAGTCGTACGGAGAAGGAGTCGGCGCGGCGGCAAAAGCGATCGACTCCGGGGAGGCGAAATCAGTTCTGGAGCGCTTGAGACGTGCCTACACAAGACCCGCAAAGAGCGCCACTTAGACGCTTTATCTCTAGAACCTTCTCAGCACACCCACGACGATTCCCTGGATCGAAATGTCGTTCTCGTGAACGTAGATGGGGTTCATCGTTTCGTTCGCGGGCTGAAGCCGGATTCGCCCGTCCCGCTCGCGATAGAACTTCTTGACGGTGGCGGACGTACCGTCGATGAGGGCGATGACCATCTCTCCATTGTCGGCGGTGTGCTTCTCGTTGACGATGACGAAGTCCCCGTCGCGGATCTGCTCATCGATCATCGAGTTACCCCGAACCCGGAGCACATAGTGGTTTCCGCTGCGACGGACGAGGTCCTCAGGGACGCCTATGGTCTCGGGCATCTGGATGGCTTCGATCGGCATGCCTGCCGCGACCGTTCCAAGCAGCTGCAGGGTTGTAGCCCGAGGAAATATCTCTGACGGAATCAGCTCGATGCCGCGACTCTCGTTGTAGGCGCGCTTGATGTAGCCCTTGCGCTCGAGATTCGTGAGATGTTCGTGCACCGTCGCGAGGGAGTTATAGTTAAACTCCGTCGCGATCTCCTCGAAGCTTGGCGCGTAGCCGTGCTCTTCGGAGTAGGTGGCGAGGTAGGTCAGAATCTCCCGTTGGCGTTTTGTGAGCGACATATCCTTATTCCGCGGCTGGTTTTGAGAAAGGACCGGTCCGCCGATCCCACCGAACATTTGCCGAATTCCTACGTTAGCCGAAGATCGACCGAAGCGCAAGCTTTTTCTGGCTGGACACCGCCGACAGGCACCCTCGGTGAGTTGACGGACGAAGCACGCGCTCGGGCCGCAACTCTGGCTCCTCGCGCGGCTGAGCTCGAGCGCATGGCGCGCCGTGCCGGCAACGTCCCATCATTCCGCGACGCGCTCCAGGGTCGGCGGGTTGGCGTGATCGCGGAAGTGAAGCGGTCCTCGCCATCCAGGGGCGCCATCAATCCAGGTCTCGATCTCGCTCGGCAGGTAAGGGCCTACGAGGCGGGCGGCGCGGCCGCGATATCCGTCCTCACCGAGCCCACCAGATTCGGCGGCTCGGCCGATGATCTTGTCCTCGCACGAAAGTCAGTCGCGCTTCCTCTGCTCAAGAAGGATTTTCACGTGGAGGTGTCGCAGATTCTCGAGGCGAGGGTACTTGGCGCCTCGGCCGCGCTCGTCATCGCGCGCGCCGTGCCTCCCGGGCGTCTCAAGGATCTGATGACCGCGGGGGCTGATGTGGCGCTCGAGATTCTGGTGGAAGTCCGCGACGAGCGAGAGCTCGATCTCGCGCTCTCCCTGAATGCCAGCCTGATTGGAGTCAACAACAGAAATCTGGAGACGCTCGAGATCGATGCCGGGACGTCGCTCAGAATCCTGCCGCTCATTCCGCGCGGCGTGCTCGCGATCGCGGAGAGTGGAGTGAAATCAGCGGCGGACGTGAAGCGCTTCGCTGACGCGGGCGCCGATGCGGTTCTCGTCGGCTCGGAGCTGTCGGGCGCGCGCGATCCCGAAGCGGCAGCGCGCGCTCTCACGGACGTTGCTCGGACTGGCGGTGCTCGCAAAGGTTAAGTTCTGCGGCATGACGCGCCCCGACGACGCCGCGCTCGCCGCAGAGATTGGAGCGAGCTACATCGGAGTCGTCTTCGCGGACGGCCCTCGCCGCGTCTCGCCAGCTCAGGGTCGCAAGATCCTCGACGCCGCGGGCACTGGGGTCAAGCGCGTCGGCGTGTTCGGCACGAATGAGCCCGAAGAAATCGAACGCGCTTCCGAGGAGGCGCACCTGGACATCGTGCAGCTCCACGCCGATCCAACGACCTCGGAAGTGGTGGCGATCAGGGGCAAATTTCGCGGCGAGATCTGGGCGGCGATCAGAATCGCGGGATCGCATATTCCGGCGTACGCCGAGCTGCTCTTCGATAACGCGGACGCAATTGTTCTGGATGCGAGGACCGGCTCGCGCCTTGGCGGCACCGGACACGCTCTCCCATGGAACGATCTGGCGGTGGATCTCGCCCTCGATAGAGGAAGCTGCGCGGTCGTGCTCGCGGGAGGACTGAGCCCATACAATGTCGTCAGCGCGATCAGGACGCTCGCTCCCGATGTCGTCGATGTTTCCTCGGGCGTCGAGAGCGCACCCGGCATCAAGGATCCGTGGCTGATGCGGGATTTTTACACCGCCGCCACCGGAATCCGTCCCCGCTAGCGTGGCGACGGACACCCTCCACCGTTTCGGCGCGTTCGGCGGCCGGTACGTGCCCGAGACGCTGATTCCCGCGCTCGACGAGCTGGATGCCGCGTTCGACCAGGCGATCCGCGACCCGGAGTTCCAGCGTGAGCTGGACCGCCTTCTCAAGGAATACGTTGGGCGTCCATCTCCGCTCAGCACCGCTCCGCGACTGTCCCACGCGGTGGGGTGCGACGTGTATCTCAAGCGCGAGGATCTGAATCACACCGGTGCGCACAAGATCAACAGCGCACTTGCGCAGGCGCTGCTGGCGCAGCGGATGGGCAAGCGACGCATCATCGCGGAAACGGGCGCGGGCCAGCACGGAGTGGCGACGGCGACGGTGTGCGCGCGGTTCGGCCTCGATTGCACGGTCTACATGGGCGAAGAGGACATGCGACGGCAGCAGCTCAACGTCTATCGCATGCGGCTCATGGGAGCGAAAGTCGTCCCCGTCCTTTCCGGAACGCGGACTCTCAAGGACGCGACCAGCGAAGCGATTCGCGACTGGGTCACGAACGTCAATGACAGCTACTACATCATTGGCTCGGTCGTTGGTCCGGCACCGTACCCTCGAATGGTTCGTGATTTCCAATCAGTCATCGGGCGGGAGGCAAAAGCTCAAATGCTCGAGACGGCCGGTCGTGCACCTTCCAGCGTAGTGGCGTGCGTAGGCGGCGGATCCAACGCAATGGGAATATTCCACGCCTTCGTGCCAGACCGGGCAGTGGAGCTGGTAGGAGTCGAAGCGGCCGGAAAGGGTCTCGATACGGGCGAGCATTCCGCCTCCCTCCAGCGTGGAGTTCCGGGCGTCCTCCACGGCTCGCTCAGCTATCTGCTACAGGATGAGAGCGGCCAGGTCCATCCCGCGCACTCGATCTCAGCGGGGCTCGATTACCCTGGAGTGGGGCCCGAGCACTCCTACCTCAAGGAGACAGGTCGCGCGCTCTACGTCTCCGTCACCGACGACGAAGCAGTCGAGGGGCTCGGAATCCTCAGCCGGCTCGAGGGAATCATCCCCGCCCTGGAAACGTCACACGCGGTCGCCTGGGTCGTCAAAGAGAGAGAACGGTGGAAAAAGGACGACGCGGTGCTTATCTGCATCAGCGGTCGGGGCGACAAGGATCTCGCGCAGATAACTGAAATGGGACTTCTTCCCGCATGACAACGTCGGTTCCACCAAAGACCGAGGAACGCGAGCTCAGTGAGCCTTCGTTCCCGATTGTCTACGTCACCGACCTGCTCAAGGCCTTCGTCAAGGCCGTTCGCGCGCATCAGCTCTATCTGCCGAACAATCCGATGCACGCGCGCTCTCTCGAAGCTGTCAGGGAATCGTTCGCCGCGCTCTGGGTGCACACCGACGAGATCGACCTGCAGGTGGTCGAGACACGCCTCGAGTGGGAAGGCCGCGTGGTTCTCGACGAGGAGGAGCGGACCAGCGACAACATCGCGTGGCTCCTCTACAAAGATGGCGTTCGCGAGCTGAAGATGCTCAAGGGGTTCGAGCAGGAAGAGCTTGGCGTGTTCTTCAACCTCCTGCAGCGCGTTAGAAAGGCGACAGATGACGACGACGACCTCCTCACGCTGATGTGGGAGCGCGAGTTCGTGACGCTGCAGTACCGATACGTCGATCTCACGCAGGATGGCGGCCCCGGCGTCGAATCCATGGAGCGGGCGGAGCAAAAGGAAAAGATTCTCTCGCCGGCGCAGGCTGAGGCTGGTCTCGAATCGACCCAGTCCTCGATCGCCAGCATGGACGAGTTCGACGCGACCCTCTATTTCCTCGACGACCACGAAGTCGAATATCTGCAGGGCGAGATCAAGCGGGAATTTTCCACCGATTTGCGGCCGTCCGTAATCGCATCGCTCCTGGACACATTCGAGAACCAGAAGGACCCGACAGTGCGCGAGGAGATCTGCGGACTGCTCGACTATTTCCTCCTCATTCTCCTCTCCACCGCGCAGTATCGAAACGCCGCATACCTCCTGCGCGAAGCAGGAGTAACCGCGAACCGCGCGCCCGAGGTGCTGGAGACGCAGAAGAATCGTCTCATGCAGCTCGGCGAGCTGATGAGCGATCCCAAGCCGCTGGGGCAGCTCCTTCAGGCGCTCGAAGATTCGCCCCTTCGCGCCCCCCAGCACGAGCTGGATGAGCTGTTCGGAATTCTCCAGCCCCGTGCGCTCGAGACAATTCTCGGCTGGATCGGACGCAGCAACAATCCTTCGCTCAAGATGCTGCTCGAGGTCGCCGCCGGTCGCCTGGCCAGCAGCAACAGCGCGGAGCTCATTCGTCTCATCGGGTCGGACGACGAAGCAGTTGTCCTCGAGGCGATCCGCCGTGCGGCTGCGCTCAAGTCGCCCGCGGCGGTACCAGCGCTCGGAAAGATGCTCACCGTCGGAGAGTCCGACATGCGCGTCGCCGCCGTGACCGCGCTCACGGAAATCGGGTCGGCCGGCGCAATGCAGATGCTCGAGCGCGCGCTGATCGACGAGGACCGCGAGGTACGCATCGTCGCCGTGCGCGCGCTCGGCGCTCGCAACGCCAGGGCGGCGTCGCCGCGAATCGAGGCGGTGATCAAGGGGAAGGAGCTGCGGGATAGCAATCTGACGGAGAAGATGGCCTTCTTCGAGGCGTATGGCCTCCTCTGTGGCGATGCGGGGGTCACCCTCCTCGACGGTCTGCTCAACGCCAAAGGATTCATGGGCAAAAAGGACGACGCCGAGATGCGCGCCTGTGCCGCGATGGCTCTGGGCAAGATCAATAGTGCAAAAGCAATGGAGTCTCTCAACCGCGCGGCAGGCGAGAAGGATGTGATCGTCAGAAACGCCGTCAGCCGCGCGATTCGCGGAGGCACGGGGTGACCGCTCAGGCCACGAAGACCGTCTCCGGCGACGGAGACAGGGCATCCGGCGCCAACGTCCGTCGCGGCGGAAGAAATTTCATGGTCGCGTTCTACGCCGCGCTGCGGGCGATCAAGCTCTATCCGCTCGAGCACAGCGCCGTGCAAAAAACCCTGGCCGAGCTGTCGCATGTCGCCGAAGAGCTGCGCGCCGAAGAGGGTGAGCTCGAGTTCAGAATCTCGGGAGAGTTCATCTTCATCAACTCGACGCGGCTCAGACTCGATCTCAGCAACTACGCCACGTTCGGACACATCCTGACGCTCTGCAAGCTCGCCGGCATCGGCGCGATTCACGTCGGCACTGACGGAACGGCTCGCGACTGGACGCTGCTCTTGTCGCTGATGGGCGGTGAAACCAAGAATGCGCCCGCCGAAAGATTCATGGAGATTCAGTCCAGGCTCAGGGACGCGAAGATCGAGATGTTCCAACTTGACCCTCCTACCGAAACCGCGACCGACAAGGAGTTCAACGAGGAAGCAAAGGCGGCCGCCAATCGGACCTACTCCCAGTCGGTTGCCGTCACCAAGGACGTCATCAACTCGGTCAGGATTGGCAAGACGCCGAACATCAGGAAGATCAAGCGCGTCGTGCAGGGGATCGTCGATCAGGTTCTGAACGAAGAGACATCGCTCATCGGCCTGACCGCGATCCGCGATTACGACGAATACACGTTCACGCACTCGGTGAACGTGTGCATCTTCTCGATCGCGCTCGGACGCCGCCTCGGCATGACCAAGCTCCAGCTGTATGAGCTGGGCCTCGCCGCGCTCATGCACGATATCGGCAAATCGCGAGTTCCGATCGACCTCCTCCAGAAGACCGGCGAGCTCACCGACGAAGAGTGGAAGTGGATGGCCGCCCACCCCTGGCTCGGCGTGCTGGTGCTATTCCAGTTCCGCCGGCAGCAGGAGGAGCTTTCGTACCGCGCCATGACGGTGTGCCAGGAGCATCACATGAAAGTTGATCTGACGGGCTACCCGAAATCCATTCGCCCACGCCAGGTCAGCGTTCTCAGCAAGATCGTCTCGATCGCCGACGGCTACGATGCGGCCACATCGAGACGCGTTTACAGGACGGAAGTAATCGCTCCCTCGGCTGTTCTCCAGGAGATGCGCGACAATCCGCGTCGCGGGTTGGATCCGGTGCTCGTCAAAGCATTCATAAACCTGTTGGGCATTTACCCGGTCGGAACGCTGGTAGTGCTCGACACTTTCGAGCTCGCCGTCGTCTCGGCGGCCAATCCGAATCCTGAGGCGCTCTCGAGACCGATCGTCAAGATCATCAGCGACGCGCAGGGGAATACAATCAGTCCGCCGATGCAGGTGGACCTGGCCGTCCCGGAGGCAGGAGGGCAATATGCCCGGACCATCATCAAGACGGCGGACCCCGATCGCTATGGTATCACCCCCGGCGACTACCTCATCTAACCCCATAGCGCGTCGCTTCGACGCGCTCAAAAAAGAATCCCGCCGCGCCCTGGTCTGCTATGTAACAGCAGGCCATCCCGACGTCGGGCGCTCTCTGGAAACGCTGCGCGCGCTCGAGGAAGGCGGTGCCGACGTCATCGAGCTCGGCGTGCCCTTCTCGGACCCGATCGCGGATGGACCGGTGATCCAGGCCAGCTCGCAGCAGGCGCTGGAGAAGGGAATGACCTACGACGGCGTCCTCGCCCTCATCGAGCGCGCAAAGCCCCGCGTCCCCGTCGTTTTGTTCAGCTACCTCAATCCGATTCTCGCCGCGGGCCCCGACGCTCTCACGAGAGCGGCAGATGCCGGCGCAAGCGGGATTCTCGTCACCGACATTCCGGTTGGCGCCGATCCAGCGCGCGAGGAGTGGCTTGGCGCCAGTCCTCTCGCGTTCATCAGGCTCGTCGCCCCGACGACCCCGCGCGACAGAATGGCTGAGATCGCGCGGCACGGCAGCGGATTCGTTTATCTTATCAGCCGGCTCGGTGTCACCGGAGTTCAGGAAAAGATCGCGACATCATTGCCCGATACGATCCAGCGCCTTCGATCCACGACCACGCTTCCGATTTGCGTCGGATTTGGAATCTCCACGCCGGAGCAGGCCCGCAGCGTCGGCAAGCTGGCCGACGGAGTCGTGGTCGGCAGCGCGCTCGTGAGTGCGGCTGGGCATGGCCCGGAGGATGTTCTGAAACTGACACGTAGTCTGCGAGAGGCTCTTGATGGCTAGTGACCACGCGACGGATACCGATGTGGTCACCCTCAAGGCGATGCGATTTCACGCGCGCATCGGCGTGCTGCCGCACGAGGCCGAGATTGCGCAGTCGATCGAGGTTGACGCATCGCTTTGGGTTCGGCGCAGCGGTGAGCGGCCCACCGCCAAGGACATCGTCGACTATCGGCGCTTGTACGATCTCGTGGCGGAGGTCGTGACGCAGGGCCATACCAACTTTCTCGAGGAAGTCGGCGAGCGAATCGCGGACCGCGCCCTCCAGCTCCCGCTGGTCGAGCGCGTGCGCATAGCCGTGCGGAAACCCAACGTCGCGCTGCCGGGACCGCTCGCGTACGCGGAAGTTGCCCTCGAGCGAGAGCGTGTGTGAGAGATGTCGCTTACATAGCGCTGGGCTCCAACCTCGGCCAGCGTGAGGTATTTTTGGCGGAGGCGCGACGTGCAATCTCGGCCCTCGCCACGACGCGGGTGCTGGGTCACACCGATGCAGAAGAGACCGCTCCGATTGGATCGGTTGCGCAGGGCCCCTTTCTCAATCAGATGATCGCCATCGAAACCGAGCTTTCGCCGCAGGATCTGCTCGCCGAGCTCAAGCGAATCGAAACCGACGCGGGGCGCGTCCCCAACGCGCGTTGGGGACCGCGAACACTGGACCTCGACATCGTGCTGTTCGAGAAGCAGAGTGTGCGCGAGCCGGGACTCACGGTACCCCATCCCGAGCTCACGAATCGCGATTTCTGGCTGAGAGAGCTTGCCGCACTGAGGAGCTCGCGCGTTGGATAAGCCCAAACCGGAGGATCGCCCTATCACCGTCCGTGATTTCGCCGAGTGCAAGCGCAAAGGCGAGAAGCTGGTGGTGATGACGGCGTACGACGCGCTATTTGGGCGGCTCGTGGACGAATCGGGCGTGGACGCCATCCTCGTAGGCGACTCGGTTGGAACGGCGGTGATGGGCTACACATCGACGCTCCCCGTGACGCTGGATCACATGATCTACCACGCCTCGGCCGTGCGCCGCGGAGTGAAGCGCGCGCTGATCATCATCGACATGCCTTTTCTCTCGTATCAGGCGAGCATTGAGAGTGCCGTGCTCAATTGCGGACGCGCCATTCAGGACACCGGTGTGGGCGCGGTGAAGGTCGAAGGCGGGAGCCCGGAGATGCTCGACACAGTTCATGCGCTGGTGCGCACTGGGATTCCCGTGATGGCTCACATCGGCTTCACGCCGCAATCGGTCAACACGCTCGGGGGCGCGCGCGTTCAGGGGCGCGAAGAGGAAGGAGCGGAGAGATTGATAGGCGAAGCAAAAGGGCTGGAGGAAGCCGGCGCGTTCGGGATCGTGCTCGAGCTCGTGCCCGCCGCGGTCTCCGCACGCATCACTGCCGCGGTCGGCATTCCGACGATAGGCATCGGCGCGGGCGTGCAGTGTGACGGGCAGGTGCTGGTGCTCCCGGACCTGCTCGGCTTGAACGACACTTTCAACCCCAAGTTCCTCAAGCGCTATGCGGAGATGGCCCCTGAGGTCCGCTCGGCCATTGGAAACTGGGCGCGCGATGTTCGCAGCGGCGCATATCCGGATGCTGAGCATAGCTTCTAGGCATGAAGTCGGTCGGGACGATTGACGAGATGCGCCACGTGATTGCCGGGGCGCGAGCAAAAGGGAAGAGCATCGCCTTCGTGCCGACAATGGGCGCGCTTCACGAGGGTCATCTCACCCTCATCGACGAAGCGAAGCGCGTGGCTGATTCGGTCGTGATGAGTGTCTTCGTCAACCCTCTTCAGTTCGGACCCAGTGAGGACTTTGACCGCTACCCGCGCACGCTCGACGACGATGCGAACCTGGCGTCAAAAAGGGGCGTGGACTTCCTGTTCACTCCGACGCGGGAAGACATGTACCCGGAGCACGCTCCCGTCGTGATTGTCCACCCCGGAAGCATAGGGAAGGAATGGGAAGGGGCGGTACGTCCGCATCACTTCGAGGGCGTTCTCACTGTAGTCGCCAAACTCTTCCACATCGTGATGCCCGACGTGGCTGTTTTCGGCCAGAAGGATCTCCAGCAGGCCGCGGTCGTGAAAGCCATGGTCCGCGATCTCAATTTTCCCGTGGGAATTCTTGTCGCGCCCACCGTGAGGGAGCCTGATGGCCTGGCCATGTCGAGCCGGAACCGATACCTCTCTCCGAAGGACCGGGAGCTCGCGCTCATTCTGTCGAAAGCCCTTTTCGCAATGCGCGACGCTTTCGGCAGGGGAGAACGACGGGCGAGCGCACTCGAGGCGACAGGCTGGCGGATGCTCGAACGAGTGGCGGGGCTCACGCCGCGTTATCTCGCGGCGGTGAATGCCGACACCTTTCAGCGGGTAAATAACGTACGCCACGGCGATGCAGCCGTCGGCGCCGTGCGGGTCGGCGAGACCAGATTGATCGACAACATCATCTTCTGAAATGGTCCGTCTCCAGAGCTCGGGATTGCCGACGTGGGCGCAGGTGAGCGAGCGGCGTCTGGCGCACATAGCGCGCGTGACGGCGCTGCTGCGGGCGTGGGGGGCGGCGATGCGCCTGACCGCGGACGAAGCGAATGCCTGGATCGATGCCGGCACCTGGCACGACGCGCTGCGCGATGCGCCGATCCACGAGCTGCGCGACATCACGGGTGATCGGAAATCCCCCGACGGCCTGCTGCATGGCCCAGCGGTCGCGATCAAGCTCGAAGCCGAAGGAGAGCGGAGAAACAATCTGCTCGACGCCATTCGCTATCACACCGTCGGACACGCGAGCTGGGATCGAACGGGACGCGCACTCTACATGGCGGATTACCTCGAGCTGGGCCGCAAATTTCTCGCCGAGGATCGCGGCTTTCTAGCCACCCAGGTGCCGCACAACTTCGACGGCGTGTTTCGCCAGGTCGTGCGCTTCCGCCTCGAGTGGTCGGTGCGCGAGGGCAATCACATTTTCCCCGAGACCGTCGAGCTCTGGAATAGTCTGCGGTGACGCCCCCGCCGCGCCGGCGCCGTTACGGCAGAATCATTCTCGTTCTACTGATTCTGTGCGTGATCGGATGGATTGTTTGGCTGGTCATCAGTGCCTTCTCCGCGCCGAAGGTGAGCTACGCGCCCGATGATGCGCGGGCTCCGGACGGAACACGCATCAAGGTGGAGGTTCTGAATGCGACCAAGACGAAGGGTCTAGCGCGCCGCGCGACGCTGTATTTACGCGACCGCGGTTTCGATGTTGTTGGCTCTGGCAATGTGACCGAGCAACGCGCGACTACCATTGTCTACGATCGATCTTCGCATCCGGAATGGGCGCGTCTGGTCGCCCGCGCTATGAATGCTCCGATCGCGATACGTCCCGACAGCTCACGCTACCTGGACGTTACCGTCCTTGTCGGCGCCGACTGGCGTCCGCCGCCCCTGCCGTTCCACCCGTAACTGCCCGCATGCCGCCGCGATGTCCATCCCGCGGCTCTTTCGCACCGCAACCTCGACGCGCTGAGCCCTCAGACGTCGCGAGAACCATTGGATCTGCTGGGGCGAGCTGGGAGTGAAGTCTCCGGCTCCGCCGGGGTGAAGTGGAATGAGATTCACGAAGGCGCCACACTCCCGCGCCAGCTCGGCGAGCTGCGTCGCCTGCTCGCCACCGTCGTTGATTCCGCCCAGCATCACGTACTCGAACGTCACTCGCCGCTCGAAAACTTTCGCGGCTTCGATGACGCTCGCGAGCGGGTACTTGGTGTTGATGGGCATCAGCGACTGGCGCAGCTCGTCGTTGGGAGCGTGAATCGAGATCGCAAGCCGGAATTGCTGCGGGCGTTCTCCCAGCGCGACGATCCCGGGGAGCACGCCGACCGTCGATACGGTGATATGCCTGGCCCCGATTCCGAGGCCCGCGGGCGAGTTGAGAACGGTGAGTGTCGGATCCACCGCTTTCCAGTTCATCAGCGGCTCGCCCATTCCCATGAAGACGACGTTCGTCACCGGCTTTGGTGGAGAGAGCAGCTTCATCTCGCGCACCTGCCCGGCGATCTCGAACATCTGGAGATTGCGCGTGAAGCCCATGGCGCCGGTTGCGCAGAACGCGCATTGAAGCGCGCAGCCAGCTTGCGACGAAATGCAAAGCGTGAGGCGCGAGCCCTCGGGAATCGCGACCGTCTCAATGAACTCGCCGTCCTCGAGGCGAAAGAGAAACTTCTCTGTGCCGTCGCTCGACGTCTGACGCGTTGCGAGCGCGAGGCGTGGGATCGTGAAGCGTTCCTCGAGCAGGTCACGGAAGGCGACTGGCAGATCGGTCATGGACGCAAAACTCTCCGCCGGGTTCTGCCACAGGTGCCGCACGACCTGGGAGCCGCGGAAGGGTTTCTCACCGTGCTCCACGGCAAAGCCACGGAGCAGCTCCTCCGCTTCCGAAGGGAGCATGTTGAGGAGGTTCTGCTTCGCGGGCAAATCCTCCCGACGTGTGTTTTTGTCCGACATGCTCCTTCCACCAAGTCTATGCAACTACTAAATTTAACCCCTCTCGATGCCTTATTCGACCCACACATCCCGGCGCTGACCTCCACGGCCCCTTCATCCCGTTTCGCGACGGCCACGCGCTCTCATCTCGGCGGAGAGCTCAGAGCGTCTCACGTCGGCGCCAAAGTCAAACTCGGCGGCTGGGTACACCGTACGCGAAACCTTGGCGGAATCGTTTTCCTCGATCTTCGCGATCGTGCGGGACTCGTCCAGGTATCGTTCGATCCGAAATGGACGCCCGCTGATGTAATCGAGCGCGCCGGCAAGCTTGGTCTCGAGACCGTGATTACCCTCGAAGGTGAAGTCGCCGCGCGTCCCGTCGAAATGAGGAACGCAGAGATGGAGGCCGGCGAAATAGAAGTCAGGGCTCGCGGTTTCCAGATCGTCGGCCCGGCCGAGACTCCGGCGATTCCCGTCGCGCGGGGCAAGGGGGAGAAGCTTCCCGCCGAGGAGCTGCGACTGAAGCATCGCAATCTCGATCTGCGGCGTTTCGAGCTGCAGAAGAATCTCATTCTCAGGCATCGACTCCAGCAGGCGACACGCCGCTTTCTGGATGAGCGCGGCTTTCTCGAGATCGAGACTCCGATCCTCACCAAGCCGACTCCGGAAGGCGCGCGCGACTACGTCGTGCCGAGCCGCGTGCATCCGGGCGAGTTCTACGCGCTCCCACAGTCGCCGCAGCTGTACAAGCAGCTGCTGATGATCGCCGGCTTCGACCGGTACTTTCAGATCGCGCGCTGCTTCCGCGACGAGGATCTCCGCGCCGACAGGCAGCCGGAGTTCACGCAGATCGACATCGAGGCGTCGTTCATCTCGCCCGAAGACATCATCTCGCTCACGGAAGGAATGCTCGCGGTGCTGTTCCAGGAATCGGGACACGACATTCCGCCCAAGTTCGAGCGTCTCAGCTACGCGGACGCGATGGAGCGCTTCGGCTCCGACCGTCCAGACCTGCGTTACGCGCTCGAGCTCTTCGACGCGAGCGAAGCGTTTCGCGGCTCGGAGTTCGGCATCGCCAATTCGGCCCTCGCGGCCGGGGGTCGCGTTCGCGGAATCAGGATCCCAGGCGGTGCGACACTCTCTCGCAAGCAAGTGGACGAGATCGAATTGGTCGCGAAGTCGGCGGGCGCGGGCGGATTGATTCGACTCAAGCGGGGAGCAAGCGGGCTCGAGGGTCCGGCCGCGAAGTTTCTGAGCGAGAGCGCCGCGCAGCGGCTTGCCGTTGGAGAGGGTGCGCTCTGCCTTCTGGTCGCCGGGGCGGAGCACGTGACCAGCCCCGCGCTGGACCGGGTGCGTCAGGATGTTGCGCAGCGACTCTCAATGGTGCCTGAAGACAAGAGGTCATTTCTCTGGGTTACCGATTTTCCATTGTTCATCCGAGAGCAGAATGGCGGGCTCAGCTCCGTGCATCACCCGTTCACGGCGCCGAACCCCGAGGACATCAAGTTTCTCGACTCGGCGCCCGAGAAGGTTCGTGCGCTCGCTTACGATGTCGTGTTCAACGGCACCGAGCTCGGTGGAGGCAGCATTCGTATCAACGATCCGGCGTTGCAGCGGAAGGTGCTGTCGCTCCTGGGAATCGACTCGCAAACAGCGCAGCTCCGGTTCGGCTTTCTGCTGGACGCGTTGAGCGTCGGCGCGCCTCCGCATGGCGGTATTGCGCTCGGAATGGACAGAATCGCGATGATGCTCGCCGGTGCGTCGTCCTTGCGCGATGTGATTGCTTTTCCGAAGACCACCGCGGCGAGAGCGCTATTCGAGAACGCGCCCTCCGCCGTTCCACCCGAAGACCTGAGGGATCTCCATCTTCAGACCATGACGAATTGACGTGAGCGAAGAGACAACGATTCAGCGCCTCTCGACTGAAGGGGCGGACATGCTGACGCTGGCCGGCGTCAACGACGAGAACCTTGTCGAGCTGGCGCGTCAGACGGGAGCCAAGATCGCACTCCGCGGCGAGACGCTTGCAGTCAGCGGAAACGCGGAATCAGTCGCGCGAGCCATACCAGTCGCCCAGCGCATGATCGACACCGCCAAGCAGCAGATGCCGATGACCGCAGACGATGTGCTCCGCATGAGCATGGAGGGTCCCCGCGATGGCAACGGAAACGGCGTGGACAACGAGACGCGCATCGTTCTTCCCGGTGTCCGGAAGATCATTCAGGCGAAGACCAGCGGACAGGCCGAGTACATGAAGCTGATGGCGGAGAACGACATCGTCGTCGGCATTGGGCCGGCCGGCACCGGCAAGACTTACCTGGCGGTTGCCGCGGCGGTCGACGCGCTCGCGCGCAAGCGCGTTCGTCGCATCGTCCTCGCGCGTCCCGCGGTCGAAGCCGGCGAAAGCCTCGGATTTCTTCCCGGAGACATGCAGCAGAAGGTCGATCCGTATCTGAGGCCGCTCTACGACGCGCTCGAGGACATGATGCCCCACGAGCGCGTGCTGAAATCGCTCGAGACGCGCACCATCGAGATCGCACCCCTCGCCTACATGCGCGGACGAACGCTCGCGGATGCGTTCGTCATTCTCGACGAGGCCCAGAACGCAACGACCGCGCAGATGAAGATGTTTCTGACCAGGCTCGGCGTTAACTCGAGGGCGGTGATCACCGGCGACAAGACGCAGATCGACCTGCCCAAGAGGGAAGATTCGGGACTTGTCCAGATCGAGCGAATACTGCCGGGCATCGAAGGCATCGGGTTCTACTATCTCACCGAGGCCGATGTCGTCCGCCACCGGCTCGTGCGCGAGATCATCATGGCGTACGCAGAGGATTCGGGCGCCTGAGCGAACTCGCGCGGCGCTGACCAGATGAAGAGGCCTCCGCGCGGGCTCGCGATAGACATTTCATCGAGCGTGCGGCGTCTCAGTGTGTCGCGCGCGAGAATAAGAGAGGCCGCTGTCGCCGCTCTCAAAGCTGAGCGCGTAAAGGACGCCATGCTATCGATCACGTTCGTCGGGCGAGCCACAATGTCACAGCTGAACCATCGCTACCTCGGGCACCATGGACCGACCGACGTGATTTCGTTCGGACTCGGCCGGGTTGGGAAACGCGGCGCCGTAGTGGGGGATGTCTACATTTGCGCTGAGATTGCGCGGGAAAACGCCCGCCGACAGGACATATCGGCTGGAGAGGAGCTGCTGCGCCTCGTAGTCCACGGCACGCTTCACGTTCTTGGTCACGATCACCCGACGGGCGCGGGACGCACCACGTCGCGCATGTGGCGGAGCCAGGAGAGGATTCTCGCGCGTGTCCTCTAACCGCTTGATGGATGATTTCGACGCCGGGAAACCGGCGGCCCTGGCGCGCGTGGTCAGCATCGTCGAGAACCATCGAGAGGGATTCGAGCAGATACTCGGCGATCTGCATCCGCGAACGGGGCGGGCACGGCGCATCGGCTTGACCGGACCGCCCGGCGCGGGGAAGAGCACGATCACCGCGCTCCTCGTGAAGCGGTTTCGCGAGGCCGGACTCAGGGTTGGAGTGATTGCCGTGGATCCGACGTCGCCCTTCACCGGCGGCGCGCTCCTCGGCGATCGCGTGCGCATGGAGAGCGTCGCGCTCGATCCGGGAGTATTCATCCGCTCGATGGCGACGCGTGGCTCGCTCGGCGGTCTTGCCGCCGCGACGCGGGAAGTGGCCGACGTCCTGGATGCGTTCGGGTTCGATCGTTTGCTGATCGAGACCGTGGGTGTAGGCCAATCGGAGCTGGACGTCGCTCGGACGGCCGATACGACCGCGCTGATTCTCGTCCCGGAATCCGGCGACTCGATCCAGACGCTCAAGGCGGGGGTGATGGAGGTGGCGGACATTTTCGTCGTCAACAAGGCCGACCGGCCCGGCGCCGACCGTCTGCGCAACGATGTCGAACTGATGCTGGGCCTGCGAAAGGGCGTTTCGTTCGGGAGCGTTCCGGCGCATCACGGAATCGATCTCAAGCGCATGAATCCCGCGCGCGCGGCGCGTGAAGCGGCGGCCGCGCCGAACCCCGCCGAGTGGACGCCGCCGGTGTTGAGCACGATCGCGACAAAGGACGAGGGAATCACGGACTTCGTGGCGGCACTCGACCGTCACTTCGCTTATCTTGAGCAGAGCGGGAAGCTCGGCGCGCGCAGGCGTGAGCGATTGCGGGAGCGCGTGATGGATATCGTGGAGCAGAAAATCCGCGTCCGCCTGTGGAAGGACACGGCCACGATGAGTCGGCTCGAGCTGCAGCTGCCATCGGTTGAAGAGGGACGCGCCACTCCGTTTGCCGTCGCCGACCAGCTGTTGCGACAGAGCGGTGAGCTCGTACGTGGAGAAGAGGATAAATGACGAAACTCAAAAGCCCCAGCTCCAAAGGCGCCGCCGACAACGAATTGATCGCGACCATCGAAGAGCAGAGCGCCGAGCTTCGCCTGCTGCGCACGGAAGTCGCCGAGTGGCGGAAGAAGTACGAGAAGGGCGAGCTGCGTGACATCGCGTTCACCAACTCGGAGAAGGAAGTCCAGCCGATCTACACGCCACTCGACGCGGCTGAGACGAGCGCCGAAGCGCTGGGAATGCCGGGCTTCTATCCGTACACGCGAGGCGTCCACCCAACCGGGTATCGCGGCCGCTTGTGGACGATGCGGCAGTTCGCCGGGTTCGGAAGCGCGCGCGACACGAACGAGCGGTACAAGTTCCTACTCGCGCAGGGGCAGACCGGACTCTCCGTGGCGTTCGATTTCCCGACCTTGATGGGTTACGATTCCGATCATCCCAGGTCCGAGGGAGAGGTCGGCAAGTGCGGCGTCGCGATCTCGAGCCTCGCCGACATGGAGACGCTCTTCGACGGCATACCGCTGGATCAGGTCTCGACGTCGATGACCATCAACGGACCGGCGGTAATTCTCTACTGCTTCTACATCGCGGCGGCGGAGAAGCAGGGCGTCGATTCGACGAAGCTGCGCGGGACGATCCAGAACGACATCCTCAAGGAGTACATGGCGCAGCACGCGTGGGTTTACCCCATCGAGCCCGCGCTCAGGCTCATCGTCGACTGCTTCGAGTGGTCGGCCGAGCACGTCCCGAAGTGGAACACGATATCGATCTCCGGCTATCACATCAGAGAAGCTGGTGCGACGGCGGCACAGGAGCTGGCTTTCACGCTCGCCGACGGATTCACATATGTCGAGCGCGGGATCGCTCGCGGCCTCGACGTCGATACGTTCGCGCCGCGACTCTCATTCTTCTGGGACATCCACAACGATTTCTTCGAGGAGATTGCCAAGCTCCGCGCGGCGCGCCGCATTTGGGCGCGGCACATGAAGGATCGGTACGGCGCCAAGGATCCGCGCTCGCTCATGATGCGGTTTCACTCGCAGACGGCGGGCGTCACGCTCACCGCACAACAGCCCATGAACAACGTCGTGCGCGTCGCCTACCAGGCGATGGCGGCGGCACTCGGTGGGACGCAGTCGCTGCACACCAACTCGATGGACGAGACGCTGGCGCTGCCGACCGAGGAGTCGGTGCAGGTCGCCCTTCGCACCCAGCAGATTCTCGCCTACGAGACGGGAGTTCCGAACGTCATCGATCCGCTTGGCGGGTCGTACTACGTCGAGACGCTCACGACAGAGCTGGAGCGCGAAGCCGAGTTGCTGTTCAAGCAGATCGAGGAGGTCGGAGGCGTCGTGCGGGGCCTCGAGACGGGATGGTTGCAGCGGAAGATCAATGAGTCGGCCGCGCGGCAGCAGTGGGAAGTCGAGCAGCATCGGCGCGTCATCGTCGGCGTGAACGAATTCGTCACGGACGGACCGGCGCTCGAGATCGAGCTTCTCAAGATCGCCGAGGAGACCGAGCGAGAGCAGGGGCAGCGGATGGCGAAGATGCGTTCGGCCCGAGACAGCACGCTCGTCGAGAAGAGGCTGAGCGCGCTACGCCAAGCGGCAAGCACGTCGCGGAATCTCATGCCCTACATCCTCGATTGCGCCCGCGCCTACTGCACGCTCTACGAGATCCGCGCCGCGATGGAGTCGGTGTTCGGCGCCTACCGCGAGCCAGTTTTCTTCTGAAGAAGTCGAGCGAGTGGTGGGAGTCTGCCTTCGACGCTCACTATCTCCTGGAGTACGGCCCGCTCTTCACACCCGAGCGCGATCGCCAGGAAACAGCGCGTCTCATAGATCTGCTCGGTTTGCCGGTAGGATCACGCGTACTCGACGTCCCGTGCGGACAGGGACGCCATGCACACCTGCTGGCCGAGTCGGGATACGATGTGGACGGTCTAGACTACTCCAACGAACTGCTCGCGGTAGCCCGCAAGCGCGGTAGCGGCCCGAGGCTTCGATATACGCGCGGCGACATGCGAAAGATGCCCGCGCGCTGGACCAGGCGATTCGATGCCGTGCTCAATCTCTTCACTTCGTTCGGCTTCTTCGCGCATCCGGCGGAGGATGTGCGAGTCGTAACTGAATTCGCTCGCGTCCTCAAGCCGGGCGGAGTGCTCGTCTGGCACGGCGGCAGCAGAGACGGAGTGATGGCGCGATTTCTGGAGCGCGACTGGTGGACGTCGGGAAAGACTCTATTCGCGCAGGAGCGCGAGTTCGACCCGCTCTCCGGCCTGCTGACGGTGCGATCGACGTGGAGGCGGGGCACGAGGAGCGGCAACCGGGAACACAGGCTCAGGTTGTACACGGCCACGCGATTGTCGGAATTGTTCGCCGATGCGGGTCTGGTTGTGGAGCAGGCCTGGGATGGATTCGACGATCGACCGCTCGGAAGAACGGCATCCGAGATGCTCCTGGTCGCCCGCAAAGAATAGGGCCCGATTGCCGCTCGCGCTCCGCAGCCGCTAACTTTGACCTCTCTATGAGACCAATCCGAGTTCTCGTCGCCAAGCCCGGTCTTGATGGACATGACCGGGGAGCCAAGGTCGTCGCCGCGGCGCTTCGCGACGCCGGGATGGAAGTCATCTACACAGGCCTGCATCAGACGCCCGAAATGATCGCGACCGCGGCGATCCAGGAAGACGTCGACGTCATCGGCCTCTCGATCCTGAGCGGCGCCCATATGACGCTCATCCCTCGCGTTCAGGATCTCGTTCACGCGCAAGGCCGCGACGACATCCTGATCACCGGCGGTGGAATCATCCCAAAGGAAGACGTTGATACACTCGAGCGCCGCGGAATCGGGCGACTGTTCGGGCCGGGCACCCCCACGACGGAGCTGATCGCGTACATCAAGGAGTGGTTCGCCACGCGCGAAAAGCAGGAAGCGTAGTGAGCAATCGCCTGCGCGAGCTGAGCGACGAGGTTAGGGCGCTCGAGACAAAGCTTCGTGAGGCGGGGGGAGCTAAACGGATCGAGAAGCTGCACCAGCAGGGGAAGCTCTCGGCGCGCGAGCGGGTGGAGCTTCTCCGCGACAATGGCTCGAGCATGCTCGAGATCGGGCTCCTCGTCGCCTACGACCAGTACGAAGGACAGGCTCCTGCGGCTGGAGTCGTGACTGCGATCGTGAGAGTGCACGGTCGCGAGACGGTCGTCGTCGCCAACGACGCTACGGTGAAAGCTGGGTCGTGGTGGCCCGAGACAATCAAGAAGATTCTGCGGGCTCAGGAGATCGCCATGCGGTGCCGCATACCGATCGTGTATCTCGTCGATTCCGCTGGCGTGAACCTGCCGTATCAGGGTGGCGTCTTCCCGGGCCAGTACGGAGCGGCGCGTATCTTCTATTACAACTCGATCATGCGGCGTTACCTGCACATTCCGCAGATCGCGGCGGTGATGGGACAGTGCATTGCGGGCGGCGCATATCTGCCCGCGCTCTCGGACGTGATTCTCATGGTGAAGGGCACATCGTTCATGGGGCTGGGTGGTCCGAATCTGGTGAAGGGCGCGACGGGACAGGTCGTGGATTCGGAGACTCTGGGCGGAGCATCAACGCACACCGAGATCAGCGGCGTCGCGCACTACGCGCTGGACAACGATGAGGCGTGCGTCGCCAAGATCCGCGACCTGATCGAGCGTCTGCCGACAACGACTCGCGCCCTCGCGCTCCTGCCGCACGACAATGGGGAAGACGACCAGCATTCAGGTAAAGCGCGCGTCGGCGCGAGCACGCCGAGGGCCAAAGCAAGGGCCGCGAAGTCCGGCAGCAAGGAAGAGGATTTGTACGACCTCCTTCCCGCCGATCACCGCATGTCGTACGACATGCACGCGGTGCTCCGGGCAATTCTGGACAACGGCGAGATCGACGAGTTCCAGGACGGCATCGCGAAGGAGATGATCTGCGGCGACGCCCGAATCGATGGAATTACGCTCGGCGTCATCGCAAACCAGCGCGGTCTGATCAAGGGCCGCGAGGGCGAGAAGCCACGGTTCGGCGGCATCGTCTATACGGAAAGCGCGGAAAAGGTCGCGTACTTCATCGATCGCTGCGACCGGCTGGGGATTCCACTGCTCTTCGTGCAGGACGTCTCCGGCTTCATGGTCGGCACCGAGGCGGAGCACGCGGGGATCATCCGTGCTGGCGCGCGCTTCGTCGAAGCGATGGCGACGGCGCGCGTGCCCAAAATAGTTCTCACCGTCAATCACGCGTCTGGCGCCGGATACTACGCAATGGCCGGTCAGGGATTCGATCCCGATTTCATCCTCAGCTGGCCGACCGGGCGGATGGCGGTGATGGAAGGCGAGTCGGCGATTCAGGCGGTGCACGGACCAGCCCTGGAAGCGGCGAAGAAAAAGGGGGGCGCTCTCGAGCCCGAGGTCGCAAAATCGGTCGACGAGATGCGCGCCGACTACGAGCACCAACTCGATGCGCGCTACGCGGCGGCACGCGGATTCGTCGACGCCATCGTCTATCCGGAGAATACGCGTGAGATGCTGAGCCTGGCACTCCGAGCCTCTCTCCACAATCCGGGACCGCACCTCGGTCCCTTCGTGCTTCCGCCTCATCTCTCGGAGGAGAGCAGTTGAAGAAAGTCGTCCGTGTCGCCGCCGGCCAGGGATTCTGGGGCGATGATCTCGACGCACCGCGGCGCCAGGTAGAGGGAGGTCCGGTTGATTACCTGATGCTCGACTACCTCGCTGAGGTCACGATGTCGATTCTCCAGAAGCAGAAGGAGCGCGACCCTTCTCTCGGCTACGCTCGAGATTTCGTCGGTGCAATCGAAAGCGTTCTTCCAGCCGTGGTCGAGAGAGGTGTCAAGATCATTGCAAACGCTGGCGGAGTGAATCCGCCCGCATGCGCCGCCGCGGTAAAAGCGGTGGCCGAGAAAAATGGAGCGAAGGGCGCGCTACGAATCGGAGTCGTCTCGGGCGACGATCTGCTCGGTCGTATCGACCAGCTCATCGCAGCGGGACATCCTCTGGCGAACATGGAAACCGGCGAGCCGCTCTCGCTCGTGAGGGACCGCGTGCTTTCTGCCAACGCATACATCGGCTCCGAGCCGATCGTGGAAGCGCTCGGCAAAGGAGCGAACGTCGTGATCACCGGACGCTCGACCGATACCGCCCTCACGATGGCGCCGCTTCGTCACGAGTTCGCCTGGGGCGCAGAAAGCTGGGATCAGCTGGCAGCGGGAATCGTGGCGGGACATATCATCGAGTGCGGGGCGCAATGCTCGGGCGGCAACTGCCTCTACGATTGGCGTTCGATTCCCGACCTTGCGAACGTCGGATATCCTCTGGTAGAGGCAAAACCTGACGGCTCCTTTATCGTGACGAAGCATCCGAACACGGGTGGAAGGGTCTCTGTTCAAACGGTGAGCGAGCAACTTGTCTACGAGATGGGTGATCCACACTCCTACATCACGCCCGACGTCATCGCCGACTTCACGACGATCAGCGTGGCGCGAGATGGCGACGATCGTGTGCTCGTAACGGGAATCAAGGGGAAGCCGCCGACGGACAAGCTCAAGGTCTCAGTGGCGTACCGCGCCGGCTTCAAGGCGGTTGGCACTCTCGTCTATGCGTGGCCCGATGCGCTCGAAAAAGCGCAGTTGGCTGACCGTATCCTGCGCCAGCGGCTGGACAGGCTTGGTCTCCGCTTCGAGCGCATCCTCTCCGAATTCGTCGGCGCGAACGCTACGCACGGACGCCTCGCCGGAGACCAGCGCAAGGCGCCGGAGGTACAGTTGCGCTTCGGAGTCCGCGGCCCCGATCGCGCCGCGGTGGAACGATTCACGCGGGAGATTGCACCGCTCGTTCTGAACGGGCCCCCGAGCGTCACTGGATTTGCCGGCGGGCGGCCCAAGGTCGAAGAAATCGTGGCATACTGGCCCGCGCTGATCGACAAGTCCGTTGTGAAGACCAAAGTGGACATCATCCAATGAAGGTGCGCCTCGTCGACATCGCGCACGCCCGCTCGGGCGACAAGGGCGACACCGCCAACGTCGGTGTGATCGCGCTGGAGCCGCGCTGGTACCAGGTGCTCGAAGAATTCGTGACGTGCGACCGAGTGGCCGAGCACTTTCGTGGCATGATCGAGGGCGCGGTCGACCGATACGAGCTTCCCAATCTCAACGCGCTCAACTTTCTGCTCCACGGCGCGCTCGACGGTGGCGGTACGTTGTCGCTCAAGACCGATGCCCAGGGCAAGGTCTACTCGACGGCACTGCTGCGCATGGTGATCGACGTTCCGGACGCCGAGGCAAGGCGTCTCGATCTACCGGCGGCAGAGTGAACAACATCCGCATGAGTGCCGACGGGCCGATCGGCAGGATCACCCTCGCCCGTCCGGAAAAAAAGAACGCGCTCGATCGCGTCACCGCCGACGAGCTCGCGGAAGCGCTGTTCGCCCTGAGTGAGTCGCCGGTGAACGTAGTCGCCATAGACGCCGAGGGTCCCGATTTCTGCACCGGAGCTGATCTCTCCGCGCTCGAGGACATGCTCGACGCCCCACGCCCGGACCAAATCGAAGACGCCAAAGCCCTCGGACACGTCTTTCATACCATTCGGCGCATGGAAAAGCCGGTCGTCGCTCTGGTCAAGGGCCGCGCGTACGGCGGCGGCGCGGGCCTGGCATCGGCCTGCGACATCGTCCTCGCGCACGAGGAAGCCCGCTTCGCGTATCCGGAGGTCACGATCGGGTTCGTTCCGGCGATGGTCATGACGATGCTCCGGCGTTCAGTTGGAGAAAAGCACGCGTTCGATCTCGTCAGCACCGGCCGCGTTCTGAAGGCGGAAGAGGCAAGGTCAATCGGCCTGGTGTCCCGAGTGTTCGCCGCAAAAGACTTCGACCAGCTGTCTCAATCCGTTCTCAGGCAGCTCGCGGAGGCACCGCCCAGCGCGATGGCGGCGACGAAGACTCTCTTCTACAAGCTCGACACCCTCAGTTTCATCGATGGCATCTCGGCCGGCATCGTCGCCAACGCCGATGCCCGAGCGACACCTGCCTTCCGTGCCGGCGTGAAACGATTCGCCAGCCGCAACAAGGACGCCCAGTGAGCCCATTCACAATTGCCAAGCTCGCGCTGATGCTGATCGCCGCGATCCTGCTCGCATGGGGGATAAGAGCCGACGACGCCGCGCTCCGTTGGGCGGGGATCGCGTTTCTGTTCATCGCGCTGATCCTTCGATTCATCAAGAAGCCGCGCGGGCTCGGATGAAGACCCCGCGTCCGACCACCATCGTCGATGCGCCACGTCTCTCCAGGAAGCTCGGCGTCGACCTGGTGCTGGCCAGCGAGATCCACCAGTACACGGGCAGCTTCAAGTTTCGCGCTGCTCACAACGTCGCGGCCCACGTAAAGCAGGGGCACATTATCACTGCGTCCTCAGGCAATTTCGGGCAGGCCATCGCCTACGCTTGCTCGCTGTTCAACAAGAGATGCACCGTCGTGATGCCGGCGACGGCGCCGAAGATAAAAGTCGACGCTGTTCGAGAGTACGGAGCTGAAGTCGATCTCGTCGACGTGACTAAGAAGGGAAGGCTTGAGCGGCTGGGCGAGCTGGCCAAGGAATTTCCCGACGCGTACGTCGCCAGCCCATACGATGATCCTCTCGTGATCGAGGGCAACGCCAGCCTCGCCCGGGAGCTTGTCGCTCTCGACCTCGATCTCGATTTCATCATCGCGCCCATAGGCGGGGGCGGGCTCACCTCCGGATTGGTTAAGGGCGTCGAGCAGAGTGGAAGAAATACGCAGGTGCTCGCCGCCGAGCCGCTGCTTTCAAACGACGCCGCTGAATCGTTTCGCGCCGGACACATCGTGTCTCTGCCCGATGAATCCAGCACCATCGCTGACGGCGCCCGCGTGCTCCGGCTCGGCGATCGCAATTGGGAGATTCTGAGCCACGGCCTTGCCGGTGTGATCGAAGTCACGGAGGAGCAGATCAAGGAAGGAGTCCGCCTCCTCTTCGCGCTCGCGAATCTGAAGGCCGAGCCGACAGGCGCGCTCGCGCTCGGCGCGGTGCTCGCGGAGCCGGATCGATTCAAGGGCAAGCGAGTCTGTTGCGTGATCAGCGGGGGGAACGCCGATCCCGCTCTTTACGCCAAGCTTGTCGAGGGCATCTGAGCGGTCGCCGCAGGACCACCTTCGCCGCTCCGAGGAAGGAGTCGCGCTGCCGCGCGTTACGAGCAAGTGCGACGCAACAGTTACGGACGCGGTGAGCGGGCACCTCGGCTAAGCCTGGGTCGCTAGCTTTCATCAGATGGCGAAGCCGACAATCCAGGACGCGCGCGCGGTTCTCAAGAGCGCGTTTGGTTACGACGAATTCCGGCCGGGCCAGGAGGCCGCCGTGTCCGCCGTCCTCGCGGGCCGGGACACCGTCGTCGTTCTGCCCACGGGCGGCGGCAAATCGCTCTGCTTCCAGGTGCCGGCGCTCCTCATGCCCGGCCTGACTGTCGTCGTCTCGCCACTCATCTCCCTGATGAAGGATCAGGTGGATGCGCTCACGGCCAGGGGACTGCCCGCCGCTTTCATCAACAGCACGCTGACTTCGGGGCAAGTGTCGGATCGCCTTGCGCGCGCCGACCGCGGTGAGATCAAGCTGCTCTACGTCGCGCCGGAGCGCTTCGACTACGGCCGCACCGCCGAGCGTCTGCGCAACGCCGGCGTTTCGCTTCTCGCCATCGACGAAGCCCATTGCATCAGCCAGTGGGGGCACGATTTCCGGCCAAGCTACCTCCGGGTGAAGAAGGTCCACGAGGCGCTCGGCTCCCCGACGACGATCGCGCTGACGGCGACAGCGACTCCCGAGGTCCGCCGTGACATTGCGCGCGAGCTCGCGCTGACAAATCACGAGACGATCATCACCGGTTTCGACCGGCCCAACCTGACGTACTTCGTCGTTCCGACTAAGAATGACGCCGAAAAGGAAAAGCGGCTCGTCGAGATCCTGCGAAAGCACGATGGACTCGCGGTGATCTATGCGTCGACGCGGAAGGCTGTGGACCATCTGACGACCGTTCTCGAGCGCGCCAAGATTCGCGCCGCCGGCTATCACGCCGGGTTGGATGACAGCAGAAGGCGCGAGGTGCAGGAAGCCTTCATGGGCGAAAAGATCCGAGCGATTGTCGCCACTAACGCATTCGGAATGGGGATCGACAAGCCCAACGTCCGCCTCGTCATTCACTACGCGATGCCCGGCACTCTCGAGGCTTACTATCAGGAAGCGGGTCGCGCCGGGCGAGATGGGCTCCACTCGGACGTGTTTCTCTTGCACGCCTTTCCCGATCGCTTCACGCACGAGTTCTTCATCAAGGGCTCGTACCCGGAGCGCGTCGTCGTCGAGAAAACCTACGAGGCGCTCAAGAAACTCTCGGACGACCAGGGCTTCGTGAGCGCCGAGGCGGAAGACCTCGCTCGCGCGATCAAGCCCAAGCCCAACAGTCGAGAGATCGAGGGCGCGGTCAGAATCCTGACGCGCTCGGGCGCCGTGACGCTCAGCAACGGCGAACAGGCACGCGTCCATGTGCGACTGCTCGCCACGCCGGAGCGCATCAAGCGCGAGCTGACCGGCGAGAGCAACAGTGAGCTCGGATTGCTGCGCGCGCTCTGGCGCGGCGTCGGAGCTGCTCTGCACACCGGCGCTGTAGTCGATCTCGACGGATTGCCGCCGGGACTCGGCGGGTCTGCCGCTTCCACGCCGCTGCTCGATGCACTCCAGGACCGGCAGTTCCTGGTATGGGAGCGGTTGGGGAATGGCCTCTATCTCGCGGACATGAAGGCGCCGCTCTCGGGGTTCAAGATCGACTGGACCGTCCTCGATCGCCGCCGCGCCGCGGAGCTGTCCAAGCTGCAAGCCGTTCAGAAATACGCGTACACCAAGGAGTGCCGGCGCGGTTTCGTGCTGCGCTACTTCGGTGATCCTGCGGCCAAGACCAAATGCGCAGGCTGCGACAACTGCCTCGGCATCGCCGCGACGACCACTGTGAAAGACGACACACCCCGCCGAATGCGCCGCGACAAAAAGGCGAGACGGGCGCCTTCTCAGGTCGCTGACGTCGCCGATGATGTGTCGCTTGGCGTTGCTGAAGAGCGGCTCCTCGGCGTGCTCAGGACTGTTCGAAGCACGATCGCCCGCGAGGAACATGTGCCCGCGTATATTGTATTCTCGGATCGGACGCTGGCCGAACTCGCGGTAAGGCGCCCCCGATCGTTGACTGCTTTTCAGGACGTCCGCGGTGTCGGCCCGATGAAACTCGAGCGGTACGGTGCGCGCTTTCTCGACGCGATCTCGAAAGCTGACGACATTGAAGCGGCCTGAAGCATCAGGCCACCAACCATTGACGACGAAGTAAATGAGATCAGGAATCAGACTGCCCTTCGCGCTTCTGTTCGGCGCCGCCTCGCTCGCGAGTGTCTTCGCCGGCGCATCTTCCGGGGCATCCGCGCAGCAGCCATCAGGCGCAGCCGCCGCGCCTTTGCCCTTCGACCCTGCGGTCACGGTCGGGACGCTCTCCAACGGGATGCATTACTTCATCCGCGAAAATCACAAGCCGGAGAAGCGCGCCGAGCTGCGACTGGTCGTCAACGCCGGCTCGGTGCTCGAGGACGAAGACCAGCGAGGTCTCGCGCACATGGTGGAGCACATGGCGTTCAGAGGCACGAAACGGTTCGCCGGGAACCAGATCTCGAGCTACCTCGAATCCGTCGGAATGCGGTACGGTCCGGACATCAACGCGTTCACGACCTTCGATGAGACAGTGTACATGATCACGATTCCCACGGACACGGCCGCAATCGTGGACAAGGGATTCCAGATATTGTCGGAGTGGGCCCACAACGTCGCGTTCGATCCGGCGCAGGTCGAAAAGGAACGACCTGTCGTGATCGAGGAGTGGCGGTTGGGGCAGGGCGCGGAGAACCGGATGCAGAACAAGTGGTTCCCGGTCCTCTTCTCGGGATCAAAGTACGGTGAGCGCATCCCGATCGGACTCAAGTCGGTTCTGGAGACGTACAAGCCGGCCACTCTTCGCCGGTTCTACGACTCCTGGTATCGGCCGGATCTCATGGCGGTCGTCGCAGTTGGTGATTTCGACAAGCGGCAGATCGAGGGTCTCGTCACACGCTACCTGGGCGCGATTCCGCGGGCGACCACCCCCAAAGCGCGACCGCTGTTTCCGGTTCCGCCTCACGACGGCACGCTGGTCTCGATCAACAGCGACAAGGAAGCGACACGGTCGACCATCAGGCTTCTCTACAAGCAGCCGAAGCGCTTCAACACAACCGCGGCGACGTATAGACAGCATCTGGTCGAGGGGCTCTTCGGCTCCATGTTCAACGACCGCTTCGGGGAGATCACGCAGAAGCCGAATCCACCTTTCATCAACGCGTATGCGGGGCAGGGCGATCTCGTTCGATCCGCGGAGTCGTTCTCGCTCACGGCGATCGTCGCTGACAACGGAATTCAGCGCGGCCTCAACGCTCTCCTCACGGAGGGCGAGCGCGTGAAGAGATTCGGATTCCTTCAGTCCGAGCTGGATCGCGCCCGGAAGGATATGCAGCGCGGAATCGAGCAGGCATACGCTGAGCGCGACAAGACGAACTCGGATGTGTATGCCGAGGCGTACGTCTCGGCGTTTCTACAGTCCGAGCCATCCACGAGCATTCAGTACGACCTCGATGCGGTCACTCGCTTTCTCCCGGGAATCACGCTCGCGGAAGTGAATAAGCTGGCGGGCGAGTGGATGACCGACAGGAACCGGGTTCTCGCAACCACCTCACCCGACAAAGCGGGAATCGTCAATCCGGCCGGAAAAGATCTTCTTCTCGCGTTCGACGCGGTCAAGGGTGCGGACATCACCGCCTACGCCGAGACCGCAACGTCTCAGCAACTCGTCGACAAGGATCCGACAGGCGGCAAGGTCGTATCGGAGCGGCAGATCAAGGAAGTCGGAGTCACCGAGTGGAAGCTTTCCAACGGCGTTCGCGTGCTGCTCAAGCCCACCGATTTCAACGCCGACCAGATCAGCTTCACATCGTACAGTCCGGGGGGCGCGTCGCTTCTTCCGGACACGTCGTACATTGCCGCGAGCGCCGCCGATCTGATTCCTGCCACGAGCGGCGTCGGCAAGTTCACTGTCATCGACCTTCAGAAATTCCTCGCCGGAAAGCAGGTCAGTGTATTCCCATCGATCGACGACCTGAGCGAAGGAGTGTCGGGGAGTGCGTCACAGCGCGATGTCGACACGATGCTCCAACTCGTCTACCTCTACTTCACCCAGCCGAGACTCGACACTTCGTTGGTCAATACTTTCATCGGTCGCTACAAGGGAGTTCTCGCCAACCGCAGCGCCAGCCCCGAGGCGGCGTTCAGCGACACGCTGCAGGTGACCCTGGCGCAGCACTCGGTGCGCGAGCAGCCGGTATCGGCGGCGATCCTCGACAGAATCGATCCCGCGAAGTCGTTCGCCTTCTACAAAGAGAGATTCTCCGACGCGAGCGGCTTCACATTCGTCTTCGTCGGGAACTTCACAACCGATTCGATGAAGCCCCTGATCGCGAAATGGCTCGGTGCGCTCCCATCGACCGGGCGCAAGGAAACGTGGCGCGATACCGGCATTCGCCCTCCCACGGGTGTCGTGCAACGCGTCGTCAAGAAAGGCGCGGAGCCAAAGGCGCGGACAGCTCTCATCTTCACCGGCGCATTCGAGTACACCAGACAAAACCGGTACTACCTGAGCGCGCTCGCTGAGCTGCTCAACATCAAGCTGCGCGAAGCGCTGCGCGAGAATTTGGGTGGGACGTACGGCGTGAGTGTGAGCCCGGGCGCGTCCAGAGATCCGCTGCCGTCGTACCGGTTTACCATTGGCTTCGGGTCCGCGCCCGAGCGGCTCGAGGCGCTCACCATGGCCGCGCTCACCCAGATAGACAGCGTGAAGCGGTTCGGAACGACTCCGGAGTATCTGAACAAGGTGAAGGAAGCGGCGTTGCGCTCCCGGGAGACGGCGATCAAGCAGAACGCGTACTGGCTCTCGCAGATTGCGTCGTTCGACCAAAGTGGCTGGCCGCTGGCCGAGATTCCCGATGGTGACAAGCTCATCTCGGCTCTTACCGTCGACGACCTGCGGCGGGCCGCCGTGAAGTATCTGCGCACAGACAATTACGTTCGCGTCTCGCTCTACCCGGAGAACTTTTCCGCGGCGGAGAACCGGTAAGGCCCGACCCATGGAAGATTCGCTCTATTTCTCGGAGCAGCACCTCGCGGTCCGCAACATGGTCCGCGAGTTCGCGCGCGGCGAAGTAGCGCCGGTCGCGGCGGAGCTCGACGCGAAGGCCGAGTTCCCCTGGGCGAACGTCAAGAAGATGGGCGAGCTCGGACTGCTTGGCATTCCGTGGCCGGAGGAGCTGGGCGGGGCAGGGCTCGATCTCCTCAGCTACATGATCGTGATCAACGAGATGGCAAAGATCGATGCGTCCCACGCCATCACGATCTCCGCTCACACGACGCTGGGCACGTCACCGATCGTCAACTTCGGAACGGCGGCCCAGAAGAAGCGTTACGTGCCGCTGCTGGCCACCGGAAAAGTTCTCGGCGGCTTCGGCCTGACCGAGCCCAGCGCCGGAAGCGACGCCGCCAGCACGCGATCGACCGCCGTGCGCAAAGGATCGCACTACGTTCTCAATGGCAGCAAGATCTTCATCACGCACGGCGGCGTCGGCGAGATCTTTATCGTGACCGCGGTGACCGAGCCCGGCAAAGGCACGAAGGGCATCAGCTCTTTCATCGTAACGAAGGAAACGAGCGATCTCGACAAGACGAAGGGCCTCGGCATCGGCCACGATGATTCTCTTCCTTCGATGCCCGGCTTCCGCTCCGGAAAGAAGGAGGACAAGCTGGGGTGGCGTGCATCGGACACGCGGTCGCTAATCTTCGAAGATGTCGAAGTGCCGGCTGAAAACCTTCTCGGCGAGGAGGGAGAAGGTTTCAATAACTTCATGCGGACGCTCGATTCCGGCCGCGTTGGGATCGCGGCGCTGTCGCTCGGCATCGCAGAAGGCGCGTTCGAGCAATCGCTCCGCTATTCGACGCTGCGCAAACAGTTCGGCCAGCCGATCTCCAGCTTTCAGGGAATTCAGTTTCAGCTCGCGGACATAGCGACGGAGATCGAGGCGGGGAAGCACCTGATGTTCCACGCGGCGTGGATGGCGCAGAACAAGCAGCCGTTCAGCAAGCAGGCCGCGATCGCCAAGCTTTACTGCTCTGAGCTGGCCATGCGGACGACGATCAAGGCGATCCAGATCCACGGTGGTTACGGGTACACGAAGGAGTATCCGGTCGAGCGCATGTTCCGCGATGCAAAAATCTGCGAGATCGGCGAGGGCACCTCCGAGATTCAGCGACTCGTCATCGCGCGAAACCTCCTCAAGGAGCTGGCGGATTGACTTATTCCGAGGTTGCCAAGCGTCTCAGACTTCCACTCGGCTTCATACTCGGCATCAGCTATCTCATTTTCGCGCGCCCTACGCCGCTGACTCTGGCGGTCGGCGGCGTCATCGCGCTCATCGGCGTCATCGTTCGCGCCTGGGCCTCGGGCCACATCTCGAAAAACGAGCGGCTCGCGACCACCGGCCCGTATGCGCACACCCGGAATCCCCTTTATTTCGGAAGCTTTCTGATCGCGGCCGGCTTCGCCATCGCGTGGCACTGGTCTCTTCTTCTGCTGGTGGTCGCCTTCTTCGTGCTCATCTATGCGCCGACGATGCAGCGCGAGCGGGCCAACATCGCCGGGAGATTTCCGGAAGAGTACGAGGCTTATGCCCTCAATGTTCCCGCCTTCGTCCCCAGGCCGACGCCCTGGAAGGCGACGCATCCAGAGGAGGGCGAGGGCTTCAGCTTCGCCCTCTACATGAAGCACGGAGAATGGAAGGCGGGGCTGACATACGTCCTCGTGATCGCCTGGCTCATCTGGCATCGGCCCATCATGGATGTCGCGTCGAGGCTCTGGCGCTAGGTGACGGCCTTTGAGGCCACGCGTCACATACTTGGCGCGCTGCGGATTTCGGCATGTACATGAACCGCCGCGCGTAAGTTGTTGTCGCCGTTGCGGAAACAAGCAGTTCGGCGGTAAGTTGTCGCAGTGACTGTTGCTCCTCAATGCATGGGGCACCCGCGCGACTCGCGGGTCCCGGACACATGGATCGAGGGGCGCTGATGTGAAACCAAAAGGAACTCATAACGCGGCCCTGTAGCACGACCGCGCGGACTTTTTTGAACCGTCCTCCACTTCACTCGCCGAGTCGCCGAGAGATGGGGTGAGACGGGCAACAATGAAAAGAGAAATCCTCATAAACGCGGCTCCGCGCGAAACGCGGATCGCGATTCTGGAGGACGGTAAGCTCGTTGAGCTTCTTGCCGATCGTCCAGACAACCGACGCATGGTCGGTGACATCTATTTGGGCCGGGTTGACGCAGTACTCCCCGGAATTCAGGCCGCCTTCGTCGACATTGGCACCGAGAAGAGCGCCTTCCTCCACGCCTCCGATCTCGTACGGCAAACCGCCGACGAGGCGGAAGACGAAGACGAGGATGACGACGACGACGAAAGAGAAGAACCGGTCGAGAAGAAGAACGGCAACGCCAACGGCCACGGCAGCAACGGCCGCCGGGCGAAAGCCCCTCTGATTCAGGAAGCTCTGAAGCGGGGCCAGGAAATTCTGGTCCAGATCTCCAAGGAGCCGATCTCGACCAAGGGTCCGAGGGTTACGGCCCAGATCTCACTCGCCGGCCGATTCCTGGTCTACATCCCGGATTCTTCGAAGGTGGGCGTGAGCCGGAAGATCGGATCCTCGCCCGAGCGGGCGCGGCTCAAGGAACAGGTCCAGAGCATTCTTCCCGACAAGTCAGGCGGCGTGATCGTCCGGACGGTAAGCGAAGACGTGACGCCCGAGATGCTGCAGCGCGAGCTGAACAGCCTCATGTCGCAGTGGAAGAAGATAAAGAGAAAGACGCACTTCCAAAAAGCCCCGTCGCTGGTAAATCGGGAGAGTGGTCTCACTCGCGGACTGGTGCGCGACATTTTCAGCGACAAGGTGGACAGCCTCGCCGTCGACTCGAAGCAGGTCTACAACGAGATCGTCGGATACCTGAAGGACATCGCACCCGAGTTGATCGAACGAGTGAAGCTCCACGAGTCGCAGGTCCCGCTCTTCGACACCGCCGGGATTGAATCGGAGATCAGGGACATCTTCAAGCGCCGCTGCGATCTTCCTTCCGGCGGATATCTGATCATCGAGCCAACCGAGGCGCTCGTCTCGATCGACGTCAACTCGGGACGCTACACCGGCAAGAAGGATCCGGAGAAAACGGTTCTCAGAACCAACATGGAAGCGGCTCAGGAAGTCGCACGCCAGCTCCGGTTGCGCGACGTCGGCGGAATCATAGTGTCCGATTTCATCGACATGGAGACCAAGGCGAACCGCGACCGCGTGCTACAGGAGCTGAGGCAGCATCTCTCGCGCGACCGCGCGCGAACCAAAGCGTTCGCGGTGAGCGATCTGGGGCTGATCGAGATGACGCGCCAGCGGGTGCGCCAGAGCCACTATCAGTCCTCGACCGAAGCATGCCCGACGTGCAACGGGACGGGACGCGTGCTGACGCCCGAAACGATCGTCCGCCGGATGGAGCGCTCCGTGAAGCGCATGGCGGTCGAGGGACGGCGCGACAACCTGCTCGTCAAGCTGCACCCGGACGTCGCGATGTACGTGCTCGAGCAGGAGCGCGACCTCGCGCAGAAGCTTCAGAAGGCGGCGAATTTCTCGCTCGAATTCCGGGACGATCCGCTCTTGAAACCGGACGAGTTCAAGCTGGTCGTGAAGGCGCAAGGTCGGGACGTCACGCAGCAGTACGCCATCGCGTAACCCCCCGGGTTCGGGATCGTGGCGAGGGCTGTGGCACCCACAAGACCGAAGCAGGGAGCTGTCAGCTCTGCAGACTGCCCAATACCGTACGCCGCACCACGCTTGACCCGATCTTCCCTCACAACTAACTTTCAAGGCTGTAGGCACTTCTTAACAGCAACAATCTCTATGACTTACGCGATCATCCGTACCGGCGGCAAGCAGTTCCGCGCCGAGTCGGGAAAGACAATCAGAATTCCGACCCTGCCTGGTGATGCCGGCTCCAAGGTCACGTTTGACGACGTCATCCTCGGCTCCGACGGCGACAAGACCCACATCGGCGCTCCGGGCCTCAAGGGCGCGCACGTCACGGCCGAGATCGTCAAGCACGGACTCGACGACAAGATCGTCGTCTTCAAGCAGAAGCGCCGCAAAAACTACGCGAAAAAACAGGGCCATCGGCAGAAGTTCACCGAGGTCCGCATCAAGGATATCGCCTTCGGCAAGAAGAGCGGGGGAGAGAAGTAATGGCTCATAAGAAAGGTGTAGGCTCGTCGCGCAACGGTCGCGACAGCAATCCACAGTACCGCGGCGTCAAGAAGTTCGGCGGTGAGAAGGTCGTCGCCGGCAACATCATCGTCCGCCAGTGCGGCACGAAATGGCATCCCGGCCGCAACGTCGGCCTTGGAACCGATTTCACGATCTACTCGCTGATCGATGGCGTCGTGAAATTCGAGCACAAGAGCCGCACCCGCTACAAGGTCAGCGTCTATCCCGAAGTAGAGACGAACGCGGCGTAAGCCCTGCCAGCTTCAAGAAGCCCCGCGAGGGGCTTTTTTGTTGCCATCAGGCGGGCGACCCGCCATACTGAGATGAAACGTCAGAGCCCGGTTCTGCGTACGATCTAGTGTAGCAACCCATTCATACGAGACGACGATGGCACTACTCGACAGGCTGAAACAGGAGCTCGACCGCGCCGGCAAAGTGGCGCAGGACGCGTTCGACGACGGAAAGACCAGACTCGAGGCGTTCCGCACTCGACAGCTGGCAGACAAGGCCGCGCAGGCGCTCGGATACGCCGTTTATCGGTCAAAAAAGAGCGGCGGAGATCTCGATGCGGCCACATACGACCGCCTCAAGGCGACGCTGGAGACCCACGACGGCGAAGCCTCCAGACTGGAAGCCGAGATCGAGCTGAAGCGCCAGCAGTCATCCACGGCGCGCAGTTCGTCGAGTAGCGCATCCGGCGGATCCGCGAGCGACAGCTACCCCGGCACTCCAACCTAGACACGCCTGCGCCTGCTACTGAGAACTGCAAACTGAACGGGATACGAGGTTTCAGTAGCGCAGTTGCCAGGTATTAGTTGAGAACGCCCTGACTTCACTAGTTGGCATTCCAGGCACAAGCCGTTGCTTGTACCCTGAAGCACGCCGGTGAAGTCGGGGCGTGGTGGCTGTCAACTAATCCCTGTGCCTCTGACGGTTCGCATCCCGTTCAGTTTGTAGTTGACACCTCGCACCCAGTTCAGTTCGCAGTAGCCACCCGCCCTTACTGCGGAACCGGAGTATTGTGCGTCCCAGGCAGAGTCCGGTACCGCTCGATCAGCTGATCCTGCCTCGTCTTCTCGTTGTACTCGCGCCCGCGCACGAACACGTGCTCGGCCCGCGTAGTGAACTCGAATGGGTCGCCGCTCCAGACGACCACGTTGCCCTCTAGACCCGGTCTCAGCGAGCCGACTCGATCCGCCGCGCCGAAGAATTCAGCGGGCGCGAGCGTCACCGCGCGTAGCGCGTCGTCCCACGTCATTCCGTAGGAGACAGCGTTGCCCGCTTCCTGCTTCAGGTTGCGGACGTTGAATGCTTCTTCGTCACCGCCTCCCGCGTTTCCGATGAGCGCGACCTGGACTCCGGCTTTGCGCAGCAGACCGGCGTTTTCCTGGCGCTGGCCGAGCGCGGCGAATCCTGCCGGAATGTTGTTCATCGCTCCAGTAAAAACCGGAATGCGCGCGGTTGCGAGCTTGTCCGCGATCATCCAGGCTTCCGCGCCGCTACTGATCATCAGCTTGACGTTATACTCGCGCGCGAGGCGCATCGCGGCATCAATGTCGGACGCGCGATCGACCGAGATGAGCAGCGGAAGCTTGCCCTCCACCACCGGAATCATCGCCTGCAGGTCAAGCCTGCTCGCCGAGAAAGGCCGCGTCTGAGCGCGATCGAATGCGTCGCGGTGTGTCTGGAAGAACTTCGTGTCCTCGAGCAGCTCCCGCAGCTTCACGATCAGCTCTCCGCGCGAGGCAACTCCGGCTGATTGCGGATCTCCGATTTCAGCGATCATCGCGACTGGCGCTTTGATAATCATCTCGGTCGTCGTTCCGGGAACCACGTCTACCAGAGCGGCCTGGCCCGATACAAGACCGCCGGTTGGAACGACGACGAAGCTGGTGATGCCTTCCTTGCGCGCGGGGGCGAGCAACACCGAATTCGGGTTTAATCCCTCCCAGACGGTGAAGGCGGCCGCGATGTTGTCCTTCCCGCGCGCGCTCATGTCGCGCGTGTCGTTCACCGCCGCGACCTCCTGAACGCCGAGCTGCGTCGAGGCGTCTACGAAGCCGGGAGTAACGGTCTTGCCGGTCGCATCGATGCGCTGGGCCCCGGCCGGGATCGGCACGTTCGCCCCGACAGCGGCGATCTTGCCGTTGGTGATAATGACCGTGCCATTTTCGATCGGTGGCCCGCTCACCGGATACACCTTGCCGCCGGTGATCGCGATCGTTTGGGCTGCGGCGGGCATTGCCAGCATCGCCGCCAGAGCAACAGCGACGGCAAAGCGCGAATTGAGCTTGTATGAAATCATCGATTAGTTCCGGTTGAACGGTACGAAGCCGAGCTCGAAGTCAGTGCGCCACTGCTCGGATGGGTCGAGGCGATCGTACAGCAGTGCGCCGTCGATCCACACCTTCTCCGGCTTCGAGTAGACACTGAACGGATCGCCGGTCCAGAGCACGACGTCGGCGTTCTTCCCCTTTTCGAGCGAGCCGATCTTGTCGTCGAGGCCCAATGCCCACGCCGGATTGATCGTGAGCCACTTGATTGCCTGATCCTCGCTCACGGGAATTCCAATCTCGGCTCCGGCTTCCATCGCCTTCGCCGCTTCCTGGTTGAGCCGCTGCGAGCCCGACGGATCATCGGAATGGACCATCACCCTTGCACCATCGTGATCTACCAGAGCCATGTTGGCCTTCACAGCGTCGAGCGCTTCCATCTTGAAGCTGCCCCAGTCTGCCCAGATCGAGGCGCCGATGCCCTCCTTTGCGAGCAGGTCGCCGATTTTGTACGCCTCAACCCCGTGATGAAATGAGCGGATCTTGTATCCGAACTCGTGCGAGATGTCGATCATTTGCGCCATCTCGTCGGCGCGGTAGCAGTGAGTCTGAACAAGCATGTTCCCGCGCAACACTTCGGCGAGAGTTTCGTTGCCGAGGTCACGCGTCGGCGGGTCTCCCTTGTGGTCGGCGTTCCACTTGTCCCACTTGCGGCGGTATTCCTGCGCTTTGATCCAGGCGGCGCGATAACCGGCGACGTTGCCCATTCGGGTCGAGGGTCCGCCTCGTTGTCCGTAAACCCTCTTGGGATTTTCGCCACAAGCCATCTTGAGGCCGTATTTCGCGCCTGGGAACTTCATCGCCTGCACCGTGCGTCCGGGGACGACTTTGAGCACCACGCTTCTGCCGCCAATGAGGTTCGCTGAGCCGGGTAGCACCTGCAGCGTCGTCACGCCGCCGGCAAGATCGCGCGGGAACTGCGGGTCCTGCGGCCACACGGAATGCTCAGCCCATACCTGGGGTGTCGAGGGATTGGTTGCTTCGTTGCCATCACTCAGCGCGTTACCGCCTGGTGCGGCGTACACACCCAGGTGGGAGTGGTCGTCGATGATGCCAGGAGTGACGTACTTGCCGGCGCCATCGATCACGAGCGCATCAGCCGGTGCGTCAACTGTCGCACCCACCGCTGCTATCTTGCCATTCTGCAGCAGGATCGCGCCGTTCCTGATCATCGGTCCAGCCGCCGTCAGAACGTTGACGTTGCGGATGACCGTCGTTCGGGAGGGGAAGGCAACGTAAGTGCTGGGAAACGGATCGGCGTTGGGCGTCGACATGCCGCCGCGGCCGATGTCGGCCTGCGTGGAATCGCGAGCCGGCGCAGGCGAGGTGGTCGTCTGGGACGGAGCAGATGCACAGGCTGCGGCTCCCACCAGTAAGAGACAAAGAAAAGCGCGCATGTGCGGGAAATTCCTCCGAAGAAGGGCTACGGGTCGCAATAAACTAGCGCAGTTGCAAGCTCCATGTTGCGAGCTCGGCGATGCGATCCGTGCAAATGCCGTCCACGCCGATCTCGTTCAATGTTTCCCACTTGTCCGGATCGTCGGCGGTCCAGACGATTACTCTCGCATTGGCTGAGTGTGCGCGCGCGACCAGCTCCTCATCGATGAACGACACCTCCTGCCAGAGATCCTGCGCTCCAGCGGCGACGAGCGATGCCACCGGATCGATGTGGCGCGCGACTTCGAGCACACCGGTTCGAATGGCTGGGAATATCCTCTTCACAATTTTGACAACGCGATGGTCGAATGCGTGCACAGCGCAGCTCGCGCTCGACTCGCGTATGCAACGCACTACCAGAGGCTCGATGTCCGTTGCCTTGATTTCGACGTAAACTCTCGCCCGGTCACCGACCGCATCGAGAACCGCTTGAAGCGTAGGAATCTCCACGCCGTGAGCCAGCGGAAATCGCCTCAACTCCGACGCCGAGAGATCGGCTATTCGCTTTCGCGCCTCTCCAGGCGCGTGCGCGACTGGATCGTGGTGCACGATGACGACACCGTCGCTCGTGGCGTGCACATCCAGCTCGATCGCGTCTGCTCCCAGCTCGATCGCGCGGAGAAATGCGGGTATCGAGTTTTCCGGGAGCGCCTGATGCGCCCCGCGGTGGGAGATCTTTTCGAGCGGATTGCGCCGGGGCGAGGAGGTCAGGAGTTCCTTAAGGTAGTAGTTTTGGGGAACGATGATCGCGAAGCATATGAGTGCCATTCGGCCCGGTCAATCGGTCTTAACGGCAGGCCCCCCGGGAACGTCTACCGGATGAGGCTCCATGACTCCTAGCCCCGAGGGCAGGCCACAAGAGACCGATATGGAGCTAATCAACCGCTGGAGGGCCGGAGACGGCCGGGCCGCCACGCGGTTGGTGGGGCGGCACTCCCAGGCCCTGGCGCGCTTCGCCGCGAGTGCCGGAGAGCGGGAGGGGATAGAGGAGCTTGTTCAGGACACGTTCGTTCGGGCGTTCGCTTCGCTCGATTCGTTTCGAGGAGCAAGCACGCTGAGGACATGGCTCTTCACGATCGAGCGGCGGCTGATGCTGGATCGGAGAAGGGCGGAACGGAGGAGCCGGGAGACAGTTCCCGTGGAAGAAACGGATCACGTGAGTGAATATGGCGCCCTCGACGGGCTGATCGCCGAAGAGGCGCAGGAGAGAGTGAGGAAGTCGCTGGACGCGCTTTCTCCGACACAGCGTGAAGTGTTCACGTTGAGGGTGCAGCAGGGTTTGTCATACAAGGAGATCGCGGAAGTGGTGGGGAGTACCGAGGGTGCGGCACGGGTTCACTACCACAATGCGATCAAGACGGTAAAGGAGTTTTTGAAAGATGAATAAGTGCACTGACAGCGACGTCCAGGAAATGCTTCCTGATCTGTTGCATCGCGCCCTCGCCGAGGGCGAGAGGCTGCGCGTCGAAGAGCATCTTGCGACGTGCGAGAGCTGCCAGGAGGATCTGGACGTGCTTCGCACCGTCAAGAGCGCGGCGGTATTCGCGCCATCGATCGATGTCGATCGTGTGGTGCGACAGATTCCGCCTTACCGCACGATTGTTCCCGCTGTCGAGCGTCCGGCCCGGACCCGTGTGGTGTCGTGGCTTGTTGCCGCCAGCCTCGCGATCGTCGTGCTGGGAGGCGGATCGGTTCTGCTTCAGTCGAACGGCTCTCCGGCATCAAACTCGCCAAGGTACCAGCAGCTTCCGAACAGGATTGCGAAGGCGCCGGAGGCGACCAAGCCAGGTTCCACCGAGCCCGTCGTCGTTCCTATGGCGGTCGTGCAGCCGAGTATTGCGCCGCACCCGCACGCTCTCGCTCTCGCCGCCGACGCCGACGGCCTGAGCGATGGCAGTCTCGTGCAGCTGATGAACGACATGGACGGCTTCGATGCGCTTCCGGGTTCCGAACTGGATCCGGTGATCTCCGTGGACAGCGGTGACAGTCTTTGATGATGATTAAGTCCATGAAGGCAACGCTCCGATTGACGACGCTGGCTCTCGCGCTGAGCGGAGCCGCTGCTTACGCGCAGCCCGTGACCGCGCCCGTCACCAAGGCAAACCGGCCGGCACTCGACCAGCAATTTCGCGAGCGTGTCAACAAGCTCACCCAGGACCGGATCGGACTTACCGATGCGCAGATGGCCCAGCTGAAGCAGTCCAACGCCCGCTTCGCCCCGCAGCTCAGTCAGGTTGCAGCGCAGGAGCGGGAAACCCGGCGCCAGCTCCGTCAGGAGATGACTTCGGGAGGCCAGCCGAACCAGCAGCACGTGAGCGATCTGCTCGACGCATCATTGCGGCTCCAGAAGCAGCGCATCTCGATCGTCGAAGCCGAGCAGAAAGAGCTCGCGCGGTTCATGACCCCGGTGCAGCGGGCGCGATACATCGCGCTCCAGCAGCAGTTCCGGAGACGCACGCAGGAGCTCTCCGGGCAGAATGGAACACAGAAGGACGGCATGGGTCTGCAGCAGCGCGGTCGGCCCGGCTTGAAGAAGAGGCCCTAGCTTCCTGGCGCATTTCGCGCGGCATTGATGCGCACAGAGCCCTTGATCCGATGGATCGAGGGCTCTTTTATTGCCTTCGACCTACAGATGCCTGATTTCGCGCACCACCTGTCGCGACTGCTTCAGTCGTACACATATCCGGTACTCGTGGGGCTGGTGCTCCTCGAGAGCGTCGGCATCCCGCTCCCCGGCGAGATCGCGCTGGTCACCGCGGCCGCCTACGCATCACTCGGCCATATCTCGATTGTCGTCGTGATCATTCTTGCCGCACTCAGCGCGATCGTCGGCGGAATCCTGGGCTATTGGATCGGAATCAAAGGCGGACTGCCGCTCGTCGTGCGGTACGGCGGCTACGTCGGCATAAGGAAATCCCATATCGAAAAGACGCACGCATTTTTCGAGCGGAACGGAGCGAAGACGATTCTGTTCGGCCGCTTCGTCGCGATACTCCGCACTTGGGCGGCGGTGGTTGCCGGTGCGGCATGCATGTCGTTCAAGAAGTTCGTGACCTACACCTCGATCGGGAGCATCGTCTGGGCGATCGTATTCGGCTCCCTTGGCTACTTTTTCGGACGCGACCTGCCGCTGCTCGAGAAGCACATCGCGCGTGCCAGCTTCGGCGTTTTGGCGTTGGCGCTTGTCGGAATCGCTATCTACTTCATCTTCGATCGAAGAAAGTCCAAATCGGCACTTGCTGTGGGCGCGGATCTCCGGTGACGGCCAACAACCTCAGAAATCTCTCGTGACAAGGGCGTCAATCGGCTAAATTGTGATTTGCGCCCGGGTGGCGGAATCGGTAGACGCACGGGACTCAAAATCCCGCGGCCTATGGCCTTACGAGTTCGAGTCTCGTCCCGGGTATTTCTCTAAGGCTCGCTGGGTGCGAGCGAGGGGCGGCGCCCGCGAATTCTCGCGATCGTCTTCTTCGTCAGGCCGCGCACTCTCTCCGGCAGCTCATCGAAGTACGTATAAAATACGGGCGTCACGTATAGAGTCACGAGCTGCGAGAACGCCAGTCCTCCGACCACCACAACACCGAGCGGGCGGCGCGCATCAGCGCCCGAGCCCGTGCCAAGAGCGATCGGAAGTGTCGCCATGAGCGCAGCCATCGTCGTCATCATGATCGGACGAAAACGCACGCTGGCAGCCTCGACTATCGCCTCCGTCGGCGGCTTGTTCTCACGGCGCTCCGCCGCGAGAGCAAAGTCGATCATCATGATTGCGTTCTTCTTCACGATTCCGATGAGTAGGATCAGCCCGACGAATCCATACACGTCGAGCTCCATCCGGAACACCCAAAGCGCCAGCAGCGCGCCGAACGCCGCGAAGGGAAGGCCGGTGAGAATCGTCGCGGGGTGAATGAAGCTCTCGTAGAGGATGCCGAGCACCATGTAGATGACGAAGATCGCGAGCACCAGGAGCGCGAGCAGTCCCTGCTGGCTCGCCTGAAAGGCCTGCGCCGTTCCGGAGAAGGCGGTGGTAACCCTCGAAGGCAGCGTCGTAGCCGCGGCGGCCTCGACCGCGGCGGTCGCCTGCGAGAGAGCGACACCCGGTGCTGTATTGAACGAGATGGTCACCGCTGGCAGCTGGCCGGAGTGAGTAATCGCCAGCGGACCAATGTCCTCGCTCATGTTCGCGACCGCGCTGAGGGGAACCAGTCCCCCCTTTTGGGAGCGGATATAGAGCATTCCGAGCGCCGCAATGTCCCGCTGAAACTGGGGGCGGAGCTCCATGATCACCATGTACTGATTGGTCGGCGTGAAGATCGTCGACACCTGCCGCGATCCGTACGCGTCGTAGAGCGCGCTCTCGATCTGTTCGGCGGTGACGCCGAGTGAAGCGGCGCGGTCCCGGTCAATCTGAACGATCACCTGCGGGTTGGCGATTTGAAGATCGCTGGTGACGTCCTGGATCTGCGGAATGCCGCGCATCCGGGCTTCCATGCGCGCTGCCCCGGAGTCGAGTGCCGCAATGTCGGGGCTCTGCAACGTGAACTGGTACTGGCTCTTGGACGACCGTCCTCCGATCTGGATCGCCGGAGGTATCTGCATGTACACATTCATTCCGGGAATTCCGGAGAGTTTGGGACGCAACTCGGCCACAATGTCGTTGGCCTTCGCCCTTTCCCCATGGGGCTTGAGCGCCAACATGAATCGACCCTGATTTCCACTTCCCCCGAAACCCGAGCCCACCGAAGACATGAAGCCCGCAATGTTCGGGTCTTTCGCCAGGATCGCCGCGGCCTGCTGCTGAAGTTTTATCATCTCGGGGAATGACGTGCCCTGCGCTGCCTCCGTTGTCACGCTGATCTGACCCGTGTCCGCGGTCGGAATGAAGCCGGTGGGCACCACCTTGAACAGGACTACCGTCCCCACCAGCACAGCCAACGAAAACATCAGCGTACCGAAGCGGTGCTGCATGACCCAGCCCAGACTGGACTCGTAGCGGCCGAGAACACGCGCGTATATACGCTCCGTGGCATTGAATAGCCGGCCATGTTGATGAGAAGTGGGTCGCAGGAACCGGCTTGAGAGCATCGGCGTGAGCGTGACTGATACGAAGCCGGAGACGAGGATCGCTGTTCCGATCGTAACCGCGAATTCGTGGAAGAGCCGGCCGATGATCCCCCCCATGAATAGCAGGGGAATGAACACCGCGGTGAGCGATGCCGTCATGGCGAGAATCGTAAAGCCGACCTCCGCCGAGCCATCGAAAGCGGCTTGCATTGGACTCTTCCCCATCTCCATGTGCCGGACGATGTTCTCGAGCATCACGATCGCGTCGTCGACCACGAATCCGACCGCGAGTGTCAGCGCCATGAGAGAGAGATTGTCGAGCGAGTAACCGAACAGATACATCACGGCAAAGGTGCCGACGAGCGACATCGGGAGCGCGAGGCTGGGGATCACCGTCGCGGAGACGTTGCGGAGAAAAATGAAGATCACCATCACGACGAGGAACAGCGTGAGCATGAGGGTCAACTTGACGTCTCGCACTGACTCCTCAATCGGGACCGAGCGGTCGTAGAGGGTTTCTATCTCGACGCTCGCGGGAATCTCCGAGCGCAGCCTCTCCACCAGAGTCTTGACGCCCTGCGCGACCGCGACCGTGTTGGTGCCGGGCTGCCGCTGAATGGCAAGTACCACGGCACGGTCGTCGTTGTACCAGCTCGCCACCTTGTTATTCTCTACGTCGTCGGTGACGTCTCCCAGCTCCTGCAGGTGGACCGGCGCGCCGTTCCGGTAGGCAACCACCATCCTCTTGAACTCTCCCGCATTCCGAAGCTGCCCGTTGGCGACGATCGTAGACGCGCGATTTGTTCCCCACAGCGTTCCGGTCGGCATGCTGACGTTCTGCGCCGAGATCGCAGAGGCGACCTCGTCGATACCGATCCCGCGGTTGGCGAGAGAGGTTGGGTCGAGCTGAATCCGAACCGCGTACTGCTGGCCTCCATATACCTGCACCTGGGCGATGCCCGGGACCATGGAGATCCGCTGGGCCATAAATGTCTCGCCGTACTCGTCCAACTGGGAGAGGGGCAGTGTGCTGGACGTCAGCGCATAGTAAAGGATCGGTGCATCGGCGGGATTCACCTTCCGGTACGACGGCGGCAGAATCCCGAAAGGGAGACTCCGCAAGACGCGCGAGATCGCGGCCTGAACGTCAGCGGCAGCCGCGTCGATGTCACGGTCGAGGCTGAACTGGATCGTGATGGACGTGCTGCCAAGCGTGCTCGTCGACGTCATGTTGTCAATGCCGGCGATGGTCGAGAACTGCTTCTCCAACGGGGTGGCGACAGAAGACGCCATCGTCTCCGGGCTGGCGCCGGAAAGATTCGCGTTCACGCTGATCGTCGGGAAATCTACCGCCGGCAGATCATTGACCGGCAGACGGCGGTACGATGAGGCGCCGAAGAACAGAATCCCCAACATGACCAGCACGGTCATAACCGGCCGACGTATGAACAGTGCCGTCATCGGGCCACTCCTTTGATCGCTACCTTCGACCCGGATACCAGGCGCGACTGACCGCTGATTATCACTCGGTCGCCCTCCTTCAACCCACTCGCTATGACCGCCACGGAGTCCACCGTGCGCGCAACACGGACCGGATTCTGCTTCGCCGTGCCTGCGCTATCTACTGTAAAAACGTAGGTGCCCTGTTGTCCGGTCAGGATTGCTGGAGCCGGCAATGTGAGAGCATTGGGATCGATGTAAAGCTGCAGCGCGACATTCGTGTACTGACCTGGCCAAAGCGTGCCTTCGGGATTCGCGAACCTCGCCTTGAGCAGAACAGTTCCAGTGGTTGAATCTATATTGTTGTCGACGAACGCCAGAGTCCCCGACAGAGTTACACCTGTGCCTTCGGAAGGAGTCGCACGGACGAGAAGCGCATTCCCGCCTCGATAATACCTCTGAATGTCGGGGAATTGGCTTTGCGCGATCGCGAATCTCACCAGGATCGGCTGGATCTGGTTGATAACCACGAGCGGCGGCTCGCTGTTCGCCTTGACAAGATTTCCCTGCCGAACAAGCAGGCTTCCTGTTCGCCCTGAGATCGGCGCGCGGATGGTTGTGTTGGCCACATCGAGCGCGGCCTTCTGGACGTTGGCGCGATCCGCGACGACGGTCGCGGCCGCGGACGCGGCGTTCGCTTCTGCCTGATCGGCCTGCGAGCCCGTCACGTAACCTTCCTTGACCAGCGCGGTATAGCGGGCGGCATCGCGCTGCGCGCTCACCGCCATCGCTTGGTCCCGGGTGAGCTGAGCACGCGCCTGGTCGAGTATCGCGACGTACGGGCGCGAATCGATCTCGAACAGCACCTGGCCGGCCTGGACCGGCTGTCCTTCCGCGAACGTGACGCGGTTGAGGATTCCGTTGACCTGAGATTCAACCGCCACGGTCTGCATCGGCTCAGCCACTCCGTTGGCGGTGACGATGTACGGAACAGAGGCGCGCTTCACCGTCGTCACGCTGACGGGGACGGGTGGCTGCCGCGGGAGATCCTTTTTGGAGCAGGCGGCAATCGCGCAGAGGGCGAGTGCGGCAATGCGCGCGGAATAAGTGCGCGTGCTCATCGATTAGCTGGGTTCTGAAGTGGACGCGACACCGTTGAATCCGCGGAAAACGGGAATGGTGTGTCGCCGTGAACGCCTAGCACACCGGCGTCGCGGGCGAGTTGCGCGAGTGAAGTGTACCACTGCCAGCGCGATTGAACCTGCTGTGCTCTCGCGCTGGCGAGTGCGGTCTGAGCCGTCAGGAGATCGATGATGCTGCCGACCCCTTCGCGATATCGTCCGGCCGCGACCTGAGCCGATTGCTGAGCGCTGACCAGCAGGTCATCCGCCGTGACGACGCGCTGCTCCGCGGTTTGCAGCACATAATACGAAACGAAAACCTGCGTGATGACGTCTTGTCGCGTCTGGTCGGCGAGCGCCGAGACCGCGTCGGCCTGGGCCCGCGCCGCCGATACGTCGTACTGATGCGAGAAGCCGTTGAATATGGGAATCGACAGGCCAAGCGATATGGTGTAGGACGGGCCGGCGAACGCCTTTGGGGTGGAAAACGTGCGCGCCCCATTTCCGCCGAGCGCGAGAGAGGGAAACTCCGCGGCTCGCGCGACGCGAACCTGTGAAGAAGCAGAGGCCGCCTGTGCCCGGGCAGCCGCCAGGTCCGGACGATTGCGGAGTGCGTCGTTGATGACGCTGTCCACGCTCTGGGCAAGTGGCCTCACTGGAATGGCGCCCGCCAGCGGCTCGAGGTCAAAGGGGATATTTGCGGGAAGTCCGAGGGCGGAAGCGAGGGAGCCCCGCGCTGCCTGAAGGCTCCCCTGCGTTGTCTCGAGATTCAACTGCTCCTGCGACAACGCCGTACGCGCCTGCAGGACGTCCGCGATCGTCGCGAGACCGACTCTGTTCCGCTGCTGGGCAGCGTTGAGATTTGCCTGGGCTTCCGCGATTGCCGATTGCTCGGCGGCCAGCAGAGCCGAGGTAGCCATGTAGGTGAAGTAGGCAACCTGCGCCTGAAGCACCGTGTTTTGAATCGTCGCGTTGTGTGAGAGATTTGCCGCGAAGAGGCGCTGGCGCGCGCTCTCGATCGAGCCGGAGCGGCCGCCGAAATCGAGCAGCAGATAGTTGAGCGATATGGACGGCCCGTATTCGGTTCGCTCGCCCGCCGGCCGCGTCCCGGTCGCCGGTGATCGAATGCGCGACACCGTCCCCGCGCCATTTATCGTTGGGAAGTACTCGCCGCGCGCGGAGCCGAACAGGTCGGCGGCGGCGCGCGCCTGTGCCCACGAAGCGCGCGTCGCGGGATTGTTGAGCAGAGCGAGATCGACGACATCGACGAGCGTCAGCTGCCGTATCCGCTGTTGCAGGTCCGGCGGGACCGCGATTGCGATGACGGGGACCACCAGCGATTCCTGTTTCACGGCGCCCGGCGGCGGCGTCCATGGAACATTCGGGGAGGGAGAAGCGCCAGCAGCGCCGTTGACTCGGGGCGGACTTCCACACCCGGCAACGACCGACACCAGGACGAGTGAAATCGCTTGGAGAAATTTGATTGTTCGTGACATTACTGCCAATACGCCGTCCACACTCTTTGTGCTGATTAGTAATATAGGTTTTGTGGGGCGCCTTGTTGCACTACATTTGGCGGTTCGCATCGACCTCGGGAGCCAATGACAAAGTATAAGTTCGCGAAAGTTCCGCCGCGCGGCGAAGGGATCGTTTACAAGAATGGTGCGCTCAGCGTGCCCGACAACCCGATCATTCCATTCGTGGAAGGCGACGGTACCGGGCCCGACATCTGGCGCGCATCCGTTCGCGTGCTCGATGCGGCCGTCGAGCGAGCATATCAGGGCAAGCGAAAGGTCGCCTGGATGGAGGTATTCGCGGGCGAGAAATCCTTCAAGCAATTCCAGGACTGGCTGCCCAAAGAGACACTCGATGCGATGCGGGAGTACAGAGTCTCCATCAAGGGTCCGCTCACCACTCCGGTCGGGGGAGGAATCCGCTCGCTCAACGTGACGCTGCGCCAGGTGCTCGATCTCTACGCCTGCATTCGCCCGGTGCGCTACTTCGAGGGAGTCGGCGCTCCGGTGAAGGAGCCCCAGAAGGTGAATATCGTGATCTTCCGCGAGAACACCGAAGACGTGTACGCCGGAATCGAATGGAAGGCGGGCTCTCCCGAAGCGGAAAAGCTCGCGGCGTTCCTGCGCAAGGAGTTCAAGACCGAAATCCGCGAGAAGTCCGCGATTGGTATCAAGCCAATGTCCGAGTTCGGATCGAAGCGGCTCGTCGAGATGGCTATCAAGTACGCAATCGCCAAAGGCAAAGAGTCGGTGACGCTCGTGCACAAGGGCAACATCATGAAGTTCACCGAGGGAGCCTTCCGGGACTGGGGGTACGAAGTCGCCCGCGAGAAATTTCCCGAGGAGACGACGACCGAGGCAGAGCTGGCGAAGGGTGGACCCACCGCGCGAGCCGACGCAGTAGTGATGCGCGACCGCATTGCGGACTCGATGTTCCAGCAAATGCTGCTGCGTCCTTCGGAGTACTCGGTGATCGCGACGCCAAATCTCAACGGCGACTATCTCTCTGACGCCGCGGCGGCGCAGGTTGGCGGCCTTGGCATCGCGCCGGGCGGGAACGTGGGCGATGGCGTGGCCATATTCGAAGCGACTCACGGAACGGCTCCCAAGTACGCGAATCTCGACAAGATCAATCCGGGTAGCGTCATTCTGTCCGGCGCGATGATGTTCGAGTACATGGGCTGGAACGAAGCGACGGCTCTGATCATCAAGGGAGTGGAGAACGCGATCAAGTCGAAGCGCGTCACCTACGACCTGGCGCGCCAGATGCCCGGCGCGACCGAAATCTCGACTTCCGCTTTTGGCGATCAGGTGATCGCCGGAATGAAGAGCTAGCTGATGCTTGCCGTCAGCATCAACTCCGCGAATCCGGCCGAAATCGGAACCGCCCTACTTGTCGTCGCGCTCCCGGAAAACCCGAGCCTCTCGGGGATCGCTGCACTCGACACCGCCGCGCAGGGCGCGCTCACGCGCTCCATCGAGATGAAGGACTTCCGCGGATCGCGCGATGAGATGCTTCATCTCACCGGCGTGGCGAAGGGTCCGAGGCGCCTGCTCCTGATCGGCATGGGAGCGGTGGCCGATCGCCGAGCCGCTTTCGGACGCGCCGCTACTCTCGCCGCCCGCAACGCGAATCGGCTTGGCGTCGGCGAGATGGTCTGGTACTCCGGACAGATCACGCCCGAAGAAACCGAGTCGATCACCATCGGTCTCATTGCGGGCGCCTGGGAATACGCGGATCTGAAATCCGCGCTGCCGGAAGCAGAGCGCAAGAAGCCGCTCGAGAAGGCGACGATTCTGACGAGCAATACCGACGACAGCCGCAAAGGACTGGCGAGCGGGCAGGCGATTGGCTCCGGACATAGTCTGGCGCGACGGCTGGCGATGATGCCGGGCAACCTCTGCACGCCCGATTATCTCTCGCAAACGGCGGCCGACATCGCGAAGCGCTACAGCATGGGCATCACCGTGCTCGGACGCCGCGAGATGGAAGCCGAGAAGATGGGCTCGTTCCTCGCGGTCGCGCAGGGAACTCCGCAGGACCCCAAGCTCATCGTGCTGGAGTACAAGGGCGGCAAGCCGAACGCCAAGCCGGTGGTGCTCGTCGGAAAGGGTCTCTGCTTCGACAGCGGCGGAATCTCCATCAAGCCGGCGCAGGGGATGGAGTTCATGAAGTTCGACATGTGCGGCGGCGCGGGAGTGCTCGGTACCTTCGAAGCGCTCGGGCAGATGGAGCCCGCCCTCAACGTCGTCGGCATCATCGGCGCGACGACGAACATGCCGTCGGGCACGGCCATGAATCCCGGCGACGTCGTGAGGGCGCACAACGGGAAGTCGATCGAGATCATCAACACCGACGCGGAAGGACGGCTCGTTCTCGCCGACTGCCTTTCCTACGCGAAGCGCTTCGATCCTGACGTCGTGATCGACGCGGCGACGCTCACCGGCGCCTGCGTGATCGCGCTGGGCCATAGCGCGAGCGGTGTGTTCTCGACCGACGACGCGCTGATCGCCGAGATTCTCGCGGCGGGGAAGCGCGCGGGCGAGCCTGGTTGGCCGCTGCCGATGTGGGACGAGTACAAGGAGCTGATCAAGTCGGACGTTGCCGACGTGAAAAACTCGGGCGGACGGCCGGCAGGCGCGGTTACCGCGGCGATGTTTCTCAAGGAATTCGCGGAAGGGTTCCCATGGGCCCATCTCGACATCGCGGGCACCGCGTACTCCGAGACCGACCTGGTTACGATCCCCAAGGGACCGACCGGAGTGCCGACGGGTACCTTCATCGAGTTCATTCGCGGGAGAGTTCGCTGAACAGAGCCTCCGGGCCCATTCTCACCCCAGCCCGCCTCGGCCTCGTGGCCGGGGCGCTTTTGTACGCGGCTGCGTTTCCGGCCCGAGCACAGGTCGTTCCACCTCCCGCGAGCGAAGTCCCGATTCCCGTCAAGCCAAAAACCGACTCGGGTCCCGACAGCGCACGCGTCAAGCCCGATACGATCAAGCCTCCGATCGGCCGCTTTGCAGACCCGGCCCTCTACGAGATCGGGCCGCAGTATGAATGGAATCGCGCGCAGCTCTTTGCGACGGGCGCGCTTACAGTCGTCGATCTCCTCGATCGCATTCCCGGAGTGACGACGTTCAGATCGGGCTGGCTGGCCACTCCACAGACCGCCACTTACAACGCCGATTTCCAGCGGGTGAGAGTGTTCTACGACGGCGTCGAGATTGACAACCTCGACAGTCGAACCGGCGGCGTTCTCGACCTGTCTACCGTGCAGCTGTGGTCGCTCGAGCACTTGAGCCTCGAGCGAAGCGCGGGCGAGGTGCGGATCTACATGCGCAGCTGGCGCGTCGAAAACACCGATCCATACACGCGCGTCGATATCGCGACAGGAAACGAGGATACCAACCTGTACCGCGGCTTCTACGGCAAGCGGTTCGACAACGGCGGCGTCCTCCAGTTCGCCGGTCAGCAGTTCGGAGTGGCGAGCCCACGCTTCGCGGGCAGTGGTGACGCCCTTTCGCTGATGAGCCGGGTGGGAATCGCGAGGAAAGGCTGGAGCCTGGATGGATTTGTCCTCCGCCACCATGCCACGCGTGACATGGAGCGAGCCGTGCTTGGGCGCCCGCCCGTGCTGTCGCTCGACGCCACTAACACCGATGCATACATCCGCGCGGCCGTGGGAGGCGTCGAAAGCGGAGCCTGGGCTCAGGTCACAGTCGCGTCGCTCGCGTTCAAGGGAACGACGGGGCCAGACAGAACGGTGTCGGCGACACCACAGTCCGATACGCTGGAGAGGCGGCTCTCGGAGACACAGTACAACCTGAGTGCCGGCTACACACTCGGCGCCGCGCGATTCGAGGTCGGGGATCGGCTGCGCGCGCTCGGCGGCTCGACGTACAACGGCGTCAGCGGACGACTCGATCTCGTGACGCCGATTGGCGTCGTGAACGGATTCGTCGAGCACGATGGCTTTCGCAAAACCACGAACGCCGACGCCGGGATTCGCGCTCAGCCGCTGCCATTCATCGCCATTTCCGGGTCCGTCGCGCGATCGATTCCCACTACCTCGGGCGTGTCCACGCAACCCACCACGACATCCGCGCGCGCGGAGGTCGGGCTCAGGCTGTTCGGGCCCTGGTTTTCCGCCGGATTTATCACCACCGACAGGAGTCCGGGATTGGCGCCGGTCGTCTACGACACGCTCCTTCTGGCAACCGGGCCCGGCCGAATCTCGGCGAGAACGGCTTCCATCCGGGGGCCGATTCGCGGAGGTTTCGGCATTGATGCCTGGGTAACCAAATGGGACACGACCGGAAGCTACCAGCCCCGCTACGAGAGCCGCTCCGAGATCAACTACTCGAACAACTTCGCCAAGCGCTTTCCAAGGAGCGACTTCGAGATCCGCGCGGCCGCAATCTACGAATACCGCGGACACACTACCTTCCCGCTTGCTGCCGGAGACGTGCAGACAGCCGTCGCGAAAACGTTCTCGGGCCTTCTCGAGATCAGGATCATGAGAGCAGTCCTGAGCTACCAGCAGCGCAACATTATGGGCTACCCATACAACGTGATTCCGGGATTCGAGATGCCACGGGTGCTCGCGATCTACGGTGTCAGATGGGATTTCTGGAATTGACAAACTCTTTGTCGCGCCATAGGATAGCCCACCTCACATGATATCCAGCATGACAGGATTTGGCGCGGCGGACGGCTCTGTGGGTGACGCACGCGCCAGCGTGGAGATCAGGACCGTCAACCACCGGTTCTTCAGCCCGAACCTCAAGCTCCCATCCGCCTTCTCCCGCTGGGAAGGAGAGATCCGCGAGATCCTGCGCCAGAAAATCGCGCGGGGTCACGTGACTCTCACCGCGCGCATCGATCGAGCCGCCGGCGCCGGCCCGGTCATCGACGAGGCCCGGCTGGCTCAGTACGCTGTGACTCTCAAGGAGCTGAAGAAAAAGCACGCGCTTGGTGGCGAAGTGGATCTCGCTACGGTGCTTCGCCTGCCCGACGTCGTGGCTTCACCCAGCGAGGAAGAAATGGATTCCGGCGCGGGAGAAGCTCTGGCGGCGATAGTCCACAAGGCCGTCGAAAACCTGATCTCGATGCGGCGCGCCGAAGGAGCTCAGCTCGCCGCTTTCCTCGTCGACCGCATTGCCGCCGTGGAGACGAGGCTGGCGAGAGTCGAGACGCGGGCCCCAATCCGCCTGAAGGAGCAGCACGAACGTGTCACGCGCACCGTCTCGGAGCTGATCGGCGCGGCGGGAGCAGACCCACAGCGAATCGCCCAGGAGATCGCGATTCTCGCCGACAAGCTGGACGTCGCGGAGGAGCTGGATCGATTCCGGTCGCACCTGGCGGCGTTCCGCGAAACAGCGCAATCGAAGACCGCGGACCCAGTCGGCAAGCGACTGGGTTTCATTCTCCAGGAGATGGTCCGCGAGGCGAACACCATCGGCAGCAAGGCGAGCGATGCTCAGATCCAGGAGGACGTGATCGCGATCAAGGAAGAGCTCGAGCGCATCCGCGAGCAGGTCGAGAACCTCGAGTAATGCCTTTCCCGATCATCCTGTCTTCGCCTTCCGGCGGAGGCAAGACGACCATAGCTCACAAGCTGCTGGCGATGAGAGCCGATGTCGGCTACTCGGTATCGTGCACGACGCGGCCTCCCAGGCAAGGAGAAATAGACGGCAGAGACTACCATTTCCTCTCGCTCGAGAAATTCAAGCGTGGTAACGCCGCCCGGGAGTTCGCCGAGTCGGCCGAGGTTCATGGCCATCTGTACGGAACTTTGCGGGCAGAGGTTGAGCGCGTGCTGTCTTCCGGCAGGCACGTCATCATGGACATCGACGTTCAGGGCGCAAAGCAGTTCGCGCGCGCGTTCCCCGATTCGGTCGTCATCTTCATTCTCCCGCCGTCGGCCGAGGTGCTGGTGGAGCGCCTCAAGGCCCGCGGCACGGAGGACCCCAAATCGCTGATTCGTCGATTCAAGAGTGCCAAAGCCGAGCTGAAGGCGATAGATTTGTATCCATACGTAATCGTTAACGACGAGATTGACTCCGCCGTGGCGGCAGTGTCGAGCATAATCGAGGCAGAAGGCTTGAAGCGATCCCGCAATGGGGCACTCGATGCGCGAATCGAAGAGCTGATGGACGGGATTCAGCGCGCCATCGATCACTACTCAGCGAGGAAGTAAATGCAGGTATTCATTCCGAACGAAGTCGCGAAGCACGCGACCAACAAGTATCTGGGAGTTCTGGTCGCGGCCAAGTATGCGCGCGTCCTCAATGAGTTCCCGCGCGACCGCTCGGCGTCCGGCGAGAAGAAGCTGACGACGCGTGCGCTCGAGGAGCTCACGGACGGTGAGGTCGAGTATCGCGTGGTCCCGCGCCACCGCACGGAGTAATTACCGCGCGTCCTTTTGCGGGCAGCCGCATCCTCCTCGGTATCACTGGGGGCATCGCCAGCTACAAGTCAGTGTGGCTGGCGCGTTTGCTTACACAAGCGGGAGCTGAGGTCGACGTCGTCATGACTCGCGGCGCCCGCGAGTTCATCGGCCCCATCACATTCGAAGCGGTCACCGGACGTCCGGTGCACACAGAGATCTTCGGACCGGGACACGCGCTCGATCATATCCGCCTCGCCCGCGAAGCGAACGTGATTGTCGTCGCGCCAGCGACGGCGGACTTCGTCGGCAGGGCGGCACACGGTCTCGCCGATGATCTGCTTACCGCTTGCCTGCTCGCGGCAACGTCGAAGGTTCTGCTGGTACCGGCGATGAACGACCGGATGTGGTCGCACGCGCAGACACAGCGCAACGTCGCGCACGCGCGGTCGCTCGGCTACGAGGTTCTCGAGCCGGTCGAAGGTCCGCTGGCCGTCGGGGAGGGAAGCGGGCCGGGACGGATGCCCGAGCCCGACGAAATCATGAGTCGCGTCGGACGGCTGCTCGAAGTGAAGTCCTCGCTCAAGGGGAAGAAAGTCATCGTCACCGCGGGAGCGACGCGCGAGCCGATAGACCCGGTGAGATTCATCTCCAATCACAGCAGCGGCAAGATGGGCGTTGCGCTCGCGCGGGCGGCGTGGCGGCGCGGCGCCGACGTCACCTTGATTGCCGGCCACGTCGACATTCCCCTTCCATTGGAGATATTGACTCTGAAAACTGACACGGTGCGGGAGATGTCGCGCGCGGTCGCTGAACAACTTCTGGCCGCCGACGTGCTGATCATGGCGGCCGCGCCCGCCGATTTCCGCCCCGCATCCGAAGCGCCCCAGAAGATCAAAAAGGGACGTGGCGCCCCGAAGATTGTCCTCGAGCCGACTGAGGACATTCTCAAATCGACCATCGCCAGGCGAAAGAAGAAGAGCGTCATAGTTGGATTCGCGCTCGAAACGACCGACGGAATTCGGAACGCGAAAGAGAAGCTCAAGTCCAAGGAGCTCGACTTCGTCGTGTTGAACGACGCGAAGGAGCCGGGCGCCGGGTTTGGCGTCGATACCAATCGCGTTACCGTGATAATGCGCGACGGTAAGGAAGAGGAGCTCGACCTGATGTCGAAGACCGACCTCGCCGAGATCCTTCTCGATCGCGTCGAAAGGGAGCTGAGTGGACGCTAGAGTTCTGCTGCGTCGCTACCTCGAGCAGCGTCGCGAGCTCGGGGAATCCGAGCTGGTGCTCGACGCCTTGAACGTCGAGGACGTAATGCGGCTTCTGGGGGCCACCGGGACATCGGTGCGGTCCATCGAGCCGCGCCTGAGTGTTCGCGAGCTCGCTGGCGAGCAATCCGACAATTGGCGCACCGCGCTCCACGATGCTGGCGTGATGGTTGACGCCCCGACATCCGGCTCGAAACCTGTAGCGCCGAGAACTACCGCTGAAACGAGCGAGCCGACAACTACCGCTGAAACCAAGAAAGAAATGGCGACCAGGAAAGGAATCGTCGTTGCCTCGAAAGGCATCGTCGTTGCTCCGGACGAAGCGGAGCTGATCCCCGGCGCGATCGAGAAGCTCGACTCCCTCGAGGCAATCGCGAAGCAGGTCAAAAAGTGCACGCGTTGCACCCTGCACGCGACCGCCACCAATCCCGTTCCGGGAGAGGGGAATCCAAACGCGGAGCTGGTCTGCGTCGGCGAAGCCCCTGGCGCAAAAGAAGACGAAACCGGCCGGCCCTTCATCGGTCTGGCCGGTCAACTACTCACAAAGATTCTCGCCGCGATCGATCTGACGCGGGAGCAGGTCTTCATCTGCAACGTGCTGAAGCATCGACCTCCGGGAAACCGAAATCCGCTCCCCCAAGAAGTCGAAGCGTGCAGTCCGTACCTGATCAGGCAGCTCGAGCTGATCAAGCCAAAAGTCATAGTTGCTTTTGGCACCTTCGCAGCCCAAACTCTCCTAAACACAAAGACTCCGCTCGGTCAGCTCCGTGGGCTCGTGCACCAGTACCACGGCATACCGCTCGTCGTCACCTATCACCCGGCGGCGCTGCTGCGCAATCCGGCCTGGAAACGCCCCACTTGGGAAGATGTCAAGCTCGCCCGTAGAATACTCGATAGCAGCCCCCGTTCGTGACCCATACAAGGATCGTCGACCGCCATACTCCGAAGACGCGGAGCAGGCGGTGCTGTCGGCGATGCTCATGGATCCGGACGCCATTCTGCGCGCGACGGAATTCCTCGACGACACGATGTTCTACCGCGAGGGCCACCGCCGGATTTTCCGCGCCATGGTCGGCCTCTCCGAGCGCGGCGATGTAGTAGATCCGCTCACGCTCTCCGAGGAGCTGGGGAGGTCCAGCTCTCTCGAATCGAGCGGCGGCAAGGATTACATCGGATTCCTGGTCGACGCCGTTCCGACCTCGGCCAACATCGAGTATCACGCCAAGATCGTTCGCGAGAAGGCGCTGCGGCGGCGGCTGATAGAAGTCTCGACCGCCATCGTCGCCGAAGCGTTCGAATCCGGCTCGCCAGCGACGGAGCTGCTGGACGAAGCCGAGCACAAGATCTTCGAGGTCAATCAGAGCCGCGGCTCTGAAGGCTTCATGCGCATCAAGGAGCTCCTGTGGCCGACGATGGAGCGGATCGAGGAGATCCAGCGCGGCGGCGGATCGATTACGGGAGTGGCGAGCGGATTCAAGGATCTGGACGAGCTGACGGCAGGTTTCCAACCCTCCGACCTGATCATCATCGCCGCCCGGCCCTCAATGGGAAAGACCGCTTTCGTGCTCAACATCGCGCAGAACGCAGCGCTCGACAACAACGTCCCGGTGGCGGTCTTCTCGCTCGAAATGAGCAAGGAGCAGCTGGTACAGCGACTCCTTACTTCCGAGGGTCGCGTCGATGCCCAGAGGCTGCGCAAGGGCAAGCTGCACGACGAGGAGTTCGTGCGGCTCGGCCGCGCCGCCGGAATCCTGAGCCATGCACCGATCTGGATCGACGACACGCCGGCCATGACTCTGCTCGAGATGCGCTCCAAGGCTCGCCGTCTGAAGATGGAGCACAACATCGGGATGGTCGTGGTCGACTACCTCCAGCTGATGCAGGGTCCCACCAACACCGAGAGCCGGCAGCAGGAGATCAGCTACATCTCACGCTCGCTCAAGGCGCTCGCCCGCGAGCTGAGAATTCCGGTCGTCGCGCTTTCACAGCTGTCGCGCGCGCCGGAGCAACGCACCGCTGAGAACAAGCGCCCGCAGCTCTCCGACCTCCGCGAGTCGGGAGCGATCGAGCAGGACGCCGATCTGGTCATGTTCATTTTCCGCCAGGAGATGTACGACGGCCCCACCGACAAGGACGGCAACTCGCTCGAAGGACGCGCCGAGATCATCGTCGGCAAGCAGCGCAACGGACCAACCGGCTTCGTGAATCTCTACTTCAACAAGACCTACACCCGCTTCGAGAATCTGTCGCCCCGCCTGACGCCGCAGTGAGCCCGAAAGCAAAAACCGTATATCGCTGCACAAACTGCGGCGCTGACCACCCCAAGTGGGCCGGGCGCTGCGACGTGTGCGGCGAGTGGAATTCACTGGTCGAAGAAATGGCGACGAAGACTTCGGCCGCTACTGCGTCGAGCCGTCGCGCGGGCGGTCAGAAGTCGATGGGCGAAGGCGGAAGCGTGGCACCGACGCCCCGACTCCGCGACATCAAGAGCTCGGCGGGACGCCGCCTCAAGACGGGAATCAAGGAATTCGATTTCGTGCTCGGCGGCGGGATCGTCCCGGGTTCGATGGTTCTGGTCGGTGGTGAGCCTGGCATCGGCAAGTCGACGCTGCTTCTTCAGGTCGCCGGACGGCTCCAGGAGCTCGGGCACTCCACCCTGTACGTGTCGGGTGAGGAATCCGCGCTCCAGGTGAAGCTGCGCGCTGAGCGCCTGCACGGATCCGCCGAAGACGTCGCGCTGCTGAACGAGACGCTGCTCGAGACGATCATCGCCACCGCCGGCTCGCAGCGGTTTGATGCAATCGTTGTCGATTCGATTCAGACGGTTTTCACGAGCGATCTCGAGGGCGCACCCGGCAACGTCGGTCAAGTGCGGGAATGCGCGGCCCGTCTGATGCGCTTCGCCAAGGAGACGGAGACGACGGTGTTCGCGGTTGGGCATGTCACCAAGGGCGGCGGCATCGCCGGCCCCAAGACGCTCGAGCACATCGTCGACACGGTCCTTTACTTCGAGGGCGAGGGGATGCTGGAGCACCGCATCCTCCGCGCGACGAAGAACAGGTTCGGGAGCGTGGACGAGATCGGAGTCTTCAGAATGACCGAGGAAGGACTCATCGCCGTCGAGAATCCATCCGAGCTTTTCCTTGGCGACCGTCTCAACAACTCTTCCGGAAGCGCCGTCACAGCTCTGCTGGAAGGCTCTCGTCCCGTGCTGATCGAGATTCAGGGCCTCGCGGCGAAAGCGGGCTACGGAACTCCGCAGCGCGTCAGCACAGGATTCGACGGGCGTCGTCTGGCGCTGCTCCTGGCTGTGCTCGACAAGCGGGCGGGCCTATCTTTCTCCCAGCTGGATGTCTTCCTCAATGTGGTGGGAGGAGTGCGGATGCAGGAGCCGGCAGGCGATCTCGCGGTGGCGAGCGCGCTCGCATCGAGCGTGTACGATCGCCCCGTGGCAAACTCCGCGATCTTTCTCGGGGAGGTCGGGCTCGGAGGCGAGATCAGGCCGGTATCGCAGGCCGAGCGGCGGCTCGGAGAGGCAGCGAAGATGGGGATGACGACCGCATACATGGCGGAGCGGGGAATTCCAAAGCGCGGACCGCGCGGCCTGGAAATCATCGGCGTGCGAACGGTCAACGATCTGTTCCGACAGCTCTTCCACGCCTAAATGAAGCGCGACGTCGGTGTGATCATCGTCGCCGCCGGCACCGGGTCACGCACCGGATCGACGGAGCTCAAGCAGTTTCGGTGGGTCGCGGGCAAGCCCATGCTGCTCCACAGCATTCAGACATTTCAGGCGCGGGCCGATGTAGCAATGGTGGTCTGCGTCCTGCCGCGTGAGTACGTCGGAGATCCGCCGCCCTGGATATTCCAGAGCGACGCCGAGCGGCTCCTGCTGTCGGTTGGCGGACGACACCGGAGCGAGTCGGTGGCCAACGGTCTCGAGGATCTTCCGGCCGAGTGCGAGATCGTAGTCATTCACGACGCGGCTCGCCCCCTCGTGTCGACCGAAACGATTGCGCGGGTGATCGAAGAAGCCCGGAAGGGAAATGGCGCCATCGCCGCTCTGCCGGTCGCCGACACGCTCAAGCGGGTCGATTCAAGCGGCAAGGTCGTCGTGACAGTTGATCGCTTCGGGCTGTGGAGAGCGCAGACCCCGCAGGCCTTTCCTCGCAAGGTCCTCGAGCGCGCGCACCGCGAGGCGCGAGAGGCGGATCGCGTGGCGACCGACGACTCCGCGCTCTGCGAGCAGATCGGGCTGCCGGTCGTGGTGGTGCGCGGAAGTGAACGCGCGGTCAAAATCACCGAAGAAAATGATTTCGCGCTGGCGGAGGCGCTAAGTATCTTCCGCGAATGAAGCCCCAGCCGATGGTCGTGCCGTTCTGGTCGCCGGGAGAAGTCGAGGCTGCCATCAATGGATCGCTCGCCCATCTCGCCGCCGGAAAGGTACTCGCGTACCCCACCGAAACCGTCTATGGATTTGGCGGCGCGCTGGATGAGCGGTCCGTGCAGCAGCTCGTGAGCCTCAAAGGCCGCCCACCCGGCAAGCCGTTTCTCCTGCTCGTCGCCGCCAGTGAGATGATCACGCGTCTCGGACTTCATCTCACCGGCTACGCGTCGACGTTCGCCGCGCGATTCTGGCCAGGTCCGCTCACGCTCGTGCTTCCCGGCGGCGAAAAGAGAGTGCCCGATCTAGTGCGCGGACCGGAAGGTGGCGTTGCCGTGAGATGGACGCCGCATCGCTCGCTGGCGCGGCTCATTCTCGCGCACGGCCAGCCCATAACATCCACCAGCGCGAACCGTCCCGGGGTGCCGCCGGCCACCGCGGCCGATCAGATCGTCTCACAGTGGAGTGACGCGATCGCCCGCGGGACTTTGCGCGTTCTCGATGGCGGACGCCTTCGGGAGTCGGAGCCATCGACCGTTGTCGACTGCACGGGAAGACTCCCGCGAGTCATTCGGCCGGGCGCGATCCCGGCCTCCAAATTGAGGGAGAGCGTACCCGACCTTGTCGGAGATGCGTAGAGAATGAATCTCCTCTTCGTCTGCAGCGGCAACACCTGCCGAAGCCCCATGGCCGAAGCGCTCGCGCTGAAGATCGCGAGGCACCGGGGCATCGAGGACCTCAACGTCTCGAGCGCGGGAACGAATGCGTGGGACAACGTCCCCGCCACTGACGAGGCGCTCCTCGTTGGAATGGAGCGCGACATCGATCTCACCGGACATCGCGCCAGGAAGCTCACGCCCGCGATTGTCTCCGAAGCCGATCTCATTTTCGTCATGACACCCGGCCACGTGGAGCAGGTGAAGCAGCTGGGCGGGCGGGGAAAGGTTCATGTGATCGACGAATACGCCTCAGGCACGGCGAACCAGGGAGTAGTGGATCCTTACGGCGGCGACCTCGAAGCCTACCGGCACACCGCCGACGTGCTGGAGCGGGAGCTCGAGAAGTTGTTCGACCGCCTTGCCAGCTGAGAGTGTGGCTCCCGTGAGCAAAATTCCGGGGCGGCTCGTGCTGCTGGGGCATCCGGTGGCGCATTCGCTCTCCCCAACCCTTCAGAATGCCGCACTCCGCGCGGCCGGGATTTCGCTCCTCTATGAGGCGGTCGACGTCCTGCCCCGCGATCTTCTCGCGCTGCTCAGAAAGCTGAAGGACCTCGGTGTTGCTGGCAACGTCACTATTCCACACAAGGTCAAAGTCCACGCCAGCTGCGACGAGCTCACCGATATCGCGAAGCGGGTGGGAGCGGTGAACACGTTCTGGTTCGAGTCGGGCCGGCTGCACGGCGACAATACCGACGTCGGAGGTTTCGACGCGGCCGCTCGCGCCCTGCTCGGGGGAGAGACGGCAGGAGCGCGAATCGTCGTGCTTGGAAGCGGTGGCGCGGCCGCCGCCGTCATTGCGGCGGCGGAGCAATGGGCCGACTCCCAGGTCGCGATCGTCGCGCGCAGCTCCGAGCGCGCGTCAAAGCTGGCCCGACGCTTTCGCGATGTCGCGCGAGTCGAAAAGAGTGTCGAACTGGCGCTCGCGGACGCGACATTGATCGTCAACGCCACCCCCGTTGGACAACGGGAGGCCGAACAACCTCTGGACGTTGGAATCATTCCAAAGACGGCCGCGGTGATGGACCTCGTTTACCGCCGCGGAGGAGACACGCCATGGGTGAAAGCGGCGCGAAAGAGGGGCAATCCCGCGGCGGACGGCCTGCCGATGCTGCTCGAACAGGGCGCGCTCTCATTCCAGCGCTGGTTCGGGATCGAGCCGGATCGGGAAGTAATGCGGCAGTCGCTGCTCTAGCGAGCGCAGGTCGAAGGTTTGGCGCAAGCGAGCATCTCAGCGGGGTCATGGATCTTCTTCTGCCGCGCGCCTGCGTTTCCTGCGAGCGACTGTTGTCGCGACTCGAGACAGGAATCGTGTGCAGTTTGTGCTGGTCGCGGCTGCCCTATCTGCCGTCGCCGCGATGCGAGCGGTGCGGCCACCCGATTTCGACCGGGCGCTGCCGATGGTGTGAGCTTCTCCCGCCGTTCGTTCGCGCCGTTAGGTCCGTGTGCTGGATGCCGGTCGAGCCGGCGTCGAGCATCGTTCACGCGCTCAAGTACGATGGCTGGGCCGCGGTCGCAGATGAAATCGCGGAGCGGATGAGTCGGCTATCCTGGCCGCCGGATGTGGTCGACGAGAGAGCGGCGCTCGTGCCGATTCCGCTCGCCGCAGCGAGAAGACGCCAGCGTGGCTATAATCAGAGTGCGCTCATCGCTCGCGGACTTGGGCTGCGGTGGCGGATTCCCGTATGGGAAGATGTCGTCGTGCGGTCGCGCGAGACCGGCTCGCAGACAAGGTTGACACCTGAGGAAAGGCTGGACAATGTTGCGGGTTCGTTTCGCACCGGTGAACGACAGCTCGAGGAATTTAGCGGCGCGCACCTCGTGATCGTCGACGACGTTGTGACAACAGCCGCGACGCTCAACACGTGCGCGAAGGTGCTGTACGAATCGGGTGCGCGAATAATCAGTTACGTGACTTTCGGCCGGGCTCACGCAAGCGGTGACCGGCTTTAACCGAACGGAGTTGGCGGAATGGCAACAAGGGTAGGCATCAACGGATTTGGACGCATTGGCCGCCAGGTCGTGCGCGCGGCGAAGAACCAAGGCGTCGCCGATCTCGACTTCGTCGCGGTGAATGATCTCACCGACACGAAAACGCTGGCGCACCTGTTCAAGTACGATTCGGTGCACGGCACCTATCAGGGTGACGTCGAGGCGGGGAAGGATTCGATCGTGATCGATGGCGACGAGATCAAGATCCTTTCCCAGAAAGATCCCGGCGCGCTCCCGTGGAAGGAGCTGGGCGTGGACATCGTTCTCGAATCCACCGGTCGCTTCACTGATGCCGCCGCTGCCCGCAAGCACATCGAGCAGGGTGCCAGGAAGGTGCTGATTTCCGCGCCCGCCAAGGGCGAGGATATCACCATCGTCATGGGTGTCAACAGCGACAAGTACGATTCGGCAAAGCACACGATCGTTTCCAACGCCTCGTGCACGACGAACTGCCTGGTGCCGATGGTCAAGGTCATTCGCGACAACTTCGGTTTCCGTCACGCATCGATGGTGACGATCCACAGCTACACCAACGACCAGCAGATCCTCGATCTCCCGCACAAGGATCTGCGCCGCGCTCGAGCCGCGGCGTTGTCCATAATCCCGACGACGACGGGAGCGGCAAAAGCAACCTCGCTCGTCATCCCCGAGGTGAAGGGGAAGATCGACGGCAGCTCCATTCGCGTTCCGACTCCCGACGTGTCGTACACGATTCTCACCGTCGAGATCGAGAAGGCGGGCGCCACCAAGGAATCGGTGAACGCCGCTTTCAAGAAAGCGGCGGCCGAGGGCCCGCTCCAGGGGATCCTTCGCTACACGGAGGAGGAGCTCGTTTCGAGCGACTTCATCGGCGATCCGGCGTCGTGCATTCTCGACTCGAAGACCACCAACGTCATCGACGGCACCCTCGTCACGGTGCAGGGCTGGTACGACAACGAGTGGGGCTACGCCTGCCGCTGCGTCGACATGCTCCGCTTCATGGGGTCGCGACTCTAGACCGAGCCCGGATCATGAAAAAGAAATCCGTCCGCGATCTCAGCGACGCGCAGGTGCGGGGCAAGCGGGCCCTCCTTCGCGTCGACTTCAACGTTCCCCTCGACGACGATTGCAACATCACCGACGACACGCGCATTCGTGCCTCGCTGCCGACGATCAAGTTGTTGCTCGATCGCGGCGCGCGTCCGGTAATTCTCTCACATCTCGGACGACCGAAGGGAAAACCGGATCCCAAGTACTCGCTGCAACCAGTGGCTGCGCGCCTCGAAAAGCTGATCGGGTGCAAGGTGAACTTCGTCGAGTCGACCGATTCGGACGAGGCGCTTCAGGCGTGCGCGAATCTCAAGGCGGGAGAGATTCTACTCCTCGAAAACACGCGCTTCCTCGGCGGCGAGGAGAAGAACGATCAACGGCTGGCGCGAACGCTTGCGGAGCTCGGCGACTTTTTCGTGAATGATGCCTTTGGCGCAGCGCACAGGGCGCACGCATCGACCGTCGGCGTCGCCGAATATCTGCGGCCGGCTGTGGCGGGACTGTTGATGCAGAAGGAGCTTGAGTACCTCGGTGGCGCGCTCGCAAATCCGCAGCACCCGTTCATCGCGATACTCGGCGGAGCCAAGATCTCGGGAAAGATCGACGTCATCGAGCAGCTACTTCCGAAAGTCGATGGACTGCTGATCGGCGGCGCGATGGCGTGCACTTTCTACCGGGCAATGGGGCTCGAGACGGGGAAGTCGCTGGTCGAGGAAGACCGCGTCGCGATGGCGAAGGATCTGCTCGCGCGTGGCGGCATGCGCCTCACTCTCCCACACGACGCGATGGTCGCGCCTTCGCTCGAGCGAGCGAACGAAGCAAAGGCCGTCCCGCGCAACGCAATTCCGAAAGATCAGGCGATGTTCGACATCGGGCCGCAATCGGCCGCGTCCTACTCGCGCGCGATCGCGTCGGCCAAGACGATCATCTGGAATGGCCCGATGGGCGTCTTCGAAACGCCACCGTTCGACGCCGGCACCCGCGCGGTAGCGGAAGCGATGGCGAACGCGACGGGGAAGGGCGCGACCACGATCGTTGGCGGCGGGGACTCCGCGGCTGCAGTAGCTGAAGCAGGACTCGAGGGGAAGATGAGCCACGTCTCCACCGGCGGCGGCGCGTCACTCGAATTCCTGGAGGGCAAGAAACTCCCGGGAGTGGAAATCCTCGACGAGGCCGACCAGTGAAACGTCCAGTTCTAGCTGCCAACTGGAAGATGAACAACGGCCCGACGGCGGCGAAAACTTTCATGGACGCGTTTCTCGCGAGCTACGCGCCGCGGACCGACCGCACGGTCATCATCTTCCCTCCCGCGGTCTCACTCACCACGGTAGCGGCAGCCACGTCCGGCCGGACCGACGTTCTGGCCGGAATTCAGAACATTCACTGGGCAGAGAAGGGGGCTTTCACCGGCGAGATCTCGGCGCCGATGGCAGCCGATGCTGGTGCGCGCGTCGTGCTCGTGGGACACTCGGAGCGGCGACACGTTTTCGGCGAGACGGACGCGCAGTGCGCGAAGAAGTGCCTCTCGGCATCGCGCGCCAAGCTCGCCTTCATGCTTTGCGTCGGGGAGACCATCCAGCAGCGAGAGGCGGGAGAAACGGAGAGCCTCGTGACCCGTCAGCTGCGCGAGGGATTATCGCAGACGCCGAATCTCATCTCGGCTGATTTCATGCTCGCCTATGAGCCGGTGTGGGCAATCGGTACTGGCCTCACCGCGTCAGTTGGCGATGCGTCCGCGATTCATACTGTGCTCCGCTCGGAGCTCTGCCAGATGATCGGCACCAGGGGCGACGAGATTCCGATACTCTACGGAGGAAGCGTCAACTCGACGAACGCGGCCAGCCTTCTCGGCGCGCCGGAAGTCGACGGGCTCCTCGTTGGAGGAGCAAGCGTGGATGCGTCTTCGTGGCTCTCGATCGCGCAGACTTGACTGAATTCCCATTGCCGCCGATATTGAAAGGCTGGACTGAACCTTAATTCTATCAATGCTTTACACGTTTCTTCTCACACTGCTCGTCATAGACTGCGTCGTGCTGATGCTGGCCATTCTGCTTCAGAGCGGAAAGGGCACCGGCCTCGCCGCGAGCTTCGGTGGCACAAGCTCGTCTCCCGACGCACTGATCGGAATCCGTCAGGCCGGAAACATCCTCACCAAGATGAGCTGGTGGGGCGGCGGCGTTTTCCTCGGTCTCTGCTTCGTTCTGCAAATCATGTCGACGCACACGTCGGCGCCGCGGTCCGTCCTCGAGAAGGGCCTGGGGACCCAGCCCCAGAACGTGGCGCCTCCGCCGACATCGGCTCCAGCGGTTCCGCTCGAGCCAGCGCCGGCGACCACCGCTCCTTCGGGAACGAAGATGGCGAAACCTCCAGCTACCACTCCGAAGCGGTAAGTTGGCAGCCAAGACTCGAATCACTGAGCCGGGGTTCCTCCTCCTTGAGGACGGAACCCTTTTTCGTGGGCGCATGGCCGACTCGAATGCGGCACTGCTGCCCGCCGTGGCCGAGGTCGTTTTCACGACCAACATGACCGGCTACCAGGAGGTCTTCACCGATCCGTCGTATCGGGGACAGATCGTCGTGATGACGGCGCCACAGATCGGCAACTATGGCGTCAACGCGGAGGACCCGGAATCCAGCGCGCCGCAGGTCGCCGGAGTAGTGGTTCGCGAGCTGTCGGAGACTTACTCGAACTGGCGCGCGACGGGCGGACTGGGAGCTTGGCTTGCAGCATCTCAAGTTCCGATAATTCAAGATGTTGACACTCGCCGTCTAACTCGGCACTTGAGGTCGGTTGGCGTGATGCGCGGAGTCATCGGCGCCGGCGATCAGCCCGACGAAGCGAGCAGGGCGGCGCTCGAGGCGTGCCCGTCTATGGAAGGGTTGGATCTCGCGTCCCGCGTGTCGACCCGAGAGCGCTATAGTTGGGGAGATCCGCGCGCGCGTCACCACGTCGTCGCCTACGACTACGGAATCAAGCGCAACATCCTCAGACTGTTCGATGAGAACGATTGCCGCGTAACCGTAGTCCCCGCCGACACATCGGCGGATGCGGCGCTGGCTGAGGACCCGGACGGAATCTTTCTGTCGAACGGGCCCGGCGACCCCGATGCTGTGTCGTACGCTCCCGAGATCATCCGGACACTGACCTCCAAAGGAGTGCCCATCTTCGGGATCTGCCTGGGGCATCAGCTGTTAGCACTTACCTTCGGTGGCTCGACCGCGAAGATGTCCTACGGACACCGGGGCGGAAATCACCCAGTGAAGGAAGTCGAGACGGGCCGCGTCCTGATCACGTCGCAAAACCATGGGTTTGCGGTCGAAGGAGACGAGCGGTCGGTAAAGGGTGCGGGCGATCTGGAAGTCACTCACGTCAATCTGAACGACGGAACCATAGAAGGTCTTCGGCACCGAACCCTCCCGGTTTTCGGGGTCCAGTACCATCCGGAGGCCGCGCCGGGCCCCCACGACGCCCGGCCCCTCTTCCAGGACTTCCTCAGTGCCCTCAGGGTGGCAGTCAGGTAGCGTCAAAATCGCCTTGACACCATATTAGTAAAGCCATAGTTTCAAAGCACTTACGCGCTCAGGCGCGCGTCCATATGGAGTTTTTCAATGACTAAAGCCGACCTCGTCGAGCGTGTCACGACCCAGATTTCACGCACCGCCGGGCCGATGATCTCAAAGAAAGATTGCGCTCGCGTCGTGGACGCTTTCCTCGAGGCGATCAAGGAATCCCTCCAGACCCAGGAAAACATCGAGGTCAGGGGATTCGGCACATTCAAGATTCGCAATCGGAAAACCCGGATGGCGCGCAATCCACGCACCGGCTCTCCAGTTGAGGTTTCCGCGCGACCCGTCCCCGTCTTCAAGCCGTCAAAAGAGCTGCGAGCCCTCGTCGCTGGCGTGCACATGTCGCAGATGTCGGAAGCATAAGGACTTAGCTTCACAGCAGGCGAGGGGAGTGCGCAAGTGTCCACAGTGACGGTGCAGCTGTTTGCTTCATACGCCGAGAGCTTCGGCGGGTCCACTCTCAAAATTCCGCTCGACCCTGGCAGCACCGTTGGAGATCTTGTCCACAGCATCCGGTCCCTTCCGGGTGCCTACGTCCTTCCCGAATCTCCCCGCGTAGCCGTCAACAGAAGATTTGCGTCCTTCGACCAAGTGGTCGATTCCCAGGACGAGGTGGCGTTGATTCCTCCCGTGGCGGGCGGATGAGACGCTCGGCGATTGTCACCAGGGAGATAGACCCGGCCGCGTTGATGGCCGAGGTGCAGTCCACGGAATTCGGCGCCATTTCCCTGTTCGCCGGGACTGTGCGCGACACGAACGATGGCCGGAGCGTGACCGCAATCGATTACTCCGCCTACACTTCTATGGCAGAGTCCGAGCTCGAGAGGATTCTCGCCGAGGCTCAAGACCGGTTTGGAGTTATGGCAATCGTGGTGGAGCATCGCGTCGGTGGCCTCGCCCTCGGAGACGTGAGCGTCGCGATCGTTGCCGCCCACGTTCATCGTGCTCCCGCGCTCGACTGCACGCGTTTCGTGATCGAGGAGATCAAGAAGCGAGTTCCGATCTGGAAGCGGGAGCACTACGCCGACGGCGCCCGCGAGTGGGTCGATCCCACAGCGAGCGGAGTCGCGACCACGTGAGCGTCACGCTGCGCGACAGCTTCGGCCGGAGAATCGATTATCTCCGCATCTCCGTCACTGACAGGTGCAATTTCCGCTGCCTGTACTGCATGCCCGCCGCAGGACTCGAATGGCTTCCCAAGTCCCATATCCTCTCCTACGAAGAGATCGCGCAGGTCGTGAGCGAGCTGGCCCCCCTCGGCTTGCGACGGCTCCGGATCACGGGTGGTGAGCCGACATTGCGCCCACAGCTCGAGCTTCTGGTAGGGATGCTGCGGTCGATTCCCGGAATCGAGGACATCTCCCTCTCGACCAATGGAGTGCGATTGCCCGAGCTCGCGGGATCGTTCAGGCAGGCGGGACTCGATCGCGTCAACATGAGTGCCGACTCGCTCCGGCCCGATCGCATCAGAGCGATCTCGCGGCGAAACATCAACTTCGACCCGATCGCGGCGGCAACGGCGGCGGAGCAGGCGGGACTCTCGCCCATCAAGATCAACGTCGTCGTCATGCGCGGCATCAACGACGATGAGCTCTGCGACTTCGCGCGCCTCACGGTCGAGCACGAATGGCACGTGAGATTCATCGAGCTGATGCCGGTGGGAGAGATGCGGGAGCTCACCTGGCACCACATCGTCCCCAGCGAAGAGGTTTTGCGCCAACTGGAAGAGATCGCGCCACTTGAGCCCGCCGCGGGCCCGTCCCGAGGAAACGGGCCTGCGCGGTACTTTCGCTTTGACGGCGCGCGCGGGACGGTTGGCGTCATCACCCCGATGTCGCACACATACTGCGGCAGTTGCAACCGCGTGAGGCTGACCGCGGACGGACGCCTCCGCACCTGCCTCTTCGGTGATGATGAGGTCGATCTTCGCTCTCCCCTGCGGGAAGGATTGCCCCTCGAGCCATTTTTTCGCAGCGCGCTCTCCTCGAAGCCGAAGGAGCACCATCTCCTCCAGATGCAGGTCGGCGGTCTTCAGGCGCTGTCGCAAGTCGGCGGCTGAAAACTCGCCATTCGAGCGGCGGCCAGGTAGCTTTCGCGCACGACTCTTCACAACTAGAACGAGAAAATGGTCAATAAGATTACGGTGGTCGGCGCTGGCAACGTCGGTGCGACCACCGCGCAGCGCATAGCCGAGAAAGAGCTCGCCCGCACCGTCGTGATGGTCGACGTGATGGAAGGAATTCCACAGGGCAAGGCGCTCGACCAGTGGCAGTCCGCTCCGATTGAAGGCTTCGACTCCCGCGTCATCGGCACCAACACCTACGACGAGACGCATGACTCCGAGATCGTCGTCATCACGGCCGGCATTGCGCGCAAGCCAGGCATGTCGCGCGACGATCTCCTCAACACCAACGCCGGAATCGTCAAGCAGGTCTCCGAGCAGATCAGGACGACTTCTCCGAACGCAATCTTGATCGTCGTCTCCAATCCGCTCGACGTGATGTCGTACGTCGCGATGAAGGTGACCGGGTTTCCCCGCCAGCGCGTGCTGGGCATGGCGGGCGTTCTCGACACCGCGCGGTATCGCGCATTTATCGCCGAGGCGCTCGACGTCTCCGTGCGGGACATCCAGGCGATGGTGCTCGGCGGACACGGTGACACCATGGTGCCCCTGATCTCCTACACCTCGGTGAGCGGAATTCCGATCACGCAGCTGATGCCGCAGGCCAAGCTCAACGCGATCGTCGAGCGTACGCGCGGTGGGGGAGCGGAAATCGTGAAGCATCTGAAGACCGGCTCCGCCTATTACGCTCCGTCAGCGGCGGCGGTTCAGATGTGCGAGTCGATCGTTTTCGATCAGAAGCGCATTCTCCCATGCGCCGCCTGGCTCGAAGGCGAATACGGGATGTCGGGTCTCTTCCTCGGCGTTCCCTGCAAGCTCGGTCGCGGCGGGATCGAGAAGATCATTGAAGTGGAGCTCACCCGAGAGGAGCGGGATGCCCTGGCGAAGAGCGCGGACGCCGTCCGCGAGCCGATGGGCGCGGTAAAGCTGTAAGACGCCGATGGGCAGGCTTCGCATCTTCTACGCCTCCATGGTCGGCAAGAAAGTCGTCATGGGAGTCACCGGGCTCATCGGAGTCGGCTTTGTCATCATGCACTCGCTCGGCAACCTGCTCGTCTTTCGCGGGCCCGCGGCCATCAACTCCTATTCACATTTCCTCAAGAGCACGGGCGAGCTGCTCTGGGGTTTGCGGATCCTTCTCATCGTCGCCGTCATGTTTCACGTGATCGCAGCGGTTCAGCTGACGCTGCAGAGCAGGGCGGCACGGCCGCTCGCGTACACGAAGCAGGAGCATCAGGCCGCGACAGTGGCTTCCCGCACGATGCGTTGGGGCGGGGCGCTCCTGCTCGTGTTCATCGCCCTTCACGTTCTGCACTTCACGACCGGCACTATCAGGCCGGCTGGCGTCTTCAGCCCGGACGATGTGTACGCCAACGTCGTGACCAGCTTCCGCATCTGGTGGGTTGCACTCTTTTATGTGGCAGTGATGGTCGCCCTCGGCCTTCACCTCTTCCACGGCGCGTGGAGCTCGGTGAGGAGCGTTGGCGTGAGCCCGCCCTCGCCTCAGCCTTTGCACCATCGGATCTCCTTCGCGATCGCCCTACTCGTGTGGGCGGCCTTCACCGCTGTGCCGATAGCGGTCGCAGCCGGTATCGTTCGATGACCGTTCAGCTCGAGGCGCACATCCCGAGCGGCCCGCTGGCGCAGAAGTGGGGCAAGCATCGCTTCGAGATGAAGCTCGTGAGCCCCGCGAACAAGCGGAAGCATACGATAATCGTCGTCGGCTCAGGATTGGCCGGCGGCGCCGCCGCGGCGACGATGAGCGAGCTGGGCTACAACGTGAAGTGCTTCTGCTTTCAGGACTCGCCGCGCCGGGCGCACAGCATCGCGGCGCAAGGCGGAATAAACGCCGCCAAGAATTATCAGAACGACGGCGACAGCATCTATCGCCTTTTCTACGACACATTAAAGGGCGGCGATTTCCGATCCCGCGAAGCCAACGTGTACCGTCTCGCCGAGCTGAGCGGGAACATCATCGACCAGTGCGTGGCGCAGGGAGTTCCGTTCGCGCGCGAGTACGGCGGGCTGCTGTCCAACCGGTCGTTCGGCGGTGCCCAGGTATCTCGCACCTTCTATGCGCGCGGACAGACCGGGCAGCAGCTCCTGCTTGGCGCGTACCAGGCTCTCGAGCGCCAGATCGCGCGCGGCGGCGTGACGATGTATCCGCGCACGGAGATGCTCGATCTCGTCGTCATCGACGGCAAGGCGCGCGGCATCGTTGTCCGTGATCTGGTGACGGGCGCCATTGAGTCCCACGCGGGCGAGGCGGTTGTTCTCGCCACGGGAGGATACGCCAACGTGTTCCACCTCTCGACCAACGCGCAGGGATCGAACGCCACTGCGATCTGGCGCGCATATAAACGCGGGGCGGCGTTCGCGAACCCGTGCTTTACCCAGATACATCCGACGTGTATCCCGGTCAGCGGCGAATACCAGTCGAAGCTGACGCTGATGAGCGAGTCGCTCCGAAACGATGGGCGGGTGTGGGTTTCGAAGGAGCCCGGGGACAAGCGCGACCCGCGACAGATTCCCGAGAACGAGCGGGACTACTATCTCGAGAGGAAATATCCCAGCTTCGGCAATCTCGCGCCGCGCGACATCGCCTCGCGCGCGGCGAAGGAAGTGTGCGATGAGGGAAGGGGAGTCGGCGAATCGGGGCTTGGCGTCTATCTCGACTTCGCCGACACCATCAAGCGACTTGGCCGCGATGTGATCAAAGAGCGGTACGGCAATCTGTTCGAGATGTATGAACGGATCACGGACGAGGATCCGTATGAAGTTCCGATGCGCATTTACCCGGCGGCTCACTACACGATGGGTGGGCTCTGGGTCGACTACAATCTCATGAGCAACGTCGACGGCCTTCACGTCACCGGTGAGGCGAACTTCTCCGACCACGGGGCCAACCGGCTTGGTGCCAGCGCGCTGATGCAGGGGCTCGCCGACGGATACTTCATAATCCCGAACACCATCGGGCACTATCTGGTGAGCAACAAGCTGGAGAAGGTTGACGCATCACACGCGGCGTTCAAGGCGGCCGAGGCCGAGGTGGCGGAGAGAACGAACAGGTTTCTCTCGATCAAGGGGAAACGAACGGTAGCGTCGTTCCACCGTGAGCTCGGGAAAATCATGTGGCACTACTGCGGGATGTCGCGCAACGACGCGGGACTAAGAACCGCGCTCAAGAAGATTCCTGAGCTGCGAGAGGAGTTCTGGCGCGACGTCAACGTGCCGGGAAGCGATGTCGAGCTGAATCAGGCCCTCGAGAAGGCCGGACGGGTCGCCGACTTTCTCGAGCTGGGTGAGCTGATCTGCCTCGACGCGCTGCATCGAACCGAATCGTGCGGCGGACATTTCCGGGAAGAGAGCCAGACTGCGGATGGCGAAGCGCTGCGCGACGATGAGAACTTCGCTTATGTCGCCGCCTGGCAGTACGCCGGCGAAGGGCGTAGCCCCGTTCTCAACAAGGAGCCGCTCGTCTTCGAGAACGTGAAACTGTCGCAGCGGAGCTACAAGTGATGAATCTCACGCTACACGTCTGGCGTCAGGCCGGTCCCCGGGCGCCGGGCAAAATGGTGGTCTACAAGGCCGGCGATATCAGCCCCGACATGTCGTTCCTGGAGATGCTCGACGTCGTGAACGAGGGGCTCACCCTGCGTGGTGAGGTGCCGATCGCTTTCGATCACGACTGTCGCGAAGGCATTTGCGGAATGTGCAGCCTGATGATAAATGGCATCGCCCACGGCCCAATGAAGGGAACGGCGACGTGTCAGCTCCACATGCGGAGCTTCAAGGACGGCGACACGATCTACATCGAGCCCTGGCGCGCCGGAGCCTTTCCGGTGATCAAGGATCTAGCGGTCGATCGCTCGGCGTTGGACCGGATCATTCAAGCGGGCGGATTCATCACGGCCGCCACCGGTGGCGCGCAGGACGCGAACGCGGTTCTCGTTCCCAAGGAAAGTGTAGACGGCGCTATGGACGCCGCCGCCTGCATTGGTTGCGGCGCGTGCGTGGCCGCGTGCCCGAACGCGTCGGCGTCACTTTTCACCGCGGCGAAGATCACGCATCTCGGCCTTCTGCCGCAGGGCCAGCCCGAGCGGTACCGCCGCGCGCTGGAGATGGTGGACCAGATGGATCTCGAGAATTTTGGGAGCTGCACTCTGCACGGCGAGTGTCAGGAAGCGTGTCCGAAGGAAATCAGCATCGACACGATCACCCGGATGAACCGGGACTTCATTCGCGGGCGCCTGATCGGCACCCGCCCCTAAGGCTCAGATCTTTGGAATGTGGTCCGGGTCGAGGTGCCGACGCTCGATCTCGCGGTTCAGGCGAGTCTTCTCACTGTTCTTCTCGGCCTCGTCGTGTTGCTGGCGCTCTTCGAACAGGCGATACGCGGCGTTGTGATGCGCGATGGACTTGGCGGGTTCGACTGGGTTCGGAGGGGCTTTCGGCGCGGTACCGTTGCCTGAGTGCAGCTGTTCGAGAATCTTGTCGCGGGTTTTTGATCCATGCTGCCCCTCTGCGTGATCCTGGGCGCCCTTCTGTATGCCGTCGCGATTTTGCATCAGCCTAGCTACCTCCCGGTTACGGTTCGTCCTTATAGCTTCGGCAAGCTGGGGCCAGATTACTACAGACGGGGTAGCGTCACGCCTCGCTGCCCCTGATACTTGCCCTTCTTGTCCTTGTACGACACCAATGGCTCCTCTTCACCCTTGAAGAAAAGAACCTGCGCAATGCCCTCGTTGGCGTAGATTTTTGCGGGCAGAGGCGTCGTGTTCGATATCTCCAGCGTCACAAATCCCTCCCACTCCGGCTCGAATGGCGTGACGTTGGTGATGATTCCACACCGGGCGTAGGTGGATTTCCCCACAGTGATCGTCACGACGTTCCGTGGGATGCGGAAGTACTCCACCGACCGGGCGAGCGCGAAAGAGTTGGGCGGAACGATGCAGACGTCACCCTCGAACTCGACGAATGATTTCGGATCGAAGTTTTTCGGATCCACGATCGAGCTCAGCGCGTTCGTGAAAATCTTGAACTCGGGTGCAACTCTCATGTCGTATCCGTAGGAGCTCACTCCGTACGAGATGACGCCCGTTCTTACCTGACTGCTCTCGAACGGCTCGATCATCCGATGCTCCTTTGCCATGCGGGTGATCCAGCGATCCGATTGAATTGACATTGATGAGTGGTGTGATTGCGTGAGGGAGCCGGAGTTCCGGCAATGGTGGGTTCTGCGGGATTTCGCAGCGTTTCATCGTCAATGTACGATTTTCGCACTGGCACCGCCACCGAACGGGAGCCGTTGAATTACAAGATTGCGAGGGGTAAATTCCAAAAAATCGCACTAGTGAAATTTTTCACGAAGTCTGAGAGGCCATGGCTCGCGCTTATTTCCCGGTTCTGATGCTCCTCGGTTTCGTGGTGATGACCGGGCTCCTGATCATCGGGTTCTCGGCGCTCACGATCCGCTCGCGCCCAACGCCGGTCAAGCAGCAGGCGTACGAATCGGGAGTTCCGGCCCTCGGCGACGCCCGCGAGCGATTTTCGGTGCGCTTCTATCTCGTCGCGATCCTCTTCATCATCTTCGACATCGAGACGGTGTTCATGATCCCGTGGGCGGTCTACTTCAAGCAGCTTTCCTGCTTCGTGCCGCTCGTGAACGACGCGTGTCCCGTTGGAAACATTTCCTTTTTCGGGCTGGGTGAGATGCTGGTGTTCATGCTGATCCTGCTCGTGGGCTTCGTCTACGTCTGGAAGAAGGGAGCACTGCAATGGGATTGACCGCTCCGCCAGAGCACCGAACTGTCTCGTACGCGCCAGAGTCCCAGGAAGGGTGGGTCGCGACGCGCCTCGACTTCCTCGTCAACTGGGGGCGCGCCAACTCGCTGTGGCCGATGCCGTTTGGGACTGCTTGCTGCGCCATTGAATTCATGGCAACGGCGGCGAGCGATTTCGACCTCGCGCGCTTCGGCATGGAGCGGATGAGCTTCTCACCGCGACAGGCCGACGTGCTCATCTGCGCGGGCCGCGTTCCGTTCAAGCTCGCTCCGATCATCCGCCGCATCTGGCAGCAGATGCCGCAGCCGAAATGGGCCATCTCCATGGGCGCCTGCGCATCGACGGGCGGGATGTTCGACAACTATGCGGTCGTGCAGGGAATCGACACGATCATTCCCGTGGACGTGTACGTTCCGGGCTGCCCTCCGCGGCCCGAGGGTCTCATCTACGGAATTCGCATGCTCCAGGAGAAGGTGAAGAACGAGCGGTCTTCCGACGCGGGAATTCGCGACGAGATGGAGCCCGATCCTTCGAGTCAGCTCTATATCCCGCCGTCCGTGATCGACGAGTTGGGTGAGCCGTTCGGGAATTCCGTAAACCAGACCAGGTCCGGACTGTGACCCGATTCGAGGTCGTGAGAACCGGAGCGAGCGCGACCGGAGCCCAACCCGCAACGCAGCGGAACGTTTCGCACCGGGGTGCCGAGGCGAATCCATCTGCCAAGGCGCTTCAGGACAAATTCTCTACGGCGATCAAGCGCGTCGAAGTGATCTGGGCCGAGACGATCGTCTACGTCGATCCCGCTGCAGCGCACGAGATCATCCGATGGCTGCACGACGATCAGTCGCAGCAGTACGACTTCCTCATCGACGTTACGGCCGTCGAGTATCGCGACGCGGAAGTGCCGATCGAGGTAGTGTGGCATTTGCGGTCGCTTCCGTACCGACGCTTCCTGCGCATCAAGGCGCAGCTGCCCAAAGGAGCGCCGCTCGAGATCGACAGCCTTTGGGACATCTATAAGTCGGCCGACTGGCTCGAGCGCGAGTGCTACGACATGTTCGGAATCCGCTTTCGTGGACATCCGGATCTCCGCCGCATCCTGATGTGGGAGTCGTACAAGGAAGGCTATCCGCTGCGCAAGGATTTTCCTCTGCGCGGGCGGTTCAGCCGCTCCGAGCAGCTGCGTCAGGCCCTCGCCCAGAATCCGGAGGCGCGCTATTCGATGGAGGAGCTCACGATCGCCGACGCGTTCGCGGAGCTTCCCGAGGACATGCGCGAGAGACTGGGCAAGGGCGAGAGGACTGGCGAGTAAATGTCAAAACGCACAGTCGAAGTAGAGCTCTCGACCTCGGGTCTCGACGCGCAGGGACGCCCGCAGCGCATTCCGCTCGTTACGAACGACGGCGGAGCCGCGGTCGCGCTCCAGCCGCCGCCAGGTCTCGAGCCGGATCTCGAGGGTGAGCACATGCTCATCAACATTGGTCCTCAGCATCCCGCCACGCACGGCGTTCTACGCCTCGTGCTGGAGCTGGATGGCGAGACGGTCGTTCGCTGCATTCCGCACATCGGTTATCTCCACTGCGGCTTCGAAAAGATCGGTGAGTACCGCCAGTACAATCAGATAATCTGCTGGACCGATCGCGAGGACTATCTCAACTCGATCGGCAACAACGTCGCCTTTGCGCTCGGCGCCGAGCGGCTGTTCGGAATCGAGATCACCGAGCGCTGCAAGGTTCTGCGCGTGATTGCGTCGGAGCTGTCGCGCATCATGTCGCACCTAGTGTGGCTCGGCACCTTCTGCATCGACATCGGCGCCTTCACGCCGTTTCTCTGGGCGTTCCAGCGTCGCGAAGAGATCTATCGCCTCATCGAGAAGTGGGTTGGCGCGCGGCTCACGACTTCCGCAACGCGCGTCGGCGGAATGGCGGCCGACATTCCGAGCGGATGGATGGATGGCCTCAGACAGTTCATCCGCACTTTCCCGCACACGCTGGACGAGATCGACCGCGTACTCACCAGGAACGCTATCTGGGTCGGCCGGACTGTCGGACTCGGCGTGATGACGCCGGAAGAAGCGATCAACTGGGGACTCTCGGGTCCGATGCTCCGGGCGTCCGGCGTCGATTACGACGTGCGCAAGGACTTTCCGTACCTCGATTACGAGACTTACGATTTCGAGGTGCCGGTCGGCACCAACGGCGACGTCTACGATCGCTATCTTGTGAGGTTCGAAGAGCTCCGCCAATCACTACGGATACTTCAGCAGGCCGCTGACCGGTTGCCCGATGGTCCAGTGAACATCGACGATCCACGCATCATTCTCCCTCCAAAATCCAAAGCGACGAGCGAGATGGAATCGATGATCTATCACTTCAAGGTGGTGATGGAAGGTCCGCGCCCACCCATCGGCGAATCGTACGTCGCTGTCGAAAGCCCCAAGGGAGAGAAAGGCTACTATATGGTATCCGACGGCACCGCGAAGCCGGTTCGCTGGAGAATTCGTCCGCCCTCCTTCGTAAATCTCGCCGCCATTCCCAAGATGGTCGAAGGGCACCTGCTCTCGGATGTCATCGCCATCAACGCGAGCATCGACATCGTCATGGGAGAGATCGACCGTTGACACCTGACCTGGTCGGCGGTTTGGAATCACCCGACTACGCATCGCACGACCGTGCGGCGCACGAGCCTTATACTCCCGTTTTCACTGGAGATGTAAAGCGTGAGCTGGACGATCTGCTCACGCACTATCCGACAAAGATGGCGGCGCTGCTGCCCGCCCTCTGGATCGTTCAGCGCGAGCGCGGTTGGGTGAGCGAGGAGGGAATGGTTGAAGTCGCCGGGTTCCTCGATCTCACGCCCGCTTACGTCAAAGGTGTGGTGACGTTCTACACGATGTACCACCAGCACCCGGTGGGAAAATATTTCATCCAGGTGTGTACGACGTCGCCTTGCGGCATCTGCGGCGCTGAAGATGTGGTCAAGGCATTTCTTCGCCACACCAACACCGGCGAGCTGGGCATCACTTCCCAGGACGGCCGCTTCACTGTGATCGAAGTCGAGTGTCTGGGCGCATGCGGCTTCGCGACTCCGGTGATGGTCAACGAAGAGTGCATCGAATCGATGACTCCCGAAAAAGTCCCCGAACTTCTGGCACGGCTCCCATAATGGGTTATCCGCATCATCCCCATCCGAGGGAAACGACGGTCCTCTCCAAGCACTTTGGCGAGGCCGATGCGCGCACGCTCGACGGCTGGAAGAAGCGCGGCGGCTACAAGGCGCTCGAGAAGGCGCTCGGTATGCAGCCGGCTGAGATCGTGAACCTCATCAAGGAATCCGGCCTGCGCGGAAGGGGAGGCGCGGGTTTCCCGACCGGCATGAAGTGGTCGTTCATGAAACCGGGCGATGGCAAGCCACACTATCTCTGCTGCAACGCCGACGAATCAGAGCCGGGAACGTTCAAGGATCGTGAGCTGATGCGCTGGACTCCGCATGCGCTCGTCGAAGGCTGTGCGATCGGCGCTTACGCGATCGGAGCTGAGACCGTCTATATCTACATCCGCGGCGAATTCACCGAGCCGCTCCATTGGATGGAGCAGGCCGTGAAGGAAGCCTACGCTGCCGGAATCATAGGCAAGAACGCGATGGGAAGCGGTAAGCGGATCGATGTCTACGTGCACAAGGGAGCAGGCGCCTACATCTGCGGCGAAGAGACCGCGCTCATGGAATCGCTCGAAGGCCGCCGCGGTAACCCGCGGATCAAACCTCCTTTCCCAGCGGTGTCGGGCGTCTTCGGTAAGCCGACGACAATCAATAACGTCGAGACGCTCGTCGCTACCGCTCCGATTCTCATGAACGGCGCGGATTGGTACAAGAACATGTCGCTGTCGAGTCCCAAGAGCACCGGCACAAAGCTGTTCTCCGTATGTGGCAACGTGCAGCGTCCCGGCACCTATGAAGTCGTGATGGGCTTCCCGTTCAAGGAATTCCTCTACGATCTCTGCGGCGGACCCTTGCACGGACGGAAGTTCAAGGCGGTGATTCCGGGCGGCGCATCGGTTCCAATCCAGACGATGGAGGAGGCCGAAGCCACGCTCATGGACTACGAGGGTTTCGTTGCCGGCGGGTCGATGCTCGGCTCCGGCGGCGTGATCGTCATCGACGACGCGCAGCCGATGGTCACGGTGATCGCGCGACTCGCGCGCTTCTTCGCCCACGAGAGCTGTGGGCAGTGCACGCAGTGCCGAGAGGGCACGGCCTGGACGACAAAGATCGTGGAGCGCATCAGGGACGGCGACGGAACTGTCGAGGATCTCGACACGCTCCTGGACATCGGCGAGCAGATGACGGGGAAAACGATCTGCGTGCTCAGCGATTCGTGTGCGGTGCCGGTCATATCGGGCATCAAGAAGTTCCGCGGAGAGTTCGAGGCGTTGATTCAGGGCAGGCACTTTCACCCAGTCACCGCGGCGGTGGCCTGATGGCCGACAGGAAAATGGTGAGCCTCACGATCGAGGGCCGGCCCGTGAGTGTGGCGGAGGGGACGACCATCCTCGAGGCGGCGAAGACCGCGGGGATTCTCATTCCGCACTACTGCTATCATCCGGGACTCCCGATCGCGGGCGTCTGCCGCATGTGCCTCGTCGAAGTCGAGAAG